>Ga0099364_10005976_pt1 | contig 17860 bp, 16 predicted proteins | sample TergutTh196P3_FD_73070 | JGI IMG/M metagenome (GOLD analysis project Ga0099364, IMG submission 73070) | Microcerotermes parvus P3 segment gut microbial communities from Pointe-Noire, Republic of the Congo - Th196 P3 | ecosystem: Host-associated > Arthropoda: Insects > Digestive system > Gut ...
AACATGATCATCGCCATGCATATTGTCGGCTGTCCTGATCCAGCCCCAGCCCGGTCTCAAAAAGGAGTAGGCCTGGGTATCCGTCCAGGATAATTGTGTCTCAACGTTTTGGATCCCAACATCCGCCAGCCTGGCGGCGCACAGCGCGTACTCCAGGAATTCAGGCGTTCCGTACAGGTTGAACACCGTATTGGCGTCATAGCCGTTGATCTCCATCAGTCCGGGGATATTGCATACGGCGCCCAGATTGCCGGCGGCATAAACGTCTACCGCGAAAGTGTGCGGCCACGGCGAGGGCACGCCCAGCAGCAACAGTGTGCGGTCACTCCATTCCGGCATCCATGCGTTCCGCTTTTCCCAAACCTCCATCAGCAGCGGTTCCAGCTCCATGATGTTTTTCCATTCGTACCCGCTCATGTCGATACCGAGCGCATCGGCCATGGTTTGGTTGTAAACGGCATTCATAACGTAGGCGTTGTCTTTCAGGGTCGGCACACCGAAAATATCCCCTCCGACATTCATACAGGCCCAGTTTTCAGCTGAGAACAACGCCTTTGTGGCGGGCGCGTACTGGTCTAACAAATCGTCCAGCGGCGCGAATGCCCCGTTCAGGGAGTTCGTGAGATAGGGGACGCCGACATTGGGACCGTAAGAGACGATACCCATGTCCTGCCCGGAGCTGATCAGTATGGGCATTTTCTCCAGCACATCCGCGGTTAAGTCAAACCAAATGAAATTGACTTTTACATTGAGCTTTTCCAGGATGTAATCCGCGGCCGCTTGCGCCAGCACCATGTCGAAATCCATGTTATAATCGTTGCCTAAGCCGGTGTACCAGTCAAGCTCCACATAGGGCAGCTCGTCCGAAGGGGGAGAGGATGCGTCCGGCGTCGAGGACGACGGAGAGGGGGCGCCGGTCGGGGGGGAGCCGCTCGGGGGATCGCTGGGGGTGCTGCACGCCGTTAATGCGAACAAAAGCAATGCGGCCAGCAGCGCACAGGTGATTCGTGATGCTCTTTTCATGTTTTGAGTTCCTCCTACTTAAATTTATTATGTGTTCCGCCTTGTGTAAGGCGGAATCATAACCAAAACGTTATTCCTTAATACTCCCAACAAGCATCCCCTTTACAAAGAACTGCTGAAAGAAGGGATAGGCAAAAATAATCGGCATGATGACGATGACCGTACAAGCCATGCGCAGATTGACCCCGGGTAAAGTCTTTAACATCTCCAGCGCGTCCATCGTTCCCATCAGTTCGGAATTGTTGATGAAAAACTCAATTTGCCTCAGCATTCGATAAAGCATGGTCTGAAGCGGGATCAGAGCCGGCTTGCTGTTATACAAAAACGCTGTGAACCAGTCGTTCCACCGCATGACGAACCCAAACAGGCCAATCGTGGCTAACCCCGCCTTTAGCAGCGGCATAACGATCGTCATATACGTCCTGAAATGTCCGGCCCCGTCGATGCGCGCGGATTCGATGATAGAGTCCGGTACCGCGGACTTCATAAAGGTGCGGAGAATGATGATGCTGAAACCGTCCGCCAGCCCATTCAGCAGCAGTACCCAAAACGTGTCCTGCATATTCAGGTATCTCGTGCGCAGGATATAGTTTGTGACAAGACCGCCGTTAAACAGCATGGTGAAAAACATAAACCAAGTCAGGAATTTTCTGAGGGGGAATTTCGGCTGTGCCAAAACATAGGCATATAAGCTCATTGTCAATACGCTTAAAATTGTCCCCAGCACGGCATATTGGATGGTCACGATATACGACCGCGCCAGCTGGTCGCCTAGCTTGAATAAGTAGTCGTAGCCCTCCAGGGACCAGCTCATCGGGAAAAACGTGTATCCCAGCTCCGCGACGCTTTCTTTGCTGGAAAACGAAACGATAACGATGAGCGCCACCGGCACGATGGTGATGAGCGCGCCGACAGACAGGATTGAAACAAAAAACACGTTCCAGGCAGCCGGGATTTCCGTCAGGCGATTATTCAGTTTGCTGCTTGCCGCGGCCATGGGTATCCCCCCTTAAAAGAATGAACTGTCCGGATCTACCTTGGTTACAATCCAATTGACAATCAGGATCATGACCAGTCCGACCGTGCTTTGATATACGGTAGCGGCTGTGGTCATCCCGACGTTGTTGAGATTGACCAGCCCCCGGTACACATAGGTGTCGATAATGTCTGTAATGGGATACAAAAACCCAGAGTTTTTTGTCACCGTAAAGTGAAGCCCGAAATCGCCGGACATAATGCCGCGCATGGAAAGAATCAGCGTAATGGCAATGATCAAGCGCAAATGAGGTATCGTGATATACCGCGCCTGCTGCAGTTTGGTGGCTCCGTCTATCATGGCCGCTTCATAATAATCGGTCGGGATGCCGGAGATGACCGCCAGATACAGCACGGTGCTGAACCCGACCTCCTTCCAATTCTTTAGGAGAACCAGAAGCGGCGCCCAAATGGATCTTTCTAAATACCAGTTGGTCCGAATCGCTTCACCGGTAAACGAGCCGATCATCTGGTTTACCGCGCCGTTTCCCGCGAGAAATGCGTCCACGGCAATCGCCACAGCCGCCCAAGACAGAAAATAGGGCATTAAATAGATGGTTTGGAACACCTTGCCGGTACGCTTGGAACGAAGCATACTGATCATGAGCGCCAGCGCAACGGACATAAACAAAATGGTGGAGGTGTAGACGATATGATACAGCACCGTGTTGCGTGTAAAGATAAGAGAGTCCGTTGAGGCAAAGAGAAACTCAAAGTTTTTCAGGCCGATAAAGTCGCTTTTGAAAAACCCCTTCTGCACGTCGAATCGCTGAAAGGCCATCAGCATCCCCACCATCGGCGCGTAGTTGAAAAGCAGAAGGTAGAAAAATGCCGGCGACGCCATCAAATACAGGGCGATGTATTCCCTTCGGAAAAATCTGCGCAATATGCTTCGACGAGGCAAACGCCTGCCTTCCATGCCATCACCTTCCCATTAAAGTTATCGGTAAATCCACCGCTTAAAAAAATATCCATTTTTTTCTATGCGTAAATGGCAGTCCATATAAATTATAGCCCGTATCCACGGACATGTCTTTGGATACGGTATATTTTCTTTTGCACTTTATTAAGGGGAGTTTCGGAAACATCTGTTCGCCTCAGTCCGGGACGAAGCGGCGTACAGGCGCTCAATTAGACTTCCTCCGTGCGGATACAGGTTTTCTGAATCAGGTTGATTTCCGCACACACAGCTCCGGCGCCAATATGACCGCCTCCGGCGCCTTTTGCGGATCCTTTATCCGCTTCAGAAGCAGCTCGACGCTTTTTTGCCCGATATCATACTTCGGCTGGCTTACCGTTGTCAGCGGCACCTGTAAGTACCGCGCGAATTCAATGTCGTCATACGATGCGATCCGGATATCCTCAGGAATATGGAACCCCATGTCAAGGGCGGCCTGCATCACGCCAATCGCGATAACATCGCATCCGCAGAAAACGGCTTTAATTTCATGGCCGTACGACAACAGCTTTTTCATGTGTGCGTAGCCGGCCTCGACCGTGTGGTCGATCATGTGGACCATGCGCTCGTCATAGGCGATTCCATGCTTTTCCAGAGCCTTCGTATACCCTTCAAGGCGTTTCCCCGCGCTTGTGGAGACGGATTTCATGTTGAAAAAATGGATGCTCCGGGAACCGGTTCTGACCATGTAATCGATCATCATGTAAGAGCCGCGGCAGTTGTCGTTGGCCACATAGTCTACCTGCTCATAGGCGGGAATGCGTATCGCGTAGACAAACGCAACCCCGAGCGAGTTCAGGTAATCGAAATCCTCCTTGTGTAAAAACGTAGACGCGGCGAGAATCATCCCGTCTACCCGCTTGCTCATCAGCAGGTCTATCATGTTTTTTTCGGTCTGGTAATTCCCGTTCGTGTTACATAACAAAAGCGCGTAACCGTTACGCGCGGCGCCGTCTTCAATGCCTTTTATGACGCTGGGAAAAAAAGAGAACGAGCTGTCCGAAATGATTAGGCCGATGGTTTTTGTCTTTTTAGACCGCATACTGCTCGCTATCGCGTTATGCCTGTAGTTGAGTTCGTTTGCGGCGGCCAGCACCCTTTCGCGGGTTTTTTGCCCGATGTTCGGTTTCCCGTTTAATACCTTGGATACGGTCATCTTTGAAACACCCGCCGCGTTTGCGACATCCTCCATGGTCGCCAGCCTCATGCCGCGCCCCTCCCTCCATTGACTAAAAATAGCGCTCTGACATCCATATAACGCAGCTCAGTATAACACAGCCCCTGTCTTTTTTCAAGATATATTCGATCACGCGGAGCCATCGGCTGTACCTCGGCACACCCGCGGAAAATATTTTTCATTTTCCTATTGACATCTACGAGCCGCCTGTGTTAGGGTGAGAGCAGGGTTATCGATATACTTCGCGTGAAATGAGGCTGTGTACTATGACTGCGTTCCGATTCCTTGGCTTTTCTTCTTTCCTGCTGACCCCTGACTGCGGCGTCAATATTCTCATCGACCCCTACCTGGACGGCAACCCTAAAGCCCCGGTTAAAACCGCCGATCTGCCCCGCATCGACCTCATTCTCGTCAGCCACGGCGCGTTTGACCACATGCAGGACACCGCCAAAATCGCCAAGCGTGACGGAAGCAAAATCATCTGCGGCGGCGAGACCATGAGCTTGCTCTTGGACCAGGGCGTTCCCAAAGAGCAAATCACGAACACCGTGTGGGGGCTAACGGTACGGCAGTGCGGAATCACGGTGCGCCCCGTCGTGAGTATGCATCGCTCCTCTGTGCGCCTTTCAGACGGAACCGCCCTGGACGGCTTCGCGTTAGGCTTTATCATTTATTTGCCGGACGGAACCAGGGTATACAACGCGAGCGACACGGCCCTTTTCTCGGATATGAAATTAATCGGCGAGCTGCATAAGCCCCAGGTCGGCCTGATGAATGTGACCATCGAAAACTGCTTTGACTTTTTACCCGAATTCCTTACAGGCGAAATGACGCCCTATGAAGCCGCGCTCGCCTCTCGGTGGCTGGGTTTGGAATATGCCGTGGCGTGCCATTATACGGATACCGATAACCCGGATATCCGTGAGTTCGAGCAAATCCTGAGCCTTTCCGGTGATAAGCACGGCGGCGGCGCGCCCATACCGGTCATATTGCGGCCGGGAGAGATATTTACCTATCCGCACAGGCCTTGACGGAACAAATCGGATTCTTATAAGGAGAGAAGACTCATGGACCAAACAGCGATGATCAAAAAAGCGATCCCCTGTCTGACGGATTTGAAGCCGCCCGATGATTTGCCGCTTGACAGGCAGCAAGAAATGTTCCGTGTCATGTGCCTGATCCGGGAATTCGACTCAAAGGTCAAAACCCTGTGGATGGAAGACAAAATTTATGGACTTGCCCATTCTTATGTGGGTGCGGAAGCGATAGCCGCTGGGGCCTGCGCCGCCATAGAGCGAACCGACTATATAACCTCCACGCACCGCGGTCATGGGCATTGCATTGCCAAAGGCGCGAATACGCGGGCCATGATGGCGGAACTGCATGGAAAATATGAAGGGCTTAACCGAGGCAAGGGAGGCTCCATGCACATTGCGGATGTGGATATCGGTATGCTGGGGGCCACTGGTATAGTCGGCAGCGGGATGCCGATCGCCGTGGGGTCCGCTCTTTCCGCCAAGACGCTTGGCAAAGACGCGGTTACGATTTGCTTTCACGGCGACGGCGGCACAAACCAGGGCGTGTGGCACGAGTCCCTCAACATGGCGGCCGCCTGGGACCTGCCGGCCATATTCCTGATTGAAAACAACCAGTACGCCATAGCCACTGAAATTGGCTGGGTCAGTAAGGAAACGAATCTCTACAAGCGTGCCGCCGGTTACGGCATAGAGGGCGTTCAGGTGGACGGCTTTAATCTTTTTGAGGTGTATAGCGCCGTAAAAAAGGCGGCGGAAAAAGCGCGCCGCGGGGACGGGCCCACGCTGATAGAAGCCCGATTTATGCGCATACTCGGGCACTTCGTGGCAGACGACCAGTGGTACAGGAACCGAGAGGAAACAGAGGCTTTTTGGGAGGTCGACCCCATTAAGCGCATGAAAGAATATTTCCTGCGCGAAGGGCTTATGGAGCCCGGCGATATAGACGCGCTGCAGCAATCCGCGATCGATGAAATCACAGACGCGATCCGCTACGCTCAGACTGAGTGCACCGAACCGCCCGCTGACATCTTATACGACGACATTTATGCGGGCGGAGAGATTATAAGATAGGAAAGGCGGGATGTAGAATGTCTGAAATTACTGTACGGCAAGCGCTGAACGACGCCTTTAAGGAAGAGATGAAGCGCGACCCCAGCGTTATCGTGCTGGGCTGCGACATCGGTGTACGGGGCGGCCCCTTTGGAATTACACTGGACTTAATGAAGCTCTATGGGAAAGAAAGGGTCCTTGACACCCCCATTTCCGAACCCGCTTTTGTGGGGATGGGCGTCGGCGCGGCCGCTACCGGCCTTCGGCCGGTGGTCGAAGTCCTGTATTCAGACTGGATTACGCTTGCTATGGACCAGCTTGTCAATATGGCGGCGAAAATGCGGTATATGTTTGGCGGGAAAGTGAATATGCCGTTGGTGGTTCGCGCGCCGTTTGGAATGGGGGGAGGGATCGCGGCGCAGCATTCCCAATCCTTCGAGGCTTGGTTCAACCATGTCCCGGGCTTCAAGGTGGTGGCCCCTATTGAGCCTTACGATGTCAAGGGAATGCTGAAAACCGCGATCCGAGACGATAACCCGGTCATTTTTTTCGAGCATAAACGCAGTTATAATATAAAGGGAGAGGTGCCGGACGGGCCGGAGGGCGAGCGCTATACCCTCCCCTTCGGCAAAGCCGCCATACGCCGGGAGGGCTCTGATGTAACCATCGTCGCGTACTCCATGATGGCTGTCCGCGCGAAAGCCGTTGCCGCCGAGCTTGAACGGGAGGGGATATCCTGTGAGGTAATTGACCTCATCTCCCTGCTGCCGCTCGACTACGAAACGGTAATGAACTCGGTCGCCAAGACGGGCCGGGTAGTGGTCTGCCAAGAAGCAAATCTGCGCGGCGGACTTGCGGGCGACATTGTGGCCGAAATTATAGACCGGGGCTTTGACTTGCTCGACGCCCCGCCTATACGGGTCGGAGGGGTCAACGTGCCCACGCCCTATAACAAGGGGCTGGAGGCGCTGTGTATCCCGGATGAGGGAAAAATCAAGAGTGCGGTTTATGCCGCGCTGAGCAACCGATAGAGGAGGGGTGCGGATATGGCCAGAAAGATGGCGCTTCCTAAAATCGGAGTCAATATGACCGAGGCTTTCATTTCCAAGTGGTTGATAAAACAAGGCGACAGGGTCTGCGTAGGGGATGCTGTCCTGGAGGCGGAAACAGAAAAATCCTCTCAGGAAATTTATGCAACAGAGGCCGGTATTGTGGCGGAGTTGCTGTGTCTGGAAGGGGATACGGTACAGTGCCACGAGGATATCATCATTTTTATCGACGAGGGCGAGGACTATGTCAAGGCCCCGCAAGTCTTGGAGCCCGTTGCCGCGCCGGCGGCCTCGGCTGAGTCCAAACCGGAGCCAGAGACAGCGCCGCGGGAGACGCCGTTCACCGGCGGACTGCGAATTCGCATCTCTCCCCTCGCCAAGAAAATGGCGGCGGAGCACAAGATCGACGTCAGCCTGCTTGCCCCCTCTGAGCCGGGCGGCAGGATTGTCAAAGCGGATGTGCTGCGGTTTTTAGCCTCTCCCCCTGAAACGGCGTCCGACGGTGTTTTAGAGGCCATCCCCCTGTCGGCCATGCGCAAAACAATCGCCGCGAGGCTGTCGGAGAGCAATTTGCAAAAACCGTGCGCCGCGCTGACGACGACGGTAAACGCGAGCGCGCTGTTAGCGTTGCGTGAGCTGCACGCGCGGCGCGGGGTCAAGTTAAGCGTTGACGCTATTCTCGCCAAGACTGCCGGGCATGTTCTCAAATCGCATCGCATCATCAACTCTGTGTTAGAAGGGGACGTCATCCTCATCAAGCGCGAAATCAACGTGGGCGTTGCCGTGGACACACCCAAGGGTCTTATGGTCCCGGTATTGCGCGGCGCCGGCTCCGCCCCCCTTGTGAAGCTGGCGGAGGACTTATCCAAACTGGCCGAGGACGCCAGAGAATCGCGGCTGTCCGCGCGGGACATGAGCGGCGGCACCTTCACAATCACCAATCTCGGCATGTTCGGCATTGAGCAGTTCACCCCCGTGATCAATCCGCCCGAATGCTGCATTTTAGCGATCGGCTCCATAAAAAATGAATGCGTTGCCGGCGAAAATGGAACCCCGGCTTTCCAAAAGCGGTTTCAGATGACGTTGGTATTTGACCATCGAATCGTAGACGGCGCTCCGGCCGCCCGGTTTCTGAAAGACCTCAAGGAGCATTTGGAAAATCCTGAATTGATGATTTAAGGCGGGATACTATGCGGCATTTTGATGTGGCGGTAATCGGCGGAGGCCCGGGCGGCTATGTTGCGGCTATACGCACGGCGTGTATGGGCAAAAAGACCGCTATTATTGAAAAAGACGCCCTTGGCGGGGTGTGTCTGAATTGGGGCTGTATCCCTACGAAAAGTCTGCTCCGCCATGCAGAGACGGCGAGGCTCCTGCAGGAAGAGGATGTGTTCGGGGTTCCCCTGTCTGACATCCGCGCCGCTTATGCGAAAGCGCAGGCCCGCTCACGGCAGGTGAGCGCCAGGTTGGTCAAGGGCATAGAATATTTAATCAAAAAGAACAAAATCACTGTTTTTAAGGACACCGGGCGGCTGACGGACTCAGGGGAGATTCGTCTTGAACAGCTGGATCAAAGGCTCTCGGCGGAAGATATCGTCCTTGCGACCGGCTCTTCTCCGGCGCGCCTGCCGTTTCTGGATTACTCGAAACCCTGTGTGCTGGATCCCCAAAAGGCTTTGCAGATCGAGGCGGCCCCCCGCAGTCTTATCATCATTGGCGCGGGCGCTATCGGGATGGAATTTGCCTCTATTTTTTCCGCTTACGGTACCGAGGTGACTGTGGTTGAGCTGTGCGAGCGCGTTTTGCCCGCTGAGGACGCCGATATATCCGCGCTGATCAGAGAAAAATATGAAAAGAATGGCGTTCGCATCATAACCGGCGCCGCGGTCACAGCCTGCGGCGAAGCAAACGGAAGACAAACCATACGCCTCACCCAAGGCGGGAAAACGATTGATTTAGCGGGAGATTATATTTTATCGGCCGCCGGCGTTACGCCGAACAGCACGGATATTGGCCTTGAGACCCGCGGCGCGGCGGTTGACAAACGCGGATATATCGTGACCGATGCCGCCCTGCGCGCCAGCGTGCCCGGGCTATATGCCGTCGGCGATGTCACGGGAAGGCTCGCCCTGGCGCATACCGCCAGCGCGCAGGCGATACTCGCGGCAGATCATATTTGCAAAAGACCCGCTCATATATTAAAATATGAACATATTCCTAAGTGTACCTATACAACGCCTGAAACCGCAAGCGCGGGATTGACCGAACAGGCGGCCGTTGAGTTGGGATATCAGGCGGCCAGCGCCGTTTTCCCCATGTCGGCCAACGGGAAGGCGATATCATGCGGGGACGGCGCGGGCTTTGTAAAGCTAGTGTATGATAAGAGATACCGCCAGCTCTTGGGCGCGCATCTGGCGGGGGCGCACGTCACGGAGATGATTTGGGGAATAGCGGGTTATCTTGGCATGGAAATGACGGTGGACGAAATGAAGAACGTCGTTCACCCCCATCCGACGTTAAGCGAAGCCATCATGGAAGCCGCCTATTTGGCGTGCGGGGAGGCGATACATATATGAAGACGGCCATTGTAACCGGAGGCGGAAGCGGTATTGGGAAGAGCTGCTGCCTGCAGCTGGCGGAGAGCGGTATCCGCGTTGTGGCCGCCGATATAAACGGCGCCGCCGCGGAAGAGACGGCGGCCGAAATCACTTCCGCGGGAGGCCACGCGCTCCCGTTTCTGGTCAATATGGCGAATATACCCGGAATTCGGGCCATGGCTGCGTTTGCCGCTGATATGTATGGCGGTCCGCACATTCTCGTGAACAACGCCGGGCTGCTTCACACGACCGCCATCGAAGACATCACGGAGGAAGAATGGGATACAATATGCGATGTCAACCTAAAAGGCGTCTTTTTCGCCTGTCAAGCCGTGCTGCCATACTTCAAAGCCATCAACGGCGGGAAAATAGTCAATATGTCCTCCCTGGCCGGGCGTAACGGCGGCTTTGCCAACGGGATGGCGTACTCGGCCAGCAAAGCCGGGGTGATTGGTCTGACCAAGGGTCTGGCGGCGCGGCTGGCTCAATATAACATCAATGTGAACGCCGTCTGTCCCGGAACAACGCAAACTCCGATCTTAGACGGCCTTACGAACGAGAAACTCCAAAAGATTATGGAAATCATTCCCCTCGGAAGATTGGGGAAAGCCGAGGAGATCGCGAGCCTTGTCTGTTATCTGTGTTCAGACCAAGCCTCCTTCATAACGGGCGCCGTGATGGATATAAACGGCGGTATGTATATTTGATAATCTTAGACGGGGGATAACGCCATGTGCTTCCATTACGCCTGCGCTGATTTCACCTTTCCTCTTCTGCCGCATGACAAGGCTTTGACGCTGATTGGGCTTTTGGGCTTTGACGGCGTGGATATCGGGTTGTTTCAAGACCGGTCGCATATCCAGCCCTCCATGATCAAAGGCAGGGCCGATATCTGCGGCAGACTGCTCAAAGCCAAAACCAACGCCGCGGGGGTCGTCGTGGCGGACGTTTTTTTACAAAGCCACACGGATTTCGCGGCAAAGGCAATCAACCATCCCAGCGCAAGCGTGCGGCAAGAAACGCGCCGTCAATTCCTGGAGACGCTGGAGTACGCCAACGCCTGCGGTTCCCGTCATGTCACGTGTCTGCCGGGTGTGACTTACGAAAACGACGAGGGCTCCCTTTCCCGTTGTCACGAGGAGCTTGCATGGCGCGTGGAGGAGGCGAAATCGGCGGGAATAACCCTGGGCGTCGAGCCGCATCTGGGTTCGATAGCGGATACGCCGGAAAAGGCGCGGGAGCTGGTGAGGCGTGTTCCCGGCCTAACGCTAACGCTGGATTATACGCATTTTACGAAAATCGGTATGCCCGACGCCGAAATAGAACCGCTGATGGCTTACGCCTCCCATTTCCACGCCCGGGGAGCAAAACCGGGAGCCCTGCAAACCGTACTGCCGGAAAACACGATAGACTATAGCCGCGTCATGCAAAACATGAAGCAAACAGGGTATCGCGGTTTCATCGGTATCGAGTACATCTGGATGGAATGGGAGAACTGCAATCGCTCCGACAATATATCCGAAAGTCTAATGCTGATGGGTCTGCTGAAGGAGGCGGAGGATCGCTATGAAAAAACTTGAAGGTAAGACCGCATGGGTAAGCGGCGCTAACAAGGGCATAGGAGAGGGTGTGGTCCGGCTTTTCGCCCTGGAGGGCGCCAAAGTCGCCATGATCGGCAGAACACGGGATGAAGGCGAGCGCATAGCGCGCGAGATATGCGGCGCGGGCGGCGAGGCGTTTTTTATCCCATGTGACGTGACGCGGGAGGATCAGATACGGGCCTCGATAGAAGAAACGGTTTCAAGATATGGCTCAATAGATATCTTGATCAACAATGCCGGGATCGTCGAGGTAAAAATGCTGCATGAATACACGGCCGATGAATGGGATTATCTGATGAACCTGAATGTCAGGTCTATGTTTCTCTCGTTCAAATACGCTTTTCCCCACCTTGTGCTGAACGAGCGAAGCTACGTCATCAATATCGGCTCTATATCGAGCTTCGTGGGGCAGGACATGACCCCGGCCTACACCACCTCGAAGGGCGCGGTTCTCAATCTGTCAAAGTCCATCGGGCTTGATTACGCGCGGTACGGCATACGCTGCAACTGTATTTGCCCGGGCATCACCGACACGCCGATGCTCCATAGGCACTTAAACGCCGAAAAGGATCCGGAAACTCATTATAGGAACAGGCTTGCGCGCGTGCCCTTGAACATTCCCCTGTATCCCCTGGACATCGCAAAGGCTTGTCTGTATTTTTCTTGCGAGGACTCCTCGGGGATCACCGCCACATCGCTTGTTGTGGACGGCGGGTACTTGGGCTGCGCCGAGTGGGACGCATCAAAATATGATGATGGAAAGGGATAAGAATGATGAAAATAGGATTTATCGGACTCGGCATCATGGGCAAACCCATGTCGAAAAATCTTCTGAAAGCTGGCCACAAGCTCGTCGTATACGATATCCGGCGTGAAAATACGGACGACGTTATGGGAGCCGGCGCGGAGGCCGCCGTATCCTCCAGGGCTGTCGCTGAAAGCTGCAAAACCATTATCACCATGCTTCCCAACTCGCCGCATGTAAAAGCCGTTGTTTGCGGGGAAAACGGTATTTTAGAGGGGGCGGCGCCGGGAACCATACTCATGGATATGTCGTCCATCGCGCCGGCGGCCTCGCGGGAAATAGCGAAAGAATGCGCCGCCAAGGGGGTAACGATGATCGACGCTCCGGTTTCCGGCGGGGAGCCGAAGGCGATAGACGGGACCTTATCCATCATGGCAGGGGGAGATAAGGCCGTATTTGACCGTGTTAAAGACGATATTTTGCTCAAAATGGGCGCGTCCGCGGTCTGGTGCGGCGATATAGGCGCGGGGAACACGGTCAAGCTGGCCAATCAAATCATCGTCGCGTTGAACATCGCGGTGCTGGCGGAGGCGCTGACGCTTGCCCGTATGGCCGATGTCGATCCCGGGATCGTGTTTGACGCCATCAAGGGCGGTCTGGCCGGTTCAACGGTAATGAACGCCAAAGCTCCAATGATTCTAGCGGGCAATTTCAAACCTGGCTTCAAAATCGACCTGCACATCAAGGACCTGGCAAACGCGATAGATACCGCGCGCGGGCTTGACCTTCCCTTGCCGTTGACCGCGCAGGTTATAGAGATGATGCAGGCGCTCCAAACGGACGGCTTTGGACAGGAAGACCACAGCGCGCTGGCGAGATACTATAAGAAAATTTCAGGGGTCGGAATCGACGAATAGCTCAGAAAAGAACAGGGGCCGTCATACTAAGAAAAATTCGTTATATTCCCTTCAAAATCAGCGAATAAATTTTTCTGGTAGAAGTCCCTGAATTTTCCCGGAGGTATTCCGAAATGTTTGGTGAACTGTCTGCAAAAATAATGCACGGAGTTAAAACCCGTCTGATCGGCAATGTGTGATATGGATTGCTCCGAATACACAAGCATTTTCTTCGCGTTTTCCAATCGTACGCTTGTAAGATACCGCATGGGCGTCATTCCGCACAGCTCCTTAAACACAGAGCAAAAATAAACTCGGTGCAAACAGACCATTTTCGCAAGGTCTCCCAGTTCTAAATCTTTTGCATAATTTGCGTTTATGTACTCTATTGCCTTCCTTACAGGCTGCATATTCGCCGCGTTTTCGTTGATATTGACCAGCTTGTCCGAATGGTATTTTTGACCGTTACTGTTTTCAATATCCCTGAGCAGCGAAAACACGATCTGAGAAAAAATCAGAGCAATGACCTCTCCGGAGTAGGCTTTTTGGTCTTTTATCTCATCCAGGATGGAGAGAAACAGTCGATGGATATCCGGCGCGGTATTTTCCATAAAAGCCGGGATAACATGGATTACGTCGCCTGTAAAATCATCGTTGCAGTGAAACTTCAGCTCGGCAAGATAAAGCGTGTTTTTCTCCGAGGAGATCATCTTGTGGCTGACATTGGGGTGTATGATATACATTTGGTTGATATGGGCCTGATACGGAACAGAATCCAAGACGATCTCCCCCTCGCCGCCAAGGATAAAAACCAAATGAAAATAGTTGTGGGAGTGGGTTTTGATTATATGCCCCGGGGGGAAATTGCTTTTTGCCGCCCATAGTATATTAAAATCAAACTTAAACATCGCCTCATAACCTCCAAAACTCTTTGTCGTTATTATAACACGTATCCCGTAATAACGTCAAGATAAATAATACTGAGTAAAGGACCGTGATAATGATGAACGCAAAAGACATGTTGGACGCCATTTTTCAGTTTCGCACCGACACGCCCATTCCGGCGTGGGAGTTCGGCTATTGGTGCGACACCCTTCACCGCTGGTACGGCGAAGGCTTGCCGAAGATTCACCCTCCGGAACGCGGCAACGCGGGCGGAGCCCAGTTCCTGAGCGCCGATGTGTGCGCGTATAACAGTTCGTTCAGCGGAGAAGTTATCAACGATGTCAGCGCATTCTTCGGGCTGACGGAACGGATCCACGCCGTGCCGATCAATTCGGCGATGGTCCCCGCTTTTGACCAGCTTGTGTTATCGGAAGATGCCGAAAACATCACCTATCGCCGCGGAGACGGGAAAACAGTCAAAGCGCGCAGGGACGGTTCTTCCATGCCGATGTTTATGGAGTACCCGGTGCGTCCGGAGAGCGCCCGGCGCGATTTTGAAGCGTTTGCCGCCCGGTTTGACGCAGACGCGCCCGAGCGTTATATTGCGCCCATAGAGGACTATATTAAATTTTATGAGAACAGGAGCTTCCCCCTCCAACTGGGGGGCGGCAATTACTGCGGTTTTTATTCGGTGCTGCGCGAATGTCTGGGCGTAGAGGAAACCGCGTATCTTTTGTACGATGACCCTGAACTGGTGGATGAGATGCTGACATTTTTCACAGACTTCTACATACGCCTATTCACAGGGTTTGCCCAGCATGTCCAGGTCGATTATTTCCTGATTTGGGAGGACATGTGTTTCAAAAATGGGCCGCTTATTTCGCCGTCAATTTTCCGCAGTGTCTTCCTGCCTCATTATAAGAGGTTTATCGGTGAAATGAAAAAGCACGGCGTCTCCCGCTTTATGCTGGACACCGACGGTAACTGTGAATTGCTCATCCCCGATTTTCTTGACGCCGGCGTAACGGCGATCTACCCCTTTGAAGTGGCGGCGGGCATGGATATCGAGGATATCCGCGCAAAATTTCCCGAATTGGTCATTATCGGCGGCATCGACAAGCGGGCATTGGCCGCCGGACCCGCGGAGATCGACGCCGTTGTCCGCAAAGCGGCCCGGATGCTGGAAAAGGGCGGGTATTTGCCCTGTGTAGATCATGCGGTCTCTCCCGACGTTTCCTTCTCGAATTATTGCTATTTTCGACAGGAAATGCAAAAAATAATCAAATGAAGATTATAATTGCCCCTGATTCCTTCAAAGGAACACTGTCTTCATCTCGGATTTGTGATATTATAGCCAACGTTGCTCTCGAGCAATTCCCTGGCTGCACAGCGGTAAAATTACCGATAGCCGATGGAGGAGAAGGGAGTGTGGACTGTTTTCTCGGCTGTCTGCCGGGGGAAAAAATATGGATTACCGTCAAAAACCTGTTCATGGAGGATATGCAGACCTTCTATGGTTTTTTACGCGGCGATATCGCTGTCATTGAAATGGCGGCCTGTGCCGGTCTGCCTCTTGCGGGCAGCCGGAAAAATCCGCTCTCGGCCACAACATACGGCGTCGGGCAGCTCATGCTTGACGCGATCCATAGAGGCGCAAAGAAAATTATCGTAGGCTTGGGCGGCAGCGCCACCAATGATGGAGCCTGCGGCGCCGCCGCCGCTTGCGGCGTTAGATTTCTGAACAGAGCCGGCCATCATTTTATTCCCGTCGGCGGGACATTGAAAGACATTGATAAAATCGATATTTCCGGGCTGGATACGGCATTCAAAGGCATAGAAATTACGGCAATGTGTGATGTGGACAATCCCATGTATGGACCCAATGGGGCGGCCTTCGTATTCGGACAGCAGAAAGGCGCGTCTGAGAAAGACATTGAATGGTTGGATTGCGGACTTCGGCACTTGTGCAAAACCATTCAAGAGGATATCGGAATGGACTTCTCCGAGGTTCCGGGCGCGGGCGCCGCGGGTGCGATGGGGGCGGGTATGACGGCCTTTTTCGGCGCGAAACCGCGAAGCGGAATAGAGACGATTTTGGACAGGGTAAAATTCGATGACCTCCTCGCCGGCGCTCATTGGGTGATTACCGGAGAGGGTCGTTTTGACAGCCAAAGTCTTCAGGGCAAGGTGGTGTCCGGTATCGCCCGCCGGGCGATGAAGCACGAAGTCCCGGTTATCGTCATTGCCGGAGGCGCGGAAACCATACCAAACATGTATGCGGAAGGCATTAGCGCGGTATTCTCCATTAACAGACTCCCGGAGGACTTTTCTATATCGAGGCATAAGAGCGAGGAAAATCTGTCCATTACGGTAGAAAACGTTTTTCGTCTTATCCATGCGGCAGGTATGGTTGGGCGCGGGGAGGGTATGGCATGGCCAGAATAGTCACCATAAGCACAATCGGGATGCGATCTGAGCGAAACAGGAAACCATCAAGCTATAACGCGCTGCTCCAGGAGCGTATCCATCATTTGCAAAGAGAAATAAGCCAAGTGCTGCCGGACAGTCCTGATCTGATCGTTCTTCCCGAGTTTTGTGACAGCCCGTATCGGTATGGATATACAGCGGGCGAAGAACTGGAATACTACCGGGTCAGAGATGACGCGATCCTTGATTTTTTAGGCGGCATCGCCCGTGAAAACAGCTGTTACATTACATACCCCGCCTTTGCGGAAACGGAGGGGATCAGAACCAATTCCACGAGAGTGATCGGCAGAACCGGAACCCCCATCGGAACATACGATAAAAACTATCTGACCCTGGGCGAAATGCAAGATTACGGGCTCCAATGCGGATGTGACGCCCCGTTGATTCCATGTGACTTCGGGCGTGTCGGCTGCATAACGTGTTTTGATTTGCATTTCAATGACCTTAGGCTCAAATACGCGGCGCAGAAACCAGACCTTCTGCTATTTAGTTCGATGTACCACGGCGGCTTAATGCAGAGTTACTGGGCGTATTCCTGCCGGGCCCATCTTGTGGGCGCGATATGGGATGAAGCAAGTACCATCGTATCGCCGGTCGGCAAGATCATCGCGGCAAGCACCAATTATTTTAACTTTGTGACCGCGCGTGTAAACCTAGACTGCGCGGTGGCGCATTTGGATTTTAATTGGGAACCCTTAAACTCGATGAAAAAGAAATATGGCGCGGGGGTGACAATTGATGATCCCGGCCATCTGGCCGCGGTATTGATTACCAATGAAATGGAAGATTGCACAATGGACGACCTTGTGAAGGAGTTTGGGATAGAACTCTTGGACGAATATCTGGAGAGGGCGGTAACGCTTCGGCAAGGTAAAATAGCAAAGGAAAGGTGTGTATAGGATGAAATGCGTCCTGACTCAGCAGCAGAGTTTTTGCAGGGATAAGCTCAACGTAAACGTGTATGGTGATCGGGATACGATGGGAAAGGCGGCCGCATCGGATGTGGCCGAAGCAATACGGGCCTGTTTATCGGGCAAAGAAGAAGTCAATATGATCTTTGCGGCCGCTCCTTCCCAAAACGAACTGCTGAAGTATCTTGCCGCGGACGAGCGGATACCATGGGGACGGATCAACGCATTCCACCTGGATGAGTATATCGGCCTTCCGGCGGGCGCTCCGCAACTGTTTTCCGCTTTTTTGGAGGAAAGGCTTTTTTCCCAGCGGCCCTTCAAATCGGTGCATCTGATGGATGGCGGCGCATCCAACCCGGCGGAAGAATGCGAACGCTACACGGCGCTGCTGAAACGATACCCGGCGGAT
>Ga0099364_10005977_pt1 | contig 17859 bp, 6 predicted proteins | sample TergutTh196P3_FD_73070 | JGI IMG/M metagenome (GOLD analysis project Ga0099364, IMG submission 73070) | Microcerotermes parvus P3 segment gut microbial communities from Pointe-Noire, Republic of the Congo - Th196 P3 | ecosystem: Host-associated > Arthropoda: Insects > Digestive system > Gut ...
CAAGGGCGCGTATTCCATGGTGCTCATGTCTTCACAGAAGCTCATCGCCTGCCGGGATCCCCTGGGCGTGCGCCCGCTTTGTATCGGCGTCATCGACAACGCCGCCGGCGGCGCCTCCTATGTGGTGGCCTCCGAAAGCTGCGCGCTGGACGCTGTGGGCGCGCATTTTCTGCAGGACGTGCAGCCCGGCGAGATCATCGTCATCGACCAGGACGGCATGCGCACGCTCAAGAGCGGCCCGGCCCCCAAAAAATGCATGTGCGTGTTTGAATACATCTATTTTGCCCGGCCCGATTCCGTGATCGACGGCAATTCCGTGAACATTTCCCGGGAAAGCGCCGGCAAAATTCTCGCGCAGACCTACCGCGTGAACGCCGACGTGGTCATCGGCGTGCCGGACAGCGGCCTCGACGCCGCTGTGGGCTACGCCAGGGAGTCCGGCATCCCCTACGCCATCGGCCTGATCAAGAATAAATATATCGGCCGCACGTTCATCCAGCCCTATCAAAAGGACCGCGCCACCGGCGTGCGCATCAAGCTCAACCCCGTGCCCTCGGTGGTGAAGGGCAAGCGCGTGATCATGGTGGACGACTCCATCGTGCGGGGAACCACAATGGCCCGCATCGTGGGGCTTCTGCGGGAGGCCGGCGCCGTTCAGGTGCATGTGATGAGCTCCGCGCCGGAGTTTAAGCACCTGTGCTACTTCGGCACGGATATCGACGCCAGGGAAAATCTTATCGCCAATCAATATGATACCTACGAGGAGATCGCGGCGGCCATCGGCGCGGATTCCGTGGGCTTTTTGCCGGTGCGCGAGCTCACGAAGCTGGTGCGGCCCAAGCAGGGCATCTGCGACGCCTGCTTCACGGGGGAATACCCCATCGAAATCCCCGCGGAGCCCTGCAAAATCAAGATTAAATATGAGGAGAAGCTGCCAGGATGAACCTCTTGACCAACGACAGCCACAGCGACAGCTATAAGTCCGCGGGGGTCGACATCACCGCGGGCTATGCCGCCGTGCAGCTGATGCAAAAGCACATCGCGCGCACCACAACCCCCGGGGTAGTCTCCGGCATCGGCGGCTTCGGCGGCTTATTCGAGCTGGATCTCGCCGGCTGCCGCCGCCCGGTGCTTGTCAGCGGCACGGACGGCGTGGGCACGAAGCTGAAGATCGCCTTTCTTCTGGACCGTCATGATACCGTGGGCATCGACTGCGTGGCCATGTGCGTCAACGACATCATCTGCTGCGGCGCGAAGCCGCTGTTTTTCCTGGATTATATTGCCCTGGGCAAGAACGTGCCCCAGCGCGTGGCGGATATCGTCGCGGGCATCGCTGAGGGCTGCGTGCGGGCCGGGACGGCGCTGGTGGGCGGCGAAACCGCCGAAATGCCCGGCTTTTACGCCAGCGACGAATACGATCTCGCGGGCTTTGCCGTTGGTGTGGTGGACAAGGACCGCATTCTGGACAACAAGACCATCCAGCCGGGGGACGCGATGATTGCCCTGGCCTCCTCGGGGGTGCATTCCAATGGCTTTTCCCTGATCCGCAAGGTCTTCGGCGTCAACGGCGACCGGCTGGCCATGCGGGTGGAATCCCTGGGCAAGACCCTGGGCGAAACCCTGCTGACCCCCACGAAAATCTATGTCAAGCCCGTGCTCGCGCTGCTGGAGCAGGTAACCGTAAAGGGGATTTCGCACATCACCGGCGGCGGATTTTACGAAAACATTCCCCGCAGCCTGCCCGGGGGCGTCAGCGCAAAAATCGAAGAGGCCGCGCTGCGGATTCCGCCCATCTTCGAGTTGATCGGGCAGACCGGCGGCATCCCCAAGCGGGACATGTTCAACACCTTCAATATGGGCGTGGGCATGAGCCTCGTCGTGGCCAAGGAGGATGCCGGCAGGGCCATCGAAATCCTGCGCGAAAACGGCGAGGAGGCCTATGTCATCGGCGAGACGGTCGCGGGGGATGACGGGGTGATTCTTTCATGAGCGCGAAAAAACGCGTTGCCGTCTTTGTTTCCGGTGGGGGAACAAATCTGCAAAAGCTGCTTGACGCGCAGGCGGAGGGCGTGATACGCAGCGGCGAAATCGCCCTGGTGATCTCCAGCAAGCCCGGGGTATACGCCCTGGAGCGGGCCGAAAAAGCGGGCCTGCCCGCCTTCGCGATTGACCGCAAGGCCCTGGGCCTTGCGGAATTCGAACGGCGGAGCCTCGCGCTGATCGAAGAATACAGCATTGATTTCATGGTCACGGCGGGCTTCCTCACGATTTTTAGCGGGGACTTCACCAAACGCTTCCCGAACAGGATTCTCAATGTGCATCCGGCGCTGATCCCCTCGTTTTGCGGTAAGGGCTTCTATGGGCTGCGGGTGCACCGGGCGGCGCTGGATTACGGCGTAAAAATCACCGGCGCCACGGTGCATTTCGTCAACGAGATCTGCGACGGCGGCGAAATCATCCTGCAAAAGGCGGTGGAGGTGCGCCCCGGCGATACCCCCGAAGCCCTGCAGCGCCGCGTGATGGAGGAGGCCGAATGGCTGCTTCTGCCTCAGGCCCTGGAGCTCGTATGCGCGGGCAGCCCGCGCAAATAATAATTGAGGAGAAAACAAATATGCCATTGACAACCACAACTGAAATGTTCCGAAAGGCCTACGAGAACGGCTACGCCCTGGGCTCGTTCAATGTCAACAATATGGAAATCATCCAGGGCATCGTGCAGGCGGGGCAAAAGCTGAACGCGCCGCTGATCCTGCAGGTGTCCAAGAGCGCGCGGACCTACGCCGGCCACGCCTATCTGGTGAAGCTGGTGGAGGCCGCCGTTGAAACCACAGGCCTGCCCATCGCGCTGCACCTGGACCACGGCCCGGACTTCGAAACCTGCAAAAGCTGCATCGACGGCGGCTTCAGCTCCGTGATGATCGACGGCTCCCATTTGAATTATGAAGAAAACGTAGCCCTGACAAGGCGCGTGGTGGAATACGCCCACGCCCATGGCGTCACGGTGGAGGGCGAGCTGGGCCAGCTCGCGGGCGTGGAGGACGACGTGCGGGTGTCCGCCGAGGACGCCAGCTACACCAAGCCCGAACAGGTGCAGGATTTCGTCGGCCGCACCGGCGTGGACTCCCTGGCCATCGCCATCGGCACGAGCCACGGCGCGTTCAAGTTTAAGCCTGGCACAAAGCCTCAGCTGCGCTTCGATATCCTGGAGGAGGTGGGCCGCCGCCTGCCCGGCTTTCCCATCGTGCTGCACGGCGCGAGCGCCGTTCCGCAGGAGTTCGTGGCGGAAATCAACCGCTGCGGCGGCGCGATGGACGACGCCATCGGCATTCCCGAGGACATGCTGCGCCGCGCGGCAAGCATGGCGGTGTGCAAAATCAACATCGATTCCGACCTGCGCCTGGCCATGACCGCGGCGCTGCGCAAGCATCTGGCCGAAAATCCCGGCCATTTTGACCCGCGGCAATACCTAACCCCCGCCCGCGCCGCCATTCAGGCGATGGTGGAGCACAAGATCGAAAGGGTGCTCGGCTGCGGAGGGAAGGCGTAGAATGCCGGGAAAACGAGATAAAATTTGCTATTGACTTTTCAGTTTTTTTGGCATATAATAGAGTTGTACCGAAAGGTACGCAAATGTATCTCCGCTCATCGGCATGCGGAGCCCAAACAAATGGCCGATTCCAAATCCCTCTCCGCTCACCGGTACGCGGAGTATAATAAAGTGGCCGGTCACAAATGTGCATTAAGGCTCCATCTCTTGGTGGGGCCTTAATCATTGAAAGGCAGTTTTATATGGAATGCGGACAATTTTGCTTTATCTCCGACAGTTTTTTTGCCATCTATGACGAGGAACGCAAGCTAATGCAAAACAAAGAAAGCGTTGGTGGCAAAGAACATGGGCGACCCTGTTTTTACGCCTTTGCGGATAAAAAGAACCCTTTTATATTCTGGTGCGTGCCAATCTCATCACAGCTAATAAAATACCAGCAAATTTACGATCGCAAGCTTGAAAGACAGCGAAACCGGGGAATCAAGGCGCCAAGGTGCAACACCATTCGATTTGGTGAAGTAATGGGCACAAAAAAAGCGTTTCTGATTCAGAATATGTTTCCTGTTACTGAGAAATATATTTCCGAGGTTTACATAAATCAGTCCACACAGAGCGCTGTCCGTATTCCGTTTCACATTGAACGCGATATCGTTTTCAATGCTGAAGAGGTTCTCAAATTGGTTCGCAGCGGTAACCAACACCTTGTGTTTTCCGATATCATGAACACATATGCATGCTTTGCGACGAATCACGCTAAACAAAACACCAACGAACCGTTCCACCCGAAGGAACGGTTCGTTTTGTTTCTCGCTCTTTCAGAAAATCGCAGTGATACGTTGTTCTTTTCTCGCGGCGAAGCGGAGCGATCCCGGGCACATGCGCTCGCGCGCAAAATTCCTCCGCCCCTTCGGGGCACCTCCTTTGCTTTCAAAGGAGGCTTCCGCGGCCTTCGCTTTGCCATCCTAAAGCCCTCTTTGAAAGCAAAGGGGGAAAAGAATTGCCGCAGCAATTCTTGGGGGAATTTTATCGCGCGAGCGATTTCACGCTTGCCTACCTGTGCTTCTTTGCGGAAGAATCATCGCAACCGTCTAAAAGAGCTATTTTTTATTGCGCGCCCCAAATATCTCTGGCGTATTCCAGCACCGCCCTGTCGGCGGCGAACCTGCCCGCGCCGGCGATGTTCATCAGGGACATGCGGTTCCAGGCCCCGTGGTCCAGCCAGCGCCGGGCGATATCCTTCTGCGCCATGCGGTAATCGGCGAAATCCGCCAGCACCAGAAAGGGATCCCAGTGAATGGTGTTCCAGATTTCGTTGAAGGCCTTGCCGGCGACGCCCTGGCTGCTGAGGTAGTCGAACAGGCGGCGCAGCTCGGGATTGTTCTGGTAGTACTCCCGGGGCGTGTAGCCGGGGCGCAGGCGCTCGGCCTCCTCGGTGCGCAGGCCGAAGATTACAATGTTGTCGTCGCCCACGGTCTCGTGGATCTCCACATTTGCGCCGTCGAGGGTGCCCAGGGTCACGGCGCCGTTGAGCATGAGCTTCATGTTGCCCGTGCCGCTGGCCTCGGTGCCGGCGAGGGAAATCTGTTCGCTGATCTCGGCGGCGGGCATGAGGGCCTCGGCCATGGTCACGTTGTAGTTTTCCAGAAAGTGCACCTGGAGCCTGCCGGCGACATCGGGGTCGTTGTTGACCAGCTCGCCCAGCGCGACGATGAAGCGGATGATCTGCTTGGCGATGACATAGCCGGGAGCGGCCTTCGCGGCGAAGAGCCAGGTGTGGGGCACGACTTCTTTTTGAGGATTGTCCTTAAGCTCGAGATACTGCGCGAGGATCTGAAAGGCGTTTAGATGCTGGCGCTTGTACTCGTGCAGGCGCTTTACCTGTACGTCAAAGAGGGTGTTGGGGTCAAGCGTCACGCCCGCCTGCGTTTTCAGCCGGTTCGCGAACGCTTTCTTGTTTTCCAGCTTGATTCTGCCCAGCTCGGCCAGCACGGATTTGTCGTCTTGATAAGCCCGGAGCTTTTCGAGGGCCTCGCCATGGAGAACGTAATCGTCGCCGATGAGCTCTGTCAGGAATGCCGCGAGATGGGGGTTCGCCTGGCAGAGCCAGCGGCGGTGGGCGATGCCGTTGGTGACGTTGCGGAACTTGCCGGGATAGACCTGGACGAAGTCATGGAAGAGCTTCTCCTTGATAATTCCGCTGTGAAGGGCGGAAACGCCGTTGACGCTGTGGCAGGCCGCCGCGCAGAGATTCGCCATATGAACTTTTCCGTTGGCGATGATCGCCATGCGCTCCACAGCCTCATGGCCGCGGCCGCGCTCGCTCAGCTCCTGGCGGAAGCGGCGGTCGATCTCCTGGATGATCTGGTGGATCCGGGGCAGGAGGCGGCCGATGAGCTCCTGGGGCCAGGCCTCCAGGGCCTCGGGCATAACGGTATGGTTGGTGTAGGCGAAGGTCTGTGTGGCGATGGCCCAGGCGTCGTCCCAGCTGTAGCCGCACTCATCCAGCAGCAGCCGCATGAGCTCGGGGATGGCCATAGTGGGGTGCGTGTCATTGATGTGAATGGCCGCGAAGCGGGGCAGGGAGCTGATATCCCCGTGCTCCCGCAGGTGCTGGAAGACGATCTCCTGCATGGAGGCCGACACCAGAAAATATTGCTGCCGCAGCCGCAGGGCCTTCCCCTCCGGATGACTGTCCGTGGGATACAGGCCCTTGGAGATCATCTCGGCCATGGCGTTTTCCTCCACCGAGGCCATGTAGTCGCCCTTGATGAAGGAGTCCATGTCGATGCTGTGAATCTTGGCCTGCCACAGCCGCAGCACGCTTACGCCCCGGCCGTCCTTGCCCGCCACCATCAGGTCGAAGGGCACGGCGGTTACGGTTTTGCCGCCGTGGGAAAGCACCTGGTGGTAGCCATCCATCCAGCGCTCCTCAACGCTGTCCTCAAAGGTGACGTCTCGCTCCTGGCCCTCCTGCTCCACCAGCCAGACCTTGCCGCCGGGGAGCCAGAGATCCGGGAGCTCCGCCTGCATGCCGTCCACGATTTTTTGCTGGAAGATGCCGATGTCGTACAGAATAGAGTAGCCTGTGGCAGGAATCTCCTGGGTGGCCAGGGCATCCAGGTAGCACGCGGCCAGGCGGCCCAGCCCGCCGTTGCCCAGCCCGGGGTCCGGCTCGCAGTCATAGATGCGCTCCAGCTTCACGCCGAGCTCCCGGAGCGTCTCCTCCGCCAGCGCCGTGAGGCCCAGGTTATAAAGGCTGTTCTTCAGGGAGCGGCCCATCAGAAACTCCATGCTCAGGTAATAGACTTTTTTCCGGCCCTGCTCATTGCTTTCATCCAGAAAAGCGGTGCGGCGCTCCGCGAGGTAGTCCCGCAGCAGCCCGGCCAGGGCCTTATAATAATGCTCGTCGGCGGCGTCCCGGGGCAGCACGCCCAGAAAACGGGAAAGTCTGGCAGTGATTGCATCCCTCAAAGCCTCTTTTGTTTGCGGCAATTGCATAATATCAGAGCTCCTTTCTTTATAATTATAACATATATGCCCAAGAATTGCAATCAAATTTTTGATAAGAAAGCCCAAAGAAAAAACCGGATAAAAAGTCTGGAAAATTTATTCAAATTACCTCTTTTCATTTGGGCGTTTTTAGAGTATAATAAGATACGAAATATGAGGGGTGTGGAAATGGAACGGCCAAAAGCAAAGGTTTGCCTTACCATCTGCGGCGCGGATTACCTGATCGTCAGCGACAAGCCGCGCGAATATATGGAGGAGCTCGCAGCCAGGCTCAACGATACGATGGGCCAAATGCTGCGGGGCAATGGCCGCATGTCGGTGACGCAGGCGGCGGTGCTCTGCGCCCTGAACGCCATGGATGAGGCGAAGGGCGCCGAATCCACGGCGGAAAATCTGCGTTCCCGCATCCAGGACTATCTGGAGGACGCCGCGCGTATGAAGAAGGAGGCCGAGCTTTCCCGCTTCGAGGCCGAGCAGCTGCACCGGGAGAACACGGAGCTGAAGAAAAGAACGAACAGCTGATGAATTATGATGTGCGATAAACAGAACAAGCCGGAGATCCTGGCCCCGGCGGGCAACAAAGAAGGCCTCCTCGCGGCACTGCGCTGCGGGGCGGATGCCGTTTATCTCGGCTTCGAGGGCTTCAACGCCCGCGCGAACGCCTCGAACTTCAGCCGTGAGGAGATGAAAGAAGCCCTCGCGATCTGTCATATCCGGGGCGGTAAGGCCTATGTGACGCTGAACACCCTGGCCTATGACCAGGAGCTTCCGGAAATTCTGGATTTGGCGGATTACGCTGTCTCTCATGGGGCCGATGCCATCATCGTGCAGGATATCGGCCTGCTGCGCCTGCTTCACGAAAGATATCCCGGCCTGCCGCTGCACGCCTCCACCCAGTGCTCGGTGCAGACCGCGCCGGGTATGGCCCTGCTGCGCAGGCTGGGCGCGGTCAGGGCCGTCGTCCCCCGGGAGTGCGGCGCGCGGGAGCTTGAGCGCCTGCTTGAGGAGGCCCCGGTCGAGCTGGAGGTCTTCGTCCATGGCGCGCTGTGCGTGTCGGTCTCGGGCCAGTGCCGCATGAGCCTCGCCCTGGGAGGCTTCCACAGCGGCCGCAGCGGCAATCGGGGGAGCTGCGCCCAGCCCTGCCGGCTTTTGTATACCGCCGGCCAAAAAAGCGGCGCGCTGCTGAGCTTAAAAGACTTGTCCCTGTTGGACGAGGTTGCCCGCCCTCCGCTGAGCCGCGTGGCGGCCTTCAAGATTGAGGGCCGGCAGAAGCGTCCGGAATACATCGCGGCGGCGGTCGCCGCCTTCCGTGACGCCATGGACGGCAGTCCGCCCCGCGTAACAAAAGACGAGCTGCGCCAGGCGTTTTCCCGCTCGGGCTTTACGCAGGGATATTATCATGGAAAACGTGACGGCGCTCTATTTGGCGCGCGGCAAAAAAACGACATCGCCCCGCCGGAGCTTTTGCGCAAGCTGGCGGGGCTTTATGAGAAAGAGACGCCGCGTATTCCGCTCACGTTCCACTTCGCCGGCGCGATCGGCCAGCCGGTCAGATTAACGGCGCGGGCGCGGGGGCAGTCCGTAACCGCGCGGGGCGGAGTTCTGCAAACCGCCGAAACCCGGCCCATTACAAAAGAAGAGGTCATGCGCGCGCTTCAAAAGCTGGGCGGCACGCCATACTTTATAAACGAGGCGGTTGTCGAATTGCCGGACAACGCCTTCCTGCCGCTGGGGGAGATTTCGGCCTTAAGGCGGGAAGCTGTTGCAATTCTCAATTCTCAATTCTCAATTCTCAATGCTCAATTTTTAATGCGCAATTCTCAATTTTTAATGCGCAATGAAGAGGCTTTGGTAAAGCCGGCGGAGCCCATAAAAAATCATTGCGAATTGCATCTTCGCGCCGAGCACTACGCGCAGCTCCCGGAAGAGCTTCCCGGCGTACACAGCCTTTTTCTTCCCGCCGAAACCCCGCCGGAGATGCTGGAGAAATGGCGGGAAAAGCTGGAGGTCGCGGTGACGATTCCGGCGGGCGTTTTTGACAGCGGAGAGGCGATTCTCGCGCAGCTTCGCCGGGCCCGCGAGGCTGGCGTAGGCCGCGCCATGGCGCAGACCCTGGACGGCGTTGCCCTGGCCCTGGAGGCCGGGATGGTTCCTGTGGCCGGGGAGGGTATGAACCTGTGCAACAGCGAAAGCCTGCGCTCCGCCGCCGCGCTGGGCGTGGCCGCCGCCCTGTGCTCCGTGGAATGCGGCGCCGCGCGGCTGCGCCGCATGGAGCCCGCGATCCCCATCGGTACGCTGGTCTATGGCCGTCTTTCGCTGATGCTCTGCCGCGTATGCCCCGTGGGAAGCTGCGGAGCAGGGGATTGTCATCTCGTCGACCGCATGGGCGCGAAATTCCCCCTGCGCTGCCGCAATGGCTGCACGGAGCTGTTCAATTCCCGGCCGCTGTATCTGCTGGACAGGAAAGACGCGCTGGCCGCGCTGCCGCTTTCTTTTCATCTGATCGCTCTCACCACCGAAGGCCCGGAGGAATGCGCCGCCATTTTACGGGCGTATCAGGATGGAACGCGCGTTGTGAAGGAATATACGCGCGCCTTATACACCAATCACGCCAAAGCCAACCAGAAAAGCGACGCCACAGACGCATAGACAATAGATGCCGAACAGGTAAAACCGGTTGTTTTTCATCAGCAGACGAATGAGGCTGATGGCGAGAATGCCGCACAGGGTGGCGCCGGCAAAGCCAATGAGCAGGTTGAGGGGCTTGGCCGGGAAGCCGCCTTCCTTCACGGCCTGAAGCCCTTCCACCAGCCCGGCCCCCAGAATGGCGGGCATCGACAGGATAAACGCGAACCGAACCGCGAATTCTTTTTTGAGCCCGCCCAGTATGCCGCCGAAGATGGTGCTCCCGCTGCGGGAAAGGCCCGGCAAAATCGCCGCCGCCTGCAGGCAGCCCACCAGCAGGGCCGACTGGAACGGCATGTCTTTTTCGGTGTATTCGCCTTTGTTGAGCCGGTCAATCAAGAACATGAATGCGGCGGTGACAATGAGCATCACGGCCACGACAAAGATGTTTTCGAGAATGCTGTCCAGGTCCAGCAGCTTGACGAGCGCGCCGGCCAATACGGCGGGAATCGTCGCGGCGATCACCATGAGCAGGAATCGGCGTTCTGCCGTTTGAAAGCTGGGCTTGCCCCGCAAAAGATCCCGCAGCGCGGCGAAAAACTCCCGGATCAGCATCCAGACATCCTTGCGGAAGACGACCGCCACCGATAACAGCGTGCCCAGATGCAGAAATACAGTAAAGGCCAGATCGCTGCCCTCCGCCGTGCCAAACAGGGCGTTGAAGATGACCAGATGCCCAGAGCTCGATACGGGCAAAAACTCCGTGAGCCCTTGAATGATGCCGGATAGTAACGCTTGCCACCAACTCATGCGCAAATTCCTCCTGTCGAATATTTCTATGCCATGGCGGCCCGGCCTATGAACGGTGCCGCCATGGTTTATTATGGCACATATCATCGCAAAAGTAAAGCGCCGCATAGCAAAACGTCTTGTTTCGGTTTTATTTTGATTAAAGAATTTTAATTGAAGAATTTGATTAAAGAATTTGATCGGAGAATTTTGATTGAAGAATGAAGAATAGCTTGACAACAGAAAGAAAATATGGGACAATACACAAGTCAGAACGATTTGTCGAATTAAACAGCTAAATGGGGAAATTTACCATGAAGAATTTTATCAGAGCGCTGGCGACCCTTCTTTCGATTCTTGTGCTTATGCAGATTCTGCCCATGGAGGCCCTGGCGCGGCCAGTGAAGGAAGCGGAATCCGCGGCGGCGGCGGAGACCTTGCCGGCAACGGAGGCTGAGCCGGCCAGGTCCGCGAGAAAAAAGAAAAGCGACATAGAGCCGCCGGAGGCTCCGCCGCGCATGCTGGGCGAGATGGAAGAGCTGCGCGAAGAAAATGTGAAGCATTTCAGAAACGATAACAACAGCTACACCGCTGTGATGTATGCCGGGCCGGTGCATTTTCAGGGCCAGGACGGCGCGTGGCAGGATATCGATAACACCCTGGAGCTGAACAGCGGCAGGCTCAGCGCATCGGGCAAGGCCACATATACCCCCACGGCTTCGGATTTGGACATCAGCGTGCCGCAGGAGTTTGCGGGCGGCCAAAAGCTTACCGTAAGCAGGGACGGCTTCACCGTCGGCCTTGGCGTGAGCGCCCAGAACGAGTCGGCGCAGCTTTCAAGAGCGGCTTCTGTCGTCGCGGCGGAGGAGCTGCCCTCTGAAAACCTGGATCCGGCGGAATCGGCCGCGAGGGCGCAGGCGAAATTCCTGCGGGAAAACTTCGTCGGGCCCAAGGAGCTGTCCCAATATGTGGAGGAATCCAACGCGGAAATGACCGAGCTGGACAAGCTGTCCTCCGCTGTTGTATATGAAAACATATTCCCCGGGGCGGACTTGGAATATATCGTAACGCCGGCTAAAGTAAAAGAGAATATCGTTATCAAGCAGGCGCAGGCGGAATATATTTATCATTTCGATCTATCGCTGGGCGGCCTGATTCCCGTACCGCGGGAGGACGGATCGATTGCGCTTTTAAAAAGCGAGGATGATGAGGAGCCTCTGTTTGTTCTGGAGGCGCCGTATATGTACGATGCCGCCGGGGCGGTGAGCTTTGATGTTGAGATGGAGCTGTCAAAGAGCGGGCTGCTCACCTTAACCGCCAACACGGCGTGGATCAATGACGAGCAGCGGGTTTTGCCGGTTGTGGTGGATCCGACACTGACGGCGGGGGTTTCGGGTTATCAGAGTGTTTCAGTTCATCCCACCACCAAAAGCACCAACAACCATTATGTTGGTCTGTTTCCCGGGACAAACCCCGCGGCGGGCGTATGGCGCACCTATATCCAATTCACCTTGCCGATATTGCCAGGCGGCAGCGTTGTGTCGCTGGCGCAGTTTGATTTAAGCGCTTCGTCCGGTGCTTCGGGAGACAATTCAAACCATCTTTATATGTATGAATGCAAAGATGAATGGGAAACCGGCACGATCGCCTGGGGCGCGCAGCCGGACAAGCACCCCTATGTGATTGACTTTAAGCCGCTCGTGCAGACTTCAAATTATACGTACAACTTCAATATCACGAAGGCGGTCCGCGACTGGTATGAAACAGGGACAAACTATGGCCTCATGCTTCAGACACGAGCTGAAACCCATTCCGCCCGGCTGCAGCTGACAGGGCCCGCCATCGGGATTGCTTACACCCTTAATCTTGGCCTGGAAAACTACTGGTCCTATGAAACGATTGAGTTGGGCCGCTCCGGAACAGCGCATGTCAATCATTATAACGGTGTGATGACTTATGTTCATACGGATATCAGCATGCCGGGCAATCTTTTGCCCTTGAACATCGCTCATGTATATACCTCAAGCGCGACCAGCAGTTTTCCCAATATGGGTGTCGGCAAGGGCTTCCGCTTAAATCTTCAAGAACAGTTCATAGAGGTCAGCCAGGGCGCGCTGTATAACGCGGGTTATCGGTATCGATATATAGACGGAGATGGCACGACACACTACTTTACCAAAAAGAGTAATGGAAGCATATCGCACGAATATGACGCAACGCTTATTCTCGAAACGAATCCATTGAAGCTGACAGACGCGGGGAACAACAAAAAATATTTTAACGCGCAGGGCTTTCTTGAAAGAATGGAGGACAGCAATGGAAATGAACAGATCATCACCTGGAACAGCAGCAATCAGATTACACAGGTGGAGGATGGCTCCGGCCGTGTCGCTGTATTTTCTTACGATTCCTCCGGCAATCTGAGCGCCATAGCAGACCCGGCCGGCCGGTCAACCCTGTTTTCATACGTGAATACCCAAGGTGGTATATATCTCAGTGAGATTACATATCCCGATGGAAAGAGCACATCATTTGGTTATACGGCTCTTTATATTATTACCAGTTTAAGCTACAGGTCTCTCTGCAAAATCACGGCGGATGATTCATCTTCGATTGATATTTCATATAAAAGCGTTTTCGTTGGCAAAGAATATATTTTGTACTCTCTTTATTTTCTAATTACATTTCCAAGAGTTCGCTGTATCATACAAAACAATAAGGATGAGGAGCCCTTTGAGCAGCTGGATTTTTTCTATTTGCTGGAGAACAACCAAAGCACCAATTCCTCATCCGGCAAATATGCCGGCGCTACCGTTGTTTATGACAGCTCCGGAAAGTGGAACAACTATCACTTTAACCTGAACGGCAGCGTGACAAGCGTGCGGAATCAATATCAGCAGGTGCAATTCACTGACTATTATACGTCCAGCGTTTCGGAGGCAGACCGCAATCAATTCAATAAAATCTCTGAAGCCTCCGAGATACAGACGATCGCGAATAATCTGCTGAGAAACCATGGCTTTGAGCAAAAAATATTTGAAAACAACATATGGTCGGACGACTGGACGACCTGGATCTCCTGGAAAAATGGAAACGCCTTGGCGGAATATACTGATTCGGAGCAGTGCCGGGGCGAAAGATCAATGCTTTTGCAAGTAAGCAGCACGGGCGGTACAAGCCACGTGGGCCAGCTCTTCCATGCCGGGCCCGAAGAAACCTATACGCTTTCCGCCGATATCATGATTCCGTCCGAACTGGAGGGTGATGGCGGCGCGAAGCTGGGCTTCAGCTGGGTTGACAGCGGTGAGGGCTGGCATATTGATCTTCTGAATGGGATAACCGCAACGAATGGCTGGGAGCGCGTGAGTTATACCTTCACGTTTCCCGAAGACGCGAACAGTTGGTTTTGGGCCATGCTTGGCTTGGAGGGCGCTGTGGGCTCTGTCTACTTCGACAACGTCCAGCTCGAAAAAAGCGGTGGCTCACGCTACTATAATCTGGTGGAAAACAGTGACTTTTCTTTTTACACAGGCTCGCTCGACGCGCAGGCGGGGGCGGACGCCATCTCTTGGAGCTGGCTGAACCGGGAAAGCGACGACGGGATAAAAGGGCATTCCGGGCATAACTACGCCATGATGCTGGGCTCGCCAACAAAGACCAAGGAAGTGATTCAAACCGTTCCGGTGAACGCCAGGGCGGGCGAAACCATTATCATCGGCGGCCAGGGAGCGGCCTACGCGGTGGCTGTTCCGCATTCCTTTGCCGTTGTCGCAAAGCTTTACGACACAAACAACCAACTGATCACCAGTGAACCCATTTGCATTGATTTCGATGAAAATATATCCGCGATGCACCAGATGGCGGCAAAGTCTATCACCCTGGGCCCGGATCAGGAATGCAGCTTTCTGCAATATTCCTTTGTTTATGAAAATCAAGTCAATAACGCTTCCTTCTCCAACGCCTTCGTCTACGTCGGCAATTTCGGCGCGAGCTATGAATATAACAGCGAGGGCCTGCCCGTTTCTGTGGAAGAAAACTACAAATCAACTGAGGCCGCGTATGACGGCACAAAAGTTGAGCGGGTGGAGGAAAGGCTCGACGGCCTGTTGATCAACAGCTATGACTACAGCTATGACTCCAATCAAAACCTGACCAAAACCAAGGACAAGGGCGACAATGTGACCGAATACAGCTATGACAGCCATGGCCTGGTGACCGAAGTGAAAACCGGAAAGGAAGACGAATTCGGACAGCTGAGCGGCGCGCGGATCACTGAAACCATGACCTATGACCAATGGGGCTATCCGGCGACGCACACCGACGCCCGCGGCGAGGTAACCCAATATACCTATAATCATCTGACAGGCACGCTTTCCCAGGTGGAATACCCCGGCGGGAATATCGTGACATACGAATATGATCCGGATACCGATGTGTTGATTTCCACCACCGGCCTGCCGGAGGAAAACGCCGCGCCTCTCGCGGAAACAACGGTCACAACGCAGGACGGCATGCTCAGCACCATTACCCGCGGCGGCACAGCTTATCAATACAGCTACGACGCCCAAAACCGTCTTTTTAAAGCCAAGGTGGACGGCAAAGATCTGGTAACAAACGGCTATGACGGCCAGCTGTTAATAACACAGACCTATGGCGGGGATGTCTACAACCCTACCGCGAAATATGAGTTATTTTATGATGAACGGGACCGCGTCAATGGCGAAGAGTGGGATGGTGATCCGATCGCCTCCTATTATTACAATGAAAACGACCGCTTATCCCAGATCATTGACCACACGGGCCCGGCTGATATAACAAAGCGCTACAGCTACGCCTTTGACGGCCTGCTCGAAAGCGTAAGCGGCAGCGACGGCAGCCAGGTGAAGTATGTCTATGACTTCCGCAACGCACCCAGCCGCGTGACCTTCACGCAACATAATAATATGATGTATGACGCCTGGTACACCAGCACGGAGCTGGGCAGGCCATCCACCGCCGCGCTTTATTCCCTGAACGGCGCGGAGATGAATTACAGCTACGACGATCTGGGGCGGCCCACCGGCTACGCGCTTGGCATGCCGGCGGCGGCGCTGAACAATAATATCGCGTACAAAGACGAAATCAACGGCGCCGCCAGCGGTCTTGTGAAAAGCTTCGGTTATTCTGACGCCGAAGCCAACGTTGTGCTGGGCTATGGTTATGAGTACGACGCGAACGGGAATATCAGCAAGGTCACCACAGACGGCGCGGCGACAAGCTATGCCTACGACGGCCTGAACCGCCTGATCAGTGAAACCACCCCCACCTCAACCACAGAATACGCATATGACACAGGGGGAAACATCACATCTGTTCTGAAGGACGGCCTTCTTCAAACATATGAATACTATGGCGGGGGCGGCGCCAACTGGAAGGATCAGCTGAAGAAGTTCGATAATAAGCTTATCGAATATGATGACATCGGCAACCCGGTAAGCTATGGCAGCACTGTTTTCAGCTGGCAGCGGGGGCGGCAGCTGGCGGGAATCAGCGGAGATGGACTGAATGTCAGTTATAGCTATGACGCGGCGGGGCTGCGCACAAGCAAGAGCGTCGAAATCAATCCATCAGATGAAAAAACAACAAAATATACCTACGCGGATCAGCTGCTTGTCCGGCAAAGCGATGGTGTCGATACCCTTGATTTCGGCTATGACGCCGACGGTAAAGTGATTGGCTTTAAGCATCAGGGCAGGGCGTTCTTCTACCTGCGCAATCTGCAGGGGGATATCACCGCCATTGTGGATGAAAAGGGCGTGATTCAGGCCCGGTATGAGTACGACGCCTGGGGCAATGTGACCATTCAAGAGGGCCGGGAAGCGCTTGCGCCCGCGCGCGTTGCCGAAACGGGATATATGGAGGCCGCGCTGGCAGAGGCGGGCCTGACACAGGGCGAAATCGAAGAGCTGCTGCCCGCGGTTCTCGATCTGGACATCCCGGATCCGGATGCCTTGCGCGAGTTTCTCATAGGCCTGGAGAATGATGAAACGCTGGTCGATAATCACATTGATCAACTGCTCCTCTATCAAAGCGCAAACATGTCAATAGACCTCATGCTTTTAGTTGCTATGCTATCTTTGCCGCCCAATATGTCTCATAACAGCACCATAAACTATATAAAACTAGCAATAAGCAACACGAGCGGCCCTGATTATCTTGATTTTCTGCCCGTCGCTTATTATGTTTTCATGCTTTTTGAGGAGATTCTCGAGAATTATGACAACGGTCGTGCGATATTTGAGGAGGTGTGCACCAGTTATCTGACCAATTATTCCGAAATCAAAGAGGAGTGGATGGCGGAGGGTGAGCTGCGGGAGGCCTGGCGGCTGCGCAGGCTTGAGCCCGGACCCCGTGACCGCGAAATGGAGTGCCTGGAATCCGTTTTGCGCGGCGCGGGAGTCTATTGGGAGCAGGCTGAGGCCCTGCTGGCGCTGGCTCTGGAGCTCGATCTCATGGATTTTACCGCCCTGCGCGACGCGCTGCTGGATTCACCCCTTGACTTCCAGGCGGAAAAAGTGTATGCTTATATCGACGCCTTGCGGAATACCCCCGCGGGCTGGCTGGAGGAGCATATCCCCTTCGCGGCCTACGCCGCCGTGCACATGCCCCCCGGGGAGCTGGAGGCCCAAATCGGCGCCGCGCTGGACGACCCACGCCCCGGCGAGGCCTTTCTGCTGCCCTTCGCCTGGTTCGCCGCCACCCGGTTCACCCCAACACTGCGCGAAAACATCCTGGCGGCCCTCGAGGACGACAAGCACCTGGCCGAGGGTGTTCTGGAGGCCATCGTCCTGGCGTATCTGGAGCGCTTCGACGAGCTGAAGCTCGAGTGGGTCGACGCCAATCTGCCGGCCCTGGGCGCGCTGAACCCCTACCGCTACCGGGGCTATTACCAGGACAATGAAACGGGCTTCTACTTCCTGCAAACCCGCTATTACAACCCGGAATGGCGGCGGTTTTTGAACGCTGACAGCCTGTTCATCGCAGGCGACGACGCCCTGAACGGCGCGAACCTTTACGCCTACTGCAACGGGAACCCCGTGATGTTTGTGGACCCGAGCGGGCGGGGGGTGCTGAAGGACTTTCTGGATGGCCTTTTGGGCACGGGATTCACTGAATTCGCCTTTGGAATCGCGTCAAGCCTGTTCACTTTTTTCATGACCGGCGTGGCATACATCGCCGCCGCGATACAGCAGGTGGGGTCTGATTTCTTTGCCGAAATCCTGAAAGCCGGCGCCAGAGTCATCATTCCGGGCGGCCTGAAAGCACTGCGATTGCTTGCCCGCATTGGCAAAGGGAGCGCGATGCTGGTCAATCTCATCACAGACGGCCAGAGTAATGGCACCTTTGCC
>Ga0099364_10005978_pt1 | contig 17855 bp, 14 predicted proteins | sample TergutTh196P3_FD_73070 | JGI IMG/M metagenome (GOLD analysis project Ga0099364, IMG submission 73070) | Microcerotermes parvus P3 segment gut microbial communities from Pointe-Noire, Republic of the Congo - Th196 P3 | ecosystem: Host-associated > Arthropoda: Insects > Digestive system > Gut ...
GATTACATTCAGGAAAAAAAAGAACTGAAGATATTTTTTCAGGATAATCGGTAAGACTGGTTTTCCTTAAAAATATTGCAGCAGGCAAATATAAAAATTTCCTTTATACGGTTATACAGTAAGGCTTAATGCTTCCTGATGAATAGGTAGTCTGCTGATTCCATCCGCATCCTTAGCACGCCCAAGCTCGTTGCCTTCAGGAGAGAGTAGAATTGCCATTGGTGTGGAAAGCACATTCCATTTTCTTGCTTCTTCAAAGCCGTCAGCCGTATCGGCGTTTACCAGATTCACCGGAAGACCGAGTTTAGCTGCTGCTGTTTTTGCAGGAGGGCAGCCGGGACAGGAAGATCTAACAAAGAGTAAAAGATTCAATTCATGAACAGAAGAAGACGGAGAGGCGGCGGGGCACACACTTTGAACCAATTCATTCTCATTGCGATATTTTGGTTTACTGTTGACTGAATAAAGCCTCCGCTCACCATACTCTTCCCTCTTCCCCCTGTTCCAATTACGCACCGAACGGTAATAACCTACGATACGACTGTAAACTTCCGCCGGCATCCCTTCAACAGATAAAAGGGCCTCCCTAGCCGCGGACAAATCATTTTCAATTACCTCAAGGTTCCTCATTAAATATCTCCTCACGATATTATTTATTTATTAAAAATTCTTTTTCTGCTTCCTGCTTTTCTTCTTCAAGTTCTTTAATTTTTAATATTATTTCCTTTTCTTTTTCTGACTTGCATTTTGGACAGTAAAAATGTTCTCCGTTTAAATATCCATGTACAGGACATACAGAAAAGGTAGGTGAAATTGTAAAGTAGGGGATTCTATACTGTTCTGCTATTGTTTTTACAAGATTCCTGCACACCTTCCAGTCTTCTATGGCTTCTCCCAAAAAGGCATGGAAAACTGTCCCTCCGGTATAGGCTGCCTGTAATTCTTCCTGTAAATCCAGAGCATCAAAAATATCTTCAGTTTCCATTACAGGAAGCTGGGTGGAATTCGTATAGTAAGGTTCTTTTTCTCCGGAACATATTATTTTCGGGAATCTTAATTTATCATGTTTTGCTAGCCTATAGGATGTTGATTCTGCGGGGGTAGCTTCAAGATTGAATAATTCTCCTGTTTCTTCCTGAAAATCGGCAAGTTTATTCCGCATGAAATGAAGTACATTCAATGCAAAATTACGTCCTCTTTCTGTGGCTATTGTAATATCTGAGCCGAGAAAATTTTGCAGACATTCATTCATTCCAACAAGTCCTATTGTGTTAAAATGATTGTCCAGTGTTGCTAAATATCTGCGCGTATAGGGAAATAAGCCGCCATCCAAAAGCCTAGAAACCATCTTGCGTTTAATTCTTAAACTTTCCTTTGCAAGATTCATTAATCTTTCAAGGCGGCGGAAAAAGTCGTTTTCGTCCACAGAAAGATAACCTATTCTAGGAAGATTGATAGTAACGACACCAAGGGAGCCGGTAAGTTCATCGGAGCCAAAAAGGCCGCCGCCTCTCTTTCTTAGTTCTCTTTTATCGAGTTGTAAACGGCAGCACATGGAACGTACATCACCGGGATCCAGATCTGAATTAATAAAATTTTGAAAATATGGTGTTCCGTAACGGGAACACATTTCAAAGAGAAGACGGGTATTTTCACTTTCCCAGTCAAAATCCCTTGTAATATTATAAGTGGGAATGGGGTATTGGAAGCCCCTGCCTTCCGCATCGCCTTCAAGCATTAATTCTATAAAAAGGCGGTTGATTTTGTTCATTTCATTCTGACATTCGCCATAGGTAAAATCCAGTTCCATTCCTCCGACTATGGCCTTTGTATTTTTAAGATCTTCCGGGCAGATCCAGTCAAGGGTGATATTGGTAAATGGCGCCTGACAACCCCAGCGGCTTGGTGTGTTCACACCAAAAACAAAGCTCTGTAAACATTGCTTTAGTTCCTTATCGCTTAAGTTATCCTTTTTTACAAAGGGGGCAATATAGGTATCGAATGAACTAAAGGCCTGGGCTCCAGCCCATTCGTTCTGAAGGCAGCCTAAAAAATTTACCGCCTGCTGAATGAGGGTAGAAAGATGCTTTGCAGGTTTACTGGTAATTTTATCCTGCACACCGCCCAGTCCTTCGACTATTAACTGACGCAGGGACCAGCCTGCACAATAGCCGGAAAACATTGAAAGATCGTGAAGATGAAAGTCTGCATTTCTATGAGCTTCGGAAATCTCCTGAGGGTAAATATTTTTTAACCAGTAATTTGCTGTAATGCTTCCTGAATTATGAAGGATGAGTCCGCCAAGGGAATAATTGACATTTGCATTTTCGTTCACCCTCCAGTCTGACTGCTTAAGATAACCGTCCATGGTACTGTCAATATCAAGCATGAGTTTTCTTGCATCTCTCATGGCTTCGTGTCTTGCCCTGTATAAAATGTAGGCCTTTGCTACCCTTGTTTCTTTTAAGTCTATGAGGGCGCTTTCTACTAAATCTTGTATTTCTTCTATTGCGGGAATGGAATTTGGATGCCTTAAAGACATCATTTCATCTATAAAAATTTCAACCCTGGCAGTTACATCTTCTATCTTTGCTGAATGGTCTCCGGTTTTAACTGCATTAAAGGCACCGGCTATTGCATTGAAAATCTTGCTGCGATCATAGACCTCAATTTCTCCTGATCTTTTCACAACCTGCTTTATCATCTTACATTCCTTTAGGTTCTTACTTCTCTTTATGGCTCTTCAAGTTTTTTTATCTCACTTACAAATTCATCTAAATTTTCAAATTTTCTGTAAACGGAGGCAAAACGAATATAGGCAACCCTGTCCAGAGATGCCAGTTTTTCCATTACCAAATCTCCAATCGTAACAGAATCAATTTCATTATTAACCTTTCCAGTAATAGCAGCCTGATCTTCAATTTCGTTAATAAGATTTTCAATGCCCATTTGAGAAACGGGTCTTTTTTCCAGTGCTCTGGTAACTCCCCTCTCTATTTTAATCCTGTCAAAAGGCTCTCTCCTGCCGTTCCTTTTAATAACCATGAATTGCTTGTCTTCGGTTCTTTCATAGCTTGTAAAACGGCCTCCGCAGCTCACACATTCCCTGCGCCTTCTGATTGCATCGCCATTAGCTAGGGTACGTGAATCAATAACTTTATCATCGAAGCTTCCGCAGTGGGGGCAGCGCACCTAGAGGGCCCTCATAATGTGTATCCTCATAATATAGTATCGATATATTGCACCATATATATAGCGTTTTTTTTACAACAGATTTATAATATCATACAATATCTTGTAGTGCAATAGGAAAATTGAATAAAACAACAAATATTTTAAAAAATTACATCGAATTTTAATGAAATTTGCCATTTTTGAGATTTTAATCCCTATTGTTATTTTACTAAAAGCCTGTTATCCTAGTCCAATGAAAATAGGTATAGACACCTTTACCTGCGACAGCGGTCAATCGGCTATTGGTGCCTATCTAACCAATATATTGAGACGTATCCCGCCTTCAGGTGCAAAGTTCGAACTTTTTGGCTGGGGATTTGACCGCTATACCTATAGCGAAGCTGCTCCGGACATGGAATTTATTCCGCGTTGTTCCGTACAGGGACGCTATGCAAATTCCCTCTGGCATTTTATCCGTTATCCGAAGTTGGCACAAAGCAGGGAATGGAATGCCTGTTTTTTTCCTGCCGCTCATAGATGCCTTCCTTTTAAATCCTCATGCCCCTCTATAGGGGTTGTACATGATATGACTCCTTGGTGGGAAAGAAAAAATAAGGAATATTTTAATACCCTTGTAAGGGTTATTCTTCCAAGCGCACTTAGGAAACTTGACAGGATAATTGCGGTATCTGAATGGGTAAAACAAGAGTTAATTGAAATTACTGGTGTTAAAGAAAATAAAATTGAAGTGGTTCCTAATGGAATAAATACCGATTCTTTTTTTCCCCGTCCAAGGGGAGAGGAAAGTGTTTTACTAATTCAACCCTTTAGTTTCAGAAGACCCTATGTTCTATATGTATCACGTCTGGAACATCCCTTAAAAAATCATGTGAAACTGATAGAAGCATTTGGAATTTTCAAGGAAAGAACCAGATACCCGCATCGCCTTGTATTGGCAGGCGGGGAAAGCAAGGGCGCAGAAAAGGTCAGGGAATCTGTGGATTCATCTCCGCATAGAAACGATATTTTTTTTACAGGACATTTTCCGACTACCAGTTTGCCAGAATTATATTCAGGTGCAGACATTGTCGTAGTACCATCATTGTATGAAGGTTTTGGGATGGGTGTATTGGAAGCCATGGCAAGCGATGTACCTGTGGCTTGTGCCAGAGCGGCATCTCTTCCTGAAACTGCAGAACATGCAGCACTATACTTTGACCCTTCCAATGCCGAAGACATTGCGGACAGAATGGTTATGTTGACAAGCAACAGAGAGCTACACAGAGAATGCCGCAGACTTGGCCTTGAAAGGGCAAAGCACTTTTCTTGGGATAAATGTGCTGCGCGAACCCTGGAAATAATCCAGGAGACCGCAACATAAGAAACTAACGCTGGTTGTAATCCCTAGCTTTATCAAGGCAATCCTTACAAAGTAAGCTTTTCATTGATTTAAGCTTTTTATTGCAGCGGGGGCAGCGCCCGCCGTCTTTTCTTTGGGCATAGCGTTCCCTTCTTTTTTCATTTATCTCGTCTCTGTGTTTATCCAAAAATCGTTGCTGCCGTAGACGATTAGCCTCCCTTTGATCCGCAGTTTTACTGTCCGAATCCTTTTTGGAGTCTTTCTTGGGGGCTGCTTTTGCGGCAGCGGGTTTTGCGGCCGGTTTTTTTACTGCTGCTTTTTTAGGAGCTGCTTTTCCCGGTGCTTTTTTTACTGCTGCTTTTTTAGGAGCGGCTTTCTTAACGGCTGCTTTTTTAGGGGCAGCTTTTTTCTTTGCAGCTGCTTTTTTTGGGGCAGCTTTCTTTGCTGCAGCTTTTTTAACTACTGCTTTTTTGGGGGCAGCTTTCTTGGAAGCGGCTTTCTTTGCGGCTGCTTTTTTGGGAGCTGCTTTTTTAGAAGCTGCTTTTTTTACGGCTGCTTTTTTAGGAGCGGCTTTCTTGGCTGTGACTTTCTTTGGAGCTGTTTTTGAGGCTGCTTTTTTGGGAGCAGCTTTCTTTGCGCCAGCCTTTTTAGGGGCTGCTTTTTTGCTAGCATTTCCAGTTAGCTTTTTATCTGGCATTGTATTTCTCCTTTATTAATAATATTATGATATTTAAAATTAATCAATACTTTCATTAGATGAAAATTATTTTTTTATGCAAAAAACGCTTATAATTGCTTCCACAACAGTGGATATGATACTAAATACTCCTTCAATTCCATTAAGCGGAGAAGATGTAAACATTAGTTCTGTTGAATACCGTATAGGCGGATGCGGTTACAATGTCTTTAAGGCCATGTTAAAACAGGATTGTCAGGCTATTTTATGTTCTCCTGTAGGGAAAGGAATTTACGGAGGCATGGTACTAAAGCAGTTTAAAGCGGAGGGTATTGAACCTTTTTATCTTTCAGATGAAGAAAATGGATGCTGCTTTTGCCTTGTAGAACCTGATGGAGAAAGAAGCTTTCTTTCTTACCATGGAGCGGAATATCTTTTTAATGATTCATGCATGGAAAAAATTAAGCATTTGGATGCTGATAATATTTATATTTCCGGCATAGATTTGGAAGATCCCAAAGGAATAACAGGAATAAATTTAATAAAATATATTTATGATGATGATAAATTTGGTCTTTATTTTGCCCCGGGAAACAGGATTAATTATATTCAAGAAAAAAGAATGGACTTAATATTAAGAAGAAGGGATAAAAACGGCCTTGGTCCCTTCCTGCATCTAAATGAAAGGGAAGCGCTATCCTTTTCTGGAATGAAAACCGTCAGAGAGGCAGCTCTTTTTCTTAGTGATAGAACCTGTAACAGTCTTGTAATTACATTGGGAGAGCAGGGCTCCTATTGTCTTCCGGTAAATTCTACCCTTGGGGAGATAATCCCTCCCTTTCCTGTAAAGGCTGTAAATTCAACTGGTGCAGGAGATACCCACTTTGGCTCTCTAATTGCATTAATAAAAAAAGGATATTCCCTTAAAGACGCCTGTTATGAAGCAAATAAAATAGCAGCCATTTTTGTAAGTGTACAACAATAATTATTAATTACTTATTCCGGTAAGAGCAGTTTCGATAAAATTCATTATTTGATTCTTTACAAGATCCGTATTTGCATTTTTTTGTGAGAATGCCAATATGGATTCATCATTATCTTTAAATAAAGATAGATATTCATTCCAGTTTTCAATAAAAGCTGCTTTTTCTCTTGTTTCCAAGGGAAGTTTCTTTCCTGTAAGCATTGTTTCGCTGTTTTTTTCCCTCAAGATAATTTTTCCTGCATAAACAATCCTTATTGCAGATAAAATATTTTTCTGGTTCTTCATTATAAAGAGAATGCCCCCTCCCGGCCCTTCACCGTAATTCGAATGTTTTTTATACAATGTATAGGTCCAGGGTTCCAGAGGAATCCTAATTCGGCTGACCAATTCCTGTTTTTCAAGACAGGTTTGACCGGGCATGGATGCAAATTGTGAGGCAGAAACCCAGCGGCTGTACTGAGAGTTTCGTAATTCTAATTGAGCGTCCAGTGCAATTAAGGGAACAGAACTATCCAACCTCCTATCAGGATTACAAATGTTTCCGCCTATTGTTCCAATATTCCTAATTTGCGGACTGGAAATGTTTTCCAGACATTTTATAAGGGCTTCCGGGACAATTTTTCCCAGTTTAATAATCCTGTTTAATTTAACCATTGCACCTAGCTCAAGGTATCTTTCTGTCCTGCTAATTCTATGCATTTCTTCGATGCCTTCAAGAGAAATTAAATCTTCATGGATTCCCGGAAGGGAAATTTTTCCCGATCTTATAAGCTCGGTTCCTCCTGCATAAAGAATTGCCATTGGATTATTTTTCCAAATATTGAATAGCTCTTGATATGTGGAAGGGGAGAAAATTCTATAATTATTTACCATGAAGCCTTCTTCTTCTATTTTCCATTACAGAATATACATTGTTAATAAGTTCAGATGGGCTGGTACAACGGCATTTAATACCCGCAAAGGCATGCAGTATATCATCTTTTAATGGTTTTGGGTTTTGGTTTAATAGTGCTTCCATTGCTAGAATTTTTCCAGAATTACAGACATCACAGTTATAAAATTCATTTTTTAGAATACTTTCTTCATAGTCTGAATATTCATCTGTTTGTGAAAATCCCTCTATTGTAATTATTTCGCAATCTTTGATTTTAAAAGCGGGAATAAGGCAGGATTTTACCATTTCTCCGTTCACCAAAACAGAACATGCACCGCAATTTCCCATATAACAGCCGCATTTTGTTCCGCTTAGATTTAAAACATTACGCAGAATATCCAGGAGCCTGTCTCCTTCATCTGCTTCGATTGATATATCTTCTCCGTTAAGGATGAAACCTATTTTCATTATTCAATTTCCCTGTTTTTAGATTTTACAGCTTCCCATATATCCTGTGTACTAACAGGTATTTTTGTAAATTGATGATCCATTGCCTGAGAGAGAGATTGAACATAGGCGGATGGAATACAATTAAAGGGCAGATCCCCTATTCCCTTGGGAGGGGAGGAATCGTTAGATAGAAATTCTACAGCAATTGGAGGAATAGAGGAGGGAGAAGGTAAATTATAACTGCGGATTATTTCTATAGGGATTTTTCCCTTTGTATAATATAAATGCTCGCTCATTGTCCATCCAAGTGCATGAATTATGCCTGTTTCCAGTGCAATTGTTGCATTTTTTAATGAGATGATTTTTCCGCCCTCTGCAATAAACCAGATACCCCGGATAGAAGGAATATAAGAAACAGGATCAATTTCCACTTCTATTGCAGCAGCAGCCCATGAAGGATTGGAAAAAGCATCGGAATTTATTTTTTCACCGCTCCATCCAGGTATTTTCTGAAGTTTTATTGATCTTTTAACCGTTATGGGCAAGGGATCCCTAAAACGCTGACTTCTTATTGCATTGCAGCAAAGCTCTATTAGACTCCTTATATGAACCATATTTCTGGAAAGTGTTCCTGCTCCGGAATCGGGAGCTATATCTGTATCGCAGTAAAATTCAATTTGATCAGTATTTACGCCCAAAATATCATTTGCAATTTGCATCCAAGCAACCCTTGATGCCCTGCTTAAGGATGCAAGGGAACTTTTAATTTTTAGAGAGCCGTCCTTTTCCAGAGTGAGTTCAACAGAACATATACCGTTTCCCAATTCATCATTATACAGGAAACCGTTTCCCTGAAAACATGTGGTAATAGCAATACCCCTTAATTTTTCCATAGAGGATGGAAAGTCGGAACTTTTTTTTTGTTTTTCTTCTCTTCTTCTTTTTCTTAATAATTCATAGGCTGCCCATTTCCTGTAATAATCGCTCATTTCTGCGGCTTTATCTATTAATTCTGAATGGAATACCCTGTTTTTGTTTATTAGATCAGGCGCTAAATAATTTTTATATATAGAATTATCTTTACGCCACTTAGCCGGATCCACCGATAATTTATCAGCAATGTATGACGCAAACAATTCAGAAGCAAAAAACCCCTGAGAAAGACCGAAGCCGCACATTGGACCCTGTACAGGAAGGTTAGTGCGCAATCCTTTGGCTTTTATTTTATAACTTCCCCCTGAATATATTCCAAGAGAGCCAATACATGTATGATCAATAATTTCGTTTTCAAAAATTCCATAACTGCCAAGATTTAATTTTATATCTATTTCTTTAAATGCCATCTTATTGTTCTCATCCAAAAAACCGCTTATCCTTATTTTGGATTCATTGCGTTTAGGAGAAAACATGAAATCGTCTTCCCTTTCCGGAATTAATTTTACCGGTCTTCCTGTGATATAAGCTGATAATGAGGCAAGACAGGAGAGAAGAGAAGGGTACCATAATTTTCCATCCATGTGCATTTGGGAGCTGCCGGGTCTAACAATTATTTTTTTACTGTTTAATCCCAGCATATTTACAATGCATTTTTTTACATGGTATGGCCATTGACTGTCCGTATGTATAACTAAATTTTCATTTTCAATATATGCCAATGCTCCGGAGTTTTCAGGATAAAAATGATCCTGAATCTCTGTTATGTATTCTTCAGAAAAGTATTTTTCATTGCTATGTTCTCTATAATTCTCAATTGTGATTTCTCTTTTAACTAAAAAATTTTTTTCATCTTCTATATCTAGTTCTTCTATGGAATGAATTGCTTCTTCTTCTCTTATTAGGATTTTAATTTCGTTTTTAATTCTATTTAATAAGGTTTCATTGGGCCCTGCCAGCACAGCAATAATCTGACCATTGTATTCAATATTCTTATCCGCAAGAATAGGATGATCAAAGCCGGCTAGATCATTTTTATTAGGTATGTCTTTTGAAGTAAATAAATAATAGGAATCGGGTAGCTTGGGACAGATAATTTCAAGTAGTTCTCCGCGAGAAATATTAGACCTTATGCAATCTCCAAAAATCATGTCCTTTTGTACGAGATCCGAAAGAAGTGCATTTTTATTCATTATAAATTCTTATTATATTTAATTGCGAGGTTTTTGACCACCCTTATTATCTTCTCTATCTGTCCTTCTTTCATGCCAGGCCAAATTGGCAGGGAAAGACAGCGATTATATGTTTTGAATGTTTGTTCAAAGTCCATTTCGTTCAGAGAATAGCGTTTTTTATAGTAGGGCTGAATGTGTAGCGGAATATAATGCACAGAAACACCAATTCCTTCTTCTTGAATCATAGCTGCAAATTCATTACGGCTGACGGTTAATTTATTTAAATTCAATAGGAGAGGATATAAATGCCTTGCATCACCATCTCCTGTCGGAGGTATAGAAAAATGCTCGTCATTGGAGAATGCATCATCGTAAGCGGAAGCTATTGTCTGCCTCATAGATAGAAGATCATCTGCTCTTTCAAGCTGAACACGTCCAATAGCGGAAAGAATATCCGGAATATTGTATTTAAAACCGGGCTCAAGTACCTCATAATACCATGAGGCCTTATTATCCGTATAACGGCTCCATATGCTTCTGTCTATGCCATGTGAGCGCATAATTTTTACCCTTTCTGCAATTTCTCTGTTTCTGGTAATTACCATGCCGCCTTCACCCGTACTAATTGTTTTTGTTGCATAGAAAGAAAAAACACCTGCATCTCCTATATCTCCTGCCCAATGTCCGCTTTCCTTTTTATTCTTATCCGGCAAGAAGGACGGAAAAGAATGAGCCGCATCTTCTATTACTTTTAATTTATATTTTTTGGATAGAGCCAGGATAGCTTCCATTTCTCTGACAAGACCGCCGTAATGAACAGGTATTATTGCCTTTGCATTTCCCTTTGGGCCAAAGCCTTCACCTTCATTGCCATTATTATAAGCGCAAAGACCGGAAGATAGTCTTTCCAGTGTTCGTTCAAGTGCGAGTGGGTCCATGTGAAAGCCGTCCTTTATAACATCCACAAAAACCACCTCTGCACCAAGATAGCGCACGACTTCGGCTGTTGCTGTAAAGGTCATGGAGGGCAGGAGGACAAGATCCCCCTCTTTTATTCCAGCCGCTTCTAAAGCAAGGTGTAAGCCGGAAGTAGCGGAATTAACCGCCATACAAAAGGGACCTTCATCGCTTTTAACAATATTTCCCTTTTTTAAAAAGTTTCCAAATTCCTCCTCAAAGGCAAGACTTTCCTTTCCGGTTGTAAGCCAGCCGGAACGAAGAACCCTTAATACAGCTTCTTCTTCTTCTCTGCCAATATAAGGATGTGCAAATGGAATTTTTTCTGTCATCTATATGTCCGGCTTACAAGAACCGTTTCTTCCATTGTATTTTTACTGCGGGAAATTTCGCTTAATGCATAACAAGGAATATATTTTTTTAGTATATCCCTTAGAAGCCTGCTGTTCCTGTATTTATCACTTTGCTTTGGATCCAGTTTACATATAGGTCTTAATTCATCCATTATGGATTCTATATCAAGGTCTTTTATGTTAACAGTAAAGTTTTCATCATCCCTTACCTTTAGTATTCGCTCAAAATCTGTTATTTCAGGAATTTCAGAATCCCACCATAACTTTTCATCAAGTCTTTCACCTGGCCGTAGACCAATATATTCTATTGATATATCTTTTTCCGGTACAAGACCGTAAAAATGAATCATCTGCTCTGCAAGGTAGCGGATATTTACAGGCTCTCCCATATCCAATAAATATAAACCATTATTTTCACCTACACCGCCTGTTCTAAGTACAAGGGAGCATGCTTCAGGGATTGTCATAAACCAGCGCTGCATATCCGGATGTGTAATTGTTACTGGTCCGCCTTTTTCTATTTGCTTTTGAAAAAGAGGCATGATGGAGCCTCTTGAACCAAGTACATTTCCGAAACGTACAACCATGAAGGATAGATCTGATGAATTTTCTTTTTTGCCTACTTTTTTTGCCGCATCCAAAACCAGTCCTTCGCATAAATATTTTGAAACCCCGTACACCGAAACAGGTTCCACAGCTTTGTCTGTTGTTATGTGAACAAAGCGCTTAACACCATGTTTACTTGCAGCTTTCACAAGATTGTCCGTTCCAAAAAGATTATTGTCTATTGCGGCAACAGGATTTTCTTCCATCATAGGCACATGCTTATAAGCTGCTGTATTAAAGACAACATCCGCCTTTAATTGTGCCATTATCCAGTCCATATAATCTGCATCTTTTAAATCTCCGATTATGGGAACAAGGATTGCCTTTTCTCCTACACCTTCCTCCTGCAATAGACGCAGCTCCCTGTCTATTTGATAAATCGAATTTTCTCCCTGACCAAAGAGGTATAGACGGGAAGCTCCTGCTGATAAAAGCTGTCTAGATAATTCACTTCCTATAGAGCCTCCTGCTCCTGTAATCAATACCCTTTTTCCCCTTAAATATTTTAAGCTTTCCCTTAAATTAACTCTAACAGGAGTACGTCCAAGCAAGTCCTGGGGATCTATGAAACGGGTTTGAATTAATCTGGCATCTCCGTCAATTATTTGGGAAATTCCAGGCAGGATCCTTATCCTTTCAAATCCGGCTGCCTTTAGAATCTGGTAAATTTCTTCAAGGTATTCCCTTGATGCGGTAGGAATTGCAATTATAGCTTCGTCGGCTGGATGCAGTCTGAAAAGCCTTGCTACATCCCTAATGGGACCAAGAACAGGAATATTTTCCAGCCGCCTTCCTATTTTTTCCGGGTCATCATCCAGAAAAGCTACTACTTCTCCAAAAATTCCCTTTTGCCTTATTTCCCTTGCAAGGGTTTGACCGGCAAAACCTGCGCCAATAATATACAAACGTCCGGATTTAAATGTGGTCATTGTTTAATTGCTTGTAAAACTGTTTTTAATTTATCTGCCTTTTACCAATACCTCAAAGGCAAGATCAATGGTAAAAGAATCGTCATATAGATCCAGTTTTACTTTAGCTCTCCCCTTTCTTTTATCGGCTTTTACTATTCTTCCCTCAAGCCCTGAAAGAGGTCCGGAAATAACAACAATCCTTGCATTATCATCAAAATAAACCACCGATTTTCCGGCCATGGCTCCCACATGTTTAATAAAATGCATTACAAGCTCTAAATCCCTGTTTTGAAGCGGAGCTATATCCTTATTGGATCTTAGGAAGCGAAAAAAGCCCTTGGTTCTGCGAAAGGCCCAATGATACTTATAAATAGAGTCTTCGTCTGGAATTTCCAGGAAAATATAGCCGGGAAAGATGGCAAGCTTGGTTGGTTTTATGCTGCCGCCCTTACGAATGTCAAGAGAACGTTGCGGATAATAGATTGGGAACTTAATTTCCGGGTTTGCATCCCTGAAAAGCTTAATAAACTGTTCTTCGCCTCTGGTTTTCACTTGAATTGCATAAAAATTTGCCATTTTTTATTCCAAATCCGATGTTTTTTCCAACCAGACCTTAATATTATCAGTTAAAATGCCAATATCATGCAAAAGATCCTTATTTTTGGCTAGCACAGAAGATAAATCTCCGCTCTTTGCTAATATTTCCAGTTCAGCAGCCCTTTTACTATGCTTTTTAGCACCAATTGCTGCACACATACTTTTAAGTGCATGTATATCAATTGCATAATCTTTTAAATTATCTTCGTTTACATCCCACATTTTTTCCACAGAGAGGGGACTGTTTTTTGCAAAGGAGCTTAGGGCAAATTTGTATATTTCCGTTTCTCCACTGTAGAGCTCATCATTCACGCTCATGTCCACATCCGGGATAAATTCGATACTTTCAGAAATGTTTTCATTGGATAGATTTTCTTCAGTTGATGTTTGGGATGCCTGAGAAATTTCACCTTCTTTTACCTTATTTCTAATCCATTTTTTAACGATTAGGTCTAGTTCCTGAATATTAATGGGTTTGGAAAGGAAGGCATTGAAACCTTCGTTTAAAAACATCTGCTCATTTCCTGCAAGGGCATTTGCAGTTAGAGAAATTATAGGGATATTTTTTGCATATTCAGAATCAAGACTCCTAATACGTTTTAATGCCTCTATGCCATCCATCTCCGGCATCATATGATCCATAAAAATGACATCGTAAACAGGATCTCCCTTTTTTACCATGTCAATTGCTGCCTGACCGCTTCCTGCACAATCCACCTGCATTTTGTATTTTAGGAGCATTCCGGAAGCAACATCCAGATTTGTAGGGTAGTCGTCCACAACCAAAACATGGGCATAGCTTAGATCCGGTCTAAGGATCCTTCCGGCAAGAGAGTGTTTTTCGTCTCTGTATTTAAAATTACATAGTCTGTCTATTAATTCCTTTCCAAGTACATTGTCGTTAATATAAGACTGCACTATTTCTACCTTAAAGGATGTTCCTTTGCCGTATTCGCTATGTACAGAAATTTCACCTTCCATCATTTCTACTAGTTTTTTTGTAATGGAAAGCCCAAGACCTGTTCCTTCGATTTTTCTATTTGCCCTGGTGTCCACCTGATTATAATCGGAGAAGAGTTTCTTTTGATCTTCTTCTTTTATTCCTATTCCGGTATCGCTTACTTCAATCAATAGGATTACATTATCTCCATCTCTTCTGCAATTTACTTTTAAGCTAACCTTACCTTCTTTGGTATACTTGAATGCATTGCTTAAAAGATTATTGAAAATTTGCTTTACCCTTAACTCATCTCCCCTTATAACTGAAGGAAAATCCTCGCTTATATTTATGATAAACTCTATTGGTCTGCTTTCTATGCGTATAACGTTAAGGGTTATTATATCGTTTAACAGGCTGGCTGTTTCATAATCTATGGATAAGAGCTCAAGTTTCCCAGCTTCAATTTTTGAAATATCAAGGACATCGTTTACAAGGCCAAGAAGGATGGAGCCTGCACTGTTTATTTTTCTAAGGTCGTTAATAACATCTGCCGGAGTGCTTTCGTCTTCCATGCGGAGATCGGTAAGTCCTACAACCACATTAAGGGGTGTCCTCATTTCATGGCTCATATTTGCAAGAAAGTTTGTTTTTGCCTGTGTAGCGTTTTTCATGGAATCAACCATATCGCCTATATGGTTGGATAATATACCCAGCTCATCCCTGTGATTGCTTCTAATGGGGTAATCGAGGTTGCCGCCTGTTATTTCAATGGCGGAGTGTTCAAGATTCCTTATTGGTTTTTCTATTGCACGGGAAATAATTATAGAAATTAATACAGAAAATATCAGAATTAAGCCTGTAATAAAGAACTGTGCAAAAATAACACCGCGGGAAAATTCAAAAATGTCATGGGTTTCATTGTCAATGTGCTGAACTGCAATTGATCGTAGTTCATCCAATTTATCAGAAATATGTGTTGCAGAATAGTATGCGTTTTGCAATGCCTCACTTACAAGGCTCTGATCCATAATAAATAAACCGTTAAGAATTTGATAAAAGCTTTCTTCAAAAACTTCAATAAAATAATTTTCTATTTCGTTTATTAAATTAAGCCTTGTCTCAAGCTGTCCTGATGAAAGGCTTGAATCCATTACTGCGTTTTGTAAATAGCTGTTTATGTGAAAAAGAAATTGGCTGCACATTTCCAAATATTCACTTTCGCTTAATAAATAAAGAGACTGAGAGATTTCGTCGTCCTGTACAAGATAGGCTGTAGATACGTTATTAATTCTAAGGTGAGCAAGAATTTCTATTGCATCGGTTAAATTTGTATGTCTGCTGGAAGAAAACTGCACAAGATTGGTATAACTGCTGTTAATAGAAATTAACTGGTATGAAGAATAAAGAGTTGTTATAAGCATTAAAATTATCATTAAGCCAAAAACGAGAAATAGTTTTTTCCTTATTATAAGGTTATTAAACCACTTAAAAGCCATTAAAGATTACCGGCCTAAATAAAAAATTTTAGGTGAAAACTTTTGGATAATAAAAATTTATTTACTTTCAGAAAAAGCTCTTTCAATTGCTGAAATTAAAATATCAGGTTCCACCGGTTTATTTAATACATCAAAGGCGCTTGAGTTTCTTGCTTCCACAAGAAATTCGTTTCCTGTTTTCCCGCTGATTATGATAATAGGAACCTTATAATAACTGGGGATCTTCCTTATGTCATAAAGAAATTCAAAGCCTGTAATATTCGGCATTGCAATATCCAAAAGTATTACATCTACCTGGTTTGCATTCAAAAAATTAATTGCATTTGATGCAGAGTTAACCGTCCAAACATCGTACTTTGGATGCAGTAAATTCCTGAACATTCTTAGTTGAACCGCATCATCATCTATGGCCAAAACTGATATTTTCTTTTCCACCCTTTTCCTCCGTAACTATTCCGGAACTATGCCGGTCTGCCCTTATTGTGATTTTCTTCCATGGCAGCAAGTCTTGCAATAATTTCCTGATCATTTTCTTCTATGGCCTTAACTATGTCTGTTGACATTGCAGCAAGGAAGTTTATGTCATATCTCAGTTTGTCTGTAAGAGACAGCATTTCAGAATAGTCGTTCTTTACCACGGTGCTGTTTTCCTGTAAAACTTTCAAGGAGTTGGTTATACTGGAGCTTTCGGTGGATAATTGGCTTAATGTGTCTATTAGTTCCGTCATTGTTCCGGCAAAATTATTAATTTCGCCTGACATTTCATTAATTAAATTTCCAGTATCTCCTGTGCGTTTGGAGGTGGTTGTAATTCCGGCAATTATATTGGATAGTGTCTGCGAAATGCTTCTGGAATTTTCTCTTGTGCTTTCGGAAAGACGGCGAATTTCATCTGCTACAACCGCAAAGCCCATTCCGGCTTCTCCGGCATGAGCGGCTTCTATTGCTGCATTCATCGCTAGAAGGTTGGTATTGGCAGCAATAACACTGATTATCTTTATGGCGGATGCTATTCCGTCAACAGATTTGGAAATGTCTTGAACGGCAAGAATGGTTTCCTTCATGGCATCCTGGCCCCTTGCTGCATTTTCTATAAGACCACCGATGGATTCCCTTCTCTGCCTTGATAAATCCGATGTATTTCTAAGGGAGCTTACAATTTTTGCAGTAACATCTGTGGAATCATTTACGGACTCACTCTGGGTATTAATAGCGCTGTCCAGCTTCATTACAAGATCGTTTACTTTTTCTATTACATCAAGGGAGCGGGTAATGTGAACCTTTAACTGCTGGTTTATGTAAACAATAGTCTTCTTTTCTTCTTCCAGAAGTGACATTGTAAAATGGGAGCAGTTTAAGGGTTTATTTAAACCGTTATGAATGGCAATAGCCATTTTATGACAGGAATTGTAACCGCATGAGGTACAGTCATAAATATCTGCTTCTGTGGTTTTTTTAAGGCTTTTAAAAATTTCATTTAACTCAGAATCTGAAGGTTGTTTGATATTATAGTTAGAAGAAAGATCCAGATAATCTCTATCGTATAAGCCTTTTTTCCAGAAACGGTTAAGTGATTTATTGTATTTTTTCAGGATTTTCTCATTCTTTTTTGGATTAATCTGTTTTTCAATATCCCTGGAACGTCTTCTTATAGGAGTTTCCAGTTCATCCAGTGTTTTTTTGGAGTTTCCTGTTCCTGGTCCTCCTATGCATCCCATTTCGCAATTTAAGCAGTCTATTAAAAGGGGAAACTCTATGTGGGGATTTTCAATGTTTTTGGAAATACCTTCAAGATAATGATAAATAGTCGGAACCCCTTCAATTTTTCTGGTATTGCGCCTAAAGCCGGGAACGAATCTTTCGACTGTGTCCAAAAGTCCTCCGGGGGTGGGGAATAATACGGCTCTTTCGGCAGGCGGTCCTACATAATCAACGCTATTGTAAGAAGCAAGATTAATTTTTTCATTGTCAATGATTTTTTTTAATGCTAGCATTGTGACATTGTAATCACCGAATCCTGTTTCTACATATTCTCTTTTTTTTGCAAGACAGGGAGAAATTACAGCTACCTTATAATCGTTGTACTGCGGGTAATATTCCCTGATCATTTTAATTGTATGAAGAATAGGGCTGTCCGCAGGAGCCAGATAGGGAATTAGATCCGGACAGTAAATTTCTATGTAATTTACAATGGCAGGGCAGGGCTGGGCAATTACCATTTTGGGTTTTTTTTCCTTTATGTAATTAACATAGGAAACAACGGTAAGTTCCGCGCCGAAGCTTACATCAAAGACAGCTTCAAGCCCAAGGGACATAAGATAACCGTTTAATTTTAAATAATTACTGGAGAAAACCGAAGCAACTGCAG
>Ga0099364_10005979_pt1 | contig 17851 bp, 16 predicted proteins | sample TergutTh196P3_FD_73070 | JGI IMG/M metagenome (GOLD analysis project Ga0099364, IMG submission 73070) | Microcerotermes parvus P3 segment gut microbial communities from Pointe-Noire, Republic of the Congo - Th196 P3 | ecosystem: Host-associated > Arthropoda: Insects > Digestive system > Gut ...
GAATAAATTGAGAAACAGGGTAAGAAGATAGAGAAAAAGGATAAGAAGATAGAGGAAAAGGTTAAGACGATTGAGGAAAAGGATAAGAAGATAGAGGAAAAGGATAAGAAGATAGAGGAAAAGGATAAGAAGATAGAGGAAAAGGATAAGAAGATAGAGGAAAAGGAAAAGAAGATAGAGGAAAAGGAAAAGAAGATAGAGGAAAAGGAAAAGACGATAGAGGAAAAGGAAAAGACGATAGAGGAAAAGGAAAAGACGATAGAGGAAAAGGAAAAAACGATAGAGGAAAAGGATAAAACCCTTGAAGTCCTTCAAAGACAGGTCGCAGAATACCGGCTAAAGTACGGTACTTTTGATGAATAATACTATAAAACAATATTTTATAAACATGGTCAAATTAAAAAAATCGGGAGAGAACTTTTTTGTTGATGTGAATGTTCAAATTCACCAACCGGAATTAGTCTCGGTAGGCGACAATGTTTCTTTTCATTGTGGCGTCTTCGTTTTTCCTGAAGGATATGAGATCGAAATAGGATCAGATACGCATTTCGCACCATACGGCATATTGTATGGTCCTCTTTCAGTGGGAAACAAATGCGCGATTGCCGCTCACGTTGTCCTTGCCAGCAGCGCACATACGCACGAACTCGTTGACGTGCCGTTTGTAGACCAGCCTCTTGATAAAAGAAAAATAACGATAGAGGACAATGTATGGATTGGCGCTAACGCTGTTATTACGCCGGGAATTACCATTGGAACCGGAAGCATTATAGGCGCCGGAGCGGTTGTCACAAAGGATGTCGCACCATATTCTGTAATGGGAGGCGTACCTGCAAGGTTAATCCGAAAGAGAAAATGATGCTGATCTAAAAAAAAAATTGGCATATATGACGTGACTTACATCTGATTTTCCGAAAAATGATTATCTTTGCCTTTTTAATTATTAAAGATGCAAAAAGTTATTACATTCGGAGAAATTATGCTACGTCTATCTACGCCCGATTATCTGCGTTTTTCACAGGCAAAAGCCTATAACGCTTCATTCGGAGGAGGGGAGGCAAACGTAGCCGTATCCCTTGCCAATTACGGTATTAAGACGGAATTTATAACACGTCTGCCCCAAAATGATGTGGCAGATGCCTGTTTGATGGATTTAAGGTCGTATGGCGTGGGCATTAACAACGTGATCAGAGGCGGAGACCGCATGGGTATTTATTTTTTAGAAACAGGCGCTGTCGCCCGCCCATCCAAAGTTATTTACGACCGCGCCGGTTCATCGATAGCGACCATTGAAAAAGGCATGATCGACTGGAAGGATGTGTTCCGAGATGCCCAATGGTTTCACTGGACCGGCATTACTCCCGCTTTATCACAAAGCGCCGCAGATGTTTGCCTGGAAGCGATTGAAATGGCTAACGCTTTAGGTATCACGGTATCATGCGACCTGAACTATCGCAAAAACTTGTGGAAATACGGTCTTTCGGCCTCCGAAGTCATGCCCGCATTGGTAGCAGGTTGTGATGTCATACTCGGCAACGAAGAAGACTGTGAGAAAGTTTTTGGAATCAAACCGGAGGGATTCGACGCCGACACTATCGGTGGAGAAGTAAATGCCGCCGAGTTCGAATCCGTCTGTACGCAAATGATGAAAAAATTCCCGCGATGCAAAAAGATGATTGTCACCCTGCGCGGCGCTATCAATGCCAACCACAACACATGGGGCGGCGTTCTTTATTCCGACGGTGCGTTGAAACAATCGAAACGGTATGATATCACCCATATCGTAGACCGTGTAGGAGGCGGCGATTCGTTCATGGGCGGGTTGATATACGGATTCATCACCTATCCAGGCAATGACTTGAAAGCGCTTGATTTCGCCGTTGCAGCTTCGTGTCTGAAACATACGATTTTCGGTGATTTTAACTTGGTATCAGTTGCTGAAGTAGAGAATCTGATGAAAGGGGATAGTTCGGGACGTGTACAGAGGTAATTTAATAGAGTTTTGAAAAAAATAAGTTTAACAAGATATTTTTTATACAATGAAAAAATTAAATGAAGTCAATGAAAAAATTGGCAATTATCGCTGGACAATCTGCGCATTGCTTTTTGTAGGTACTACTATGAATTACATGGACAGACAAGTCCTTTCTTTGCTTAAAGATGTGTTGGAGGTGGAGTTTAATTGGACGGATACCGATTATGCCAATATTACAGCAGCATTTCAGTTTTCGTATGCCATTAGCATGTTGTTTGCCGGACGGTTTATCGACTGGCTTGGAACAAAATGGGGATATGCCTGGGCTTTATTCATTTGGACGATTGCCTCCACATTGCATGGCTTTGCAAGAGGAACGTTCCATTTTTTATTTTTACGCTCTGCCTTAGGTATGGCCGAAGCCGGAAACTTTCCCGCCTCAATCAAGGCTACAGCAGAATATTTTCCTAAAAAGGAAAGGGCTTTGGCTACGGGTATTTTCAATTCCGGCACAAACATAGGAGCCATCCTGACGCCTATCGCTGTGCCATGGTTAGTGTCTCTATGGGGATGGCAAGGCGCATTTTTTATCATCGGTTCGAGTAGCTTTACCTGGTTGATTTTCTGGTTTTGGCTTTATGATCCTCCGTCAAAACAAAAAAGGCTGAGCAAACGCGAATATGAATACATAATGAGTGATAATGAAAAAGATACGGATACGGAAGTAGCAAGCGATGTCTCGGCGCCGAAAGAAAAATGGTACAAGACATGGGGTCAACTGATGGCGTACCGGCAAACATGGTCATTTGCCATAGGCAAGTTCATGACAGATGGCGTCTGGTGGTTTTTCCTGTTCTGGTTACCTGCCTATCTGAAAGCCGTTTATGGGATGACAGGCTATACCATTGCTTTCCCGATAGGCGTATTGTACACTATGACCTGCTTTGGCAGCATTGCCGGAGGCGCTTTCCCCATGTATTTCATCCGCAAAGGATATGATCCCTATCAGGGGCGAATGAGGGCTATGATTATCATCGCTTTCTTCCCGCTTGTGGTGTTATTGGCTCAGCCGCTCGGAGGCATATCTTACTGGTTGCCGGTAATATTAATCGGTGTCGGCGCTTCGGCGCATCAAGCCTGGTCGGCCAATATTTTTACGACCGTCTCAGATATGTTCCCCAAAAAATCGGTGGCATCGGTTACCGGCATCGGCGGCATGGCGGGCGGTATCGGTGGAATCATTATCAATAAGGCGGGAGGATGGCTTTTCGACGCTTATCGAAAAACGGGTATCGCCGACTTCTGGGATGCGATCAAAGGTACCGATTTAGCCGGATTTGCAGAGAAAATCAAACACTCTCAAGTGTTGAATCGTCATGGAAACATCATTAATTTAGATATGAGGGAATTAAGCGACTTGCCAAAAGAAGCCGTATTACAATTACAGTCGAACGCTCCCTTGTCGCTCGACCAGATAAAACATTTCGGTTCGATGACCTCCGAAGCATTTGCCGATGCAACCCGGACACTGACCGACCCGGTTTTGGTGGAACAGTTCAGGCAATTGATAGAATTTCAGAAACCGATAGTTCAAAGCCAGATGTCAATATCCTATTCGATCATGTTTGGCTTTTGTGCGGTGGCTTATCTGATTGCTTGGGTGATCATTAAAACCCTTGTGCCTAAATATAAACCAATTACGGATTATTAATTACGAATTACGAATTACGAATTATGAATCGAATGTCTATTTCCCCCATCTTCCCCGGCGCGAAGCGCCTTTCCCCAAATTTATAAAATTTTACAGTCATGAAACAAGTATTTATTATTTTAACCCTATCGCTCATTTCGACTATGAGCATGTTTTCGCAGGATTTGCAGGATATTAAACTGAACAATCCGAATAAATCACGCGGATCGGCCTTTATGAAGGCCATTTCTGACAGAGCGTCCGTTCGCGAATTTGACGCGCAAGAGCTTTCTTTACAAGACCTCTCCGACTTGTTATGGGCCGCTAACGGCGTGAACCGTACCGACGGGAAACGTACAGCGCCTTCTGCTATGAATCGCCAGGAGATTGATGTGTATGTCATCAATAAAGACGGCGCGTATCTGTACGACGCAACCGCTCAGACGTTAAAAGCCATCGCTCCGGGCGATCATCGCAAAGCGGTAGCAGGACAACAGGAGTTTGCTGCTACGGCGCCTGTTAGTATTGTATTAGTCGCCAATCTGGAAAAACTTGGAGACGCTACAAGAGAGCAGACCAGGTTGATGGCAGCAGCCGACGCCGGTATCGTCAGTCAGAATATTAACCTTTTCTGCTCAGCCGTCGGATTGGCAACCGTACCCCGCGCTTCGATGCAAACCGACGAACTGAAAAAAACGCTTAAACTATCAGACACGCAACTATTGTTGCTAAACAACCCCGTTGGACATCCTAAAAAATAAAATCGCCTTATGCCGATCTTTTTTTTAATCCTTCTAATCGGGTATTTATTAGGTAACGTCTACATTTTCGTCCGGGGGTTACAAGCCCTCGGACATCTTTCTTTAGTGTTTCGCGGCTGTTTCAGCGTTGTTTTTTGGATTTGCGCATCACTGATGATCGCTATTTTCGTCTTTCGCGACTCAAAGCACATTCCTTTTTCATTAGGGCACGTGTTTTATCAAATAGGGACGGGATGGCTTATCTTTACGCTTTACATGGTCGTTTTTCTTGCCTGTACAGATCTGATAAGAGTTTTCAACCGGTCGTTCGATTATGGTTTTTTAGTCTCTTTAGCGCTCACTTTCAGTCTGTTGATTTATGGCTTTATCAATTATCAACACACGCGCAAACAAGTTATCAACCTCGTTATCAACAAACCCCTTGTCGGCGATGAACGGTTGAAGATTGTTGCCGTCAGCGACTGGCATTTAGGTCATGGGACTACAGAAAAGAAGTTGCGAAAAAACATAGACCTCATCAATGCCGAAAACCCCGACATCATCCTCATCGGGGGCGACCTGATCGACAACAGCGCCATAACGACTGCCACCCGTGAGATGGACCGCGAACTAAACCGCTTACAGGCTCGTTACGGTATCTATATGGCGCCCGGTAACCATGAATATATAAGCGGATTCAAGGCTTGTAAGGACTTTTTGAGCAGAACGAACATCCAACTTCTGCGCGATTCATTGGTGACGTTGCCTTGCGGGCTTCAAATCGTCGGACGCGACGATTACAGCCGCCGCAACCGGTTGGCGGCCAACGATTGGGCGAAGCTAATCGACAGTTCTAAACCGTCCATCATCATCGACCATCAACCCATTCAGCTACATGAAGTGGAGCAGATGAATGTCGACCTGCAATTCAGCGGACATACGCATAACGGACAAGTTATCCCCCTCACATGGCTGATAAATTATATGTTTGACCTCAGTTACGGATATGAACAGCGTGGAAACACGCATTTTTATGTTTCATCCGGCATCACCCTCTGGGGGCCTCCGTTTCGTATCGGAAGCCGTAGCGAAATAGTCGTTTTTAATTGCTCCTTTGCTAAGTAGAGACGTAGCATGTAAAATAGAGACGTAGCATGCTACGTCTCTACGAATAAAACAAGCATTTTGCCATCCGCCATTGCTTTTTTCTTCGATATTTTTGGATAAGTTGTTTTTTTTGCTTACGTTTGCAGCTAAACTGGAAAAGATATGAAGGTATTCTTACAATCAATTTTTGGACAGATTATATTCAGTTCCTATATCTTTTGGCGGGGGCGTCAGGCGCTTCCGCAAAAGAAAGTGTGCCGGATTCCGTTTGCAATCGCTTTAATACTCGAAATAATCATTTTCTTCATCGGTTTTTTATTCCACAAAGAACTGCCTGATCGCATCTTCGTCCCTCTAATGCTGATTTGCAATACCTGGTATATCGCATCCCTCTATATCACCATATCCCTGCTGATTTTGGAGTTGCTGCGATTTATCAATAAGCAATGGGCCTGGTATCCGATGTTTATCAACCTGTATTGGGATAAGACTAAAGTCATCCTGTTTTTTGTGATTGCCGTTTTTATAACGTGGCTGATGATGTTCGGTTATCGGAATGTGCGCTATCCAACCGTACAACATGTGTATATCACGATCCCTAAAACAGTGGCTGATAGAGATACGCTGACGCTTGTGATGACAAGCGACTGGCATATCGGCGAAATGATTCGCAAGAATCAGGTGCAGCATATCGTAGAGCTTTGCAATGCGCAAAACCCGGATATCATCGTCATTGTCGGTGATTTAATAGATTATGAGACTCGCTTTGCCGAGAAAGAACAAATCGAAGAAGATTTGCAGCAACTAAAAGCGCCCCTCGGCGTATACATGGTTCTCGGCAACCATGAATACAGGGCTAACCGGTTTGCCAAACTGCGATGGATCGAAAAAACGGGGATCACGCTCTTAGTAGATTCCGTAATAGCGCCGCCGGACTCGTCGTTCTACCTGATCGGACGCGATGATTATATCAACCACCGAAGCCGTGAATCATTGACGACATTGATGCAACGGGTCGACACGCTAAAACCGGTGATTGTGCTTGACCACCAACCCAACCGGCTCAACGAAATAGCCATGAACCGGGTCGACTTGTCCTTGCACGGTCATACGCATAACGGTCAGATTTGGCCTTATTCCCTCTTGCTGAATTTAAAGTTTGAATGTCCATACGGCTACTATCGCAAAGGAGATACGCAATTTTTTATTTCATCGGGCGTTGGGGTCGCCGGACCTCCTTACAGGATCGGGACCCATTCTGAGATTGTAACGCTCCATATCCGCTTTGAGGCTAACGAAGAACCCTTTTAAGGCAATACGCGATGAGCGCGCGAACATATATTTTTTATTCGCATTGTTTCCTGCTTTTTTCACCCAGATAACCGCCATGGTGGCGTTTTGCATAGTCAGCGCTTGTAAAGCCGATTTTTTTCATAACGCTCACCACCAATACGTCACCCATCACCGTCATGACCGTTGTCGACGTGGTAGGCGTCAGTCTTAATGGGCATACCTCTTCAGGAGAGCCTGTCAGCATACAAACGTCAGCTTCTTTTGCCAAAGGGCTGTCCCTGTTCGATGTAATGACGATAAACTTCACATCGTCTACTAATCCTTTAGCTAATCTGACAAGTTCCTCCAATTCGCGTGTTTTCCCGGAATTAGATATCAATAGAACGATATCATTTCTACATAAGATACCTAAGTCGCCGTGCTGCGCTTCGCTCGGATGCAGGAAGAAAGCGGGCGTTCCGGTCGAACTGAATGTTGTGGCGATATTCATGGCTATTTGCCCTGCTTTGCCCATTCCGCTGATAATCAACTTCCCTTTTCTTTTATGAACATATTCATAGATCAAGTCGATGGCTTGATCATACGATACATCAACCGGAATACTCCGAATAGCCTCTGCTTCTCTATCAATAATCGATTTTATTTCATCATTTACCATAATAAGCTCACTTTATCGAGGGCAAATATAAAATTTTTTTTTCGATTTCGCGCCGTTATTCTTTTTTTTGTATCTTTGCATAATTTATGTAAAGCAAATTGATGCAGAATATCTTATGAAACGATTCTTTATTTTTATCACCTGCTTTTCTCTGGTTGCGATCGGAGGATGCGAAAAGGCCGACACATTTGTAGTCAGAGGCGTTGTTGCCGGAGCTACCGGACAAATTTTATATCTCGAACGCACGGAGGTAACATCTACCGTTACGGCTTTAGATTCCATCAAACTCAAAGCTGACGGCAAGTTCGCTTTCAAACGGGAACGAACCGAATATCCTGAGTTTTACAGACTGAGGCTCAACAAGCAGCGCATTCATTTTTCCATTGATTCGACTGAAACCGTCACCTTTATCGCTGATGCTAACAATTTTGCAACATCCTATACGATCGAAGGCTCCGACAACGGCAAGTCAATAAAAGAAATAGCGCTGGCACAATTAGATGCCGAACAGGTCATAAATAAAATACGTAATGCCAACAAGATCATCCCCGATACCACTTATGAGGAGTGTTTTTTGAATGCCATCAAGCATTACAAGGAAATCGCGCTGAAATATATATTCGGAGCGCCGGCGACCCCGACGGCCTATTTTGCGCTCTTACAGCAAATTGACGGCAAGTTGATTTTTGATTTATACGACCGGACGGATTCGAAAGCTTATGGAGCCGTTGCGACAAGTTATAATTTATATTACCCTGAAAGTCCTAAAGCTCAACAATTAAAGCAGTTAGCCCTTCTATCCCAACAAGTCACCCGCGGGGAACGAAAGAGTCAGTTAGACATCAGCCAGGCCAAGGAAATCTATTACATCGACATCGAGCTGCCGGACATCATAGATAAAAAAATCAAACTGAGCGATGTTGCCGACAACAAGGCCGTTTTGGTTAATTTCACGTTCTATCAGCAGGAGTGGTCGTCCCGATTTAACATGCAACTCTACGAGGCCTATAAAAAGCACAATGCCGAAGGGTTTGAAATTTATCAGATTTCGTTAGACAACGACGCTCATTTCTGGAAAAATGTAGCCGTCAATCTACCCTGGATTACGGTACGGGATCCCAACACCATCTATTCATCGATCGCCGCTACTTATAATGTCACCCAGCTTCCGTCCTTATTCCTGATCAATAAAAAGGGAAACCGGATGATACGCCTTGATTCGATTGACACGTTAGATGAGGAGATAAAATCCGCCCTTTAAAAAGTATGTTTTAAAGCATGAAATAAATATTTTGTTAAATCAAAAAACCGATGTATATTTGCATTAATTTTTCAAATCGGGTTCCGGCTATCCATGTAGCTGGGATTCTTTTTTATATTCACGTAAACAGGAGGATGAGCTATGGCTGTTAATTACATGACGGAGGAAGGCTACAATAAAGTGCTGGCTGAAATCAACTATTTGGAATCGATAAAACGTCCCGAGATTTCCGCGCAGATTGCCGAAGCCCGAGATAAAGGCGATTTGTCGGAAAATGCTGAATACGACGCTGCCCGCGAGGCCCAAGGCCTCCTTGAAGCGAAAATTGCGAGCATGAAGGTTATGCTCACGAATGTTCGTTTGATCAATGAATCGCAACTCAAAACCGATATGGTTCAAATCATGAACAAGGTCAAGATTAAAAACACCAAGACCGGCGCTATTATGACCTATACCATTGTTGCCGATTCGGAAGCCAATCTGAAAGAAAATAAAATCGCCGTAAGCACCCCGATAGCTAAGGGGCTTATGGGAAAAAAGGTTGGCGACATAGCCGAAATAAAGGTTCCTTCCGGAATCATGAGTTTTGAAGTGCAAGAAATATCATTAGGCGTTTAAATTCATATCATTATGGCATCCATTTTCAGTAAAATCATTGCAGGAGACATTCCATGCTACAAAATCGCAGAAGACGAAGCGTTCTTTGCTTTTTTAGACATCCATCCCGTAGCCAAAGGGCATACGCTTATCGTTCCTAAAAAGGAAATTGATTACCTCTTCGACCTCGACGATGAGACATTAGGCGGTATGATGATTTTTGCCAAAAAAATCGCCGTCGCGATCCGAAAAGCGCTGCCCTGCGTCCGCATCGGCGTTTCCGTAATAGGATTAGAAGTGCCGCACGCCCATATCCATCTCATCCCGATTCGGAAAGAATCGGACATGCACGCAGGCCACAAGAAGGAAAAATTAACGCCTGAAGAATTTAAGGCCGTTGCATCAGCTATCCAAGCGCAATTATCATCCCTTTGAAAACCGGTTCTTCCATGTCCGATTTTTGGGCTTATATCACAAAAAAGCCTAATTATTTGCCTTTTGATAATAAATAAACGATATAATCCGTTGTTTAATCAATGTATTCTATTATTTTTGCACCCAAATTAAAAACATCAACTTCAAATGAAAAGATTTCGCTTAACGAATAACATTGCAGGGTGGCTCGTTTTTATCATCGCAGCGACCGTTTATTTAATGACTATTGAACCGACCGGCAGCTTCTGGGACTGCGGCGAGTTTATTGTATCGGCCTTCAAATTACAAGTGGGACATCCCCCCGGAGCGCCACTATTCATGTTAGTAGGGAATATTTTTGCAAATCTGTCCGACGTCGCTAACGTCGGCAAAATGGTCAATGTGATGTCGGCCCTCTTAAGCGCCCTGACTATCATGTTCCTTTTTTGGACGATCACACACCTCGTACGACGCATGATTATCAAGGCGAAGGAAGAAATGACGCAAGCCCAAAATATCCTGATTATCGGTTCGGGATTAGTCGGCGCTTTAGCCTATACGTTCAGCGATACGTTCTGGTTCAGCGCCGTCGAAGGCGAAGTATATGCCTTTTCATCCCTGTTTACAGCCGTCGTTTTCTGGCTTATCCTCAAATGGGAGGAATATGCCGACGCCCCACATGCCGACCGGTGGATTATATTGATCGCCTATTTTATGGGCTTAAGTATTGGCGTACACTTGTTGAACTTGCTGTGTATCCCAGCCATTGTACTGGTATATTACTACAAAAAAACGCCGAAACCGAATCTGAAAGGGATGATTTATGCACTGTTAGTGTCATTCGCAATCATCGTTATCCTGATGTTCGGCATTATACAGGGGATTGTCGAAGTGTGCGGATTGTTCGAGTTGTTTACTGTCAACGTACTTGGGATGCCATTTAATTCAGGCGTATACCTCTATGTGATGGTTATCTTTGGGGTATTAGCTTGGGCTATATGGGAATCCATGCGTAGCCCGACGAACGAAAACCGGATGAAAATATCTTTTATTCTGTCTGTCGCCATTCTCGGTATACCTTTTATTGGCGACGGTTATTTACTGGGCCTTGTCCTTATTGCCGGACTAACCATCTTCATGTTTAAGTATAAAAAAATCAATATCAAGGCTATCAATACCATTCTGCTTTCGTTAGTCGTCATTTTTATCGGTTATTCTACCTTCGCGCTGATCCTGATCCGCGCCTCAGCCGATACGCCCATGAATCAGAACAAACCAAGCGATATTTTTACGCTTCGCTCCTATCTGGCACGCGAACAATACGGCGCCACGCCGCTGTTTTACGGACAGACTTACGTTTGGGATTTGAAAAGAGAAATTACTGAGTATGGCTGGACGCCGGTCAAGAAAACAGGGCAACGGGTATGGACGCGTGCAATCAAAGATAATCCGGATGAAAACGACCGTTATTATATTAGCGGCACAAACGACCGATTAGTCTTTGTTGATGAAACATGTACGCTGTTTCCGCGTATGTATAGTAATGATCCTGCTCATGTCGCCGCCTATAAAGAATGGGGAAAAATAACGGGCACATCCGTAAAATATCGGAGTGGAAATCAAACACAAACCGTAGTCAAACCGACTTTTTCCGAAAATCTGACTTACTTCTTTAACTATCAGGTAAATTACATGTACTGGCGCTATTTCTTATGGAATTTTTCCGGACGCCAGAATGATTTACAGGGGACTGGTAATATCATGCACGGCAATTGGATAACCGGCATAAAATTTTTAGACGCATTACGTCTTGGGCCTCAGGACAACATGCCTTTTGATATTGTTAATAATAAAGCGCATAATAAATTTTACATGCTGCCGCTTCTCCTTGGCATCATCGGCATCTTAGTCCAAATACTCCGAAAAGACGAAAAAGGAATACAAACCTTCTGGATTACCTTTTTCCTGTTCTTTATGACCGGTTTGGCCATTGTGTTATACCTCAACCAATATCCCAACCAGCCGCGTGAACGTGATTATGCCTACGCAGGCTCTTTTTACGCCTTTTGCATCTGGATTGGCTTCGGCGTAGCCGGAATTGCACAATTTTTGGAACAGCATGCCAAACTCAAAACGGTCGTTGCCACCACGGTTGCTTCAGTGTTATGTCTGCTCGTACCGATTCAAATGGGATCACAGACATGGGACGACCACGACCGTTCGGGACGCTATTTAGCGCGTGATTTCGGGAGCAATTACTTGGAATCATGCGAACCGAATGCCGTTATCTTTACGCACGGCGACAATGATACCTTCCCATTATGGTACGCGCAAGAAGTAGAAGGCATACGCACAGACGTAAGGGTCTGTAATACAAGCTATTTCCAGACCGACTGGTATATCAACCAGATGAAACGTCAGGCTTATGAGTCCGATCCTTTGCCCATCGCAATGGAATACAAGGATTATATAAAAGATAAACTCAATTACGTTCCTGTCATTGACCGAATTGACACGTACTTGCCCTTGAATGAAGCCCTTACTTTTATAAGAGACGCAAGATTTAAGTATCTAAACGGCCCTGATACATTGGATTACACCAGAGCGAATAAATTTTTACTGCCCGTAGATTCGGCTACCGTTGTAAGAAACAAGGTTGTCAATCCCGAATTTGAAGAGCTTATCGTGCCGCAAATGTACTTGAATTTTGAAGGTAAAAATTCTTTTTCCAAATTGGACATTGCCATGCTGGACATGATTATGACCAATAAATGGAAACGACCGCTCTATTTTGCCAGTACAGTCCCCAGAGAGCTGCATGATTTTGTCAGAGGTAATTTGCAACAAACCGGTATGGCGTATCAATTAGTTCCCATCAACACGGAAGCCGACAGCGTTCCAATCAATACAGCGAAAATGTACGATAATATGATGAACAAATTCAAGTGGGGCGGGGTAGACAAGCCCGGTTTATATATCGAAGAAAACTCCATGCGGATGTGTAAAATGTATCGTTCGTACCTGTTTCCTGATCTGGCAAAAGCGCTGCTTAACGAAGGGAAAATAGATAGCGCCCGTCAAGTAGTGAACCGTTGTGTGGAAGTTCTTCCCGACGAAAATGTGCCTTACGATATATTCTCCCGTGAACTTGTAAAGCTGCTATTTATGACGGGAGAAACGGAAAAAGCTAAAGAGATTGCCGGTATCATCATTGACAGGGCTGTCACTGAAGCGAACTGGCTGTTACGGCTCAAACCATCACAGCGGGATGCTATGTTACGGCGTATAGGAGGGAATCTCGAAGTGATTCAGGATTTGATTTTCTTTAGTAATGAGTATGATCCGGACTTTTCAAACGCTCAAAGAGATAATTTCATCAATCTTTCCCGGCAGTTTAATTCCGTTTTTAGCAATAGATAAACCATGATAATCGAACAGCCGCCCCGGATTTACCGTTGGCTCTTTCCGGGCGCTTTTTGGCGCATCAAGGCGCCTGATAGAAATGGGAAAGACGTTTATTTAACGTTTGATGACGGCCCTATTCCCGAAATGACGCCTAAGATTCTGGATATACTCGACCAATATCATGTGAAAGCGACCTTTTTTTGTGTAGGCGAAAATGTCGCCAAGTATCCTGACTTATACCGCATGATCCTTGAACGGGGTCATCGCGTCGGCAACCATACGCATAATCACATTCAAGGCATTTTTTACAGGTCGAAAAATTATATTCGCAACATCGCAGATGCTTCCAAACACATTGATAGCGACCTGTTTCGTCCGCCGCACGGACACATGCGATTAACCCAGATATGGCGCCTGCGCAAACTGTTTCGCATCATCATGTGGGACGTCGTCACCCGCGATTACAGTCCTCACATGACGGCCAAAGGCGTATTTAACAATGTCAAACGGTATACGCGCAACGGTTCCATCATCGTATTCCATGATTCCCTGAAAGCAAAATCCCGTATAGAGGAAGCATTGCCCCTATCCATCGAATGGCTGCTTGCCGAAGGGTACCGATTCTGTATTTTTAATTAATATATATAATGTACGCGCGTGAAGAGAAGTAGAATATCTATTTGGTCGATCTTTTTTCTGCTTTTCTTGTGCTTTTTCTTCTTTCTTCGATTTGGTTTCTGCCAGGATAATAAATCGAAAATTGATCAAAAGGACTTGAAATGTTTTATCCAAACGCTGTCGTCCGAATCATTCAGCGGCAGAGGTCTCGACCATGACGGACATCAAAAAACGCAGGAATTTATTATCAACCGGTTTAAAACGCTGCAAATAGAACCGTTTTTGCCTGACGGTTATTTGGAGAAGTTTACTTTGTCCCCAAACAGTAACGGTAGGTTCACATTAAACAACCAAAACGATGACAGGCAGCAGGGCGAAGATACCGGTCGGGCGGGAAACATGATAGAAACAGCCAATGTCATCGGTTTCATTAAAGGTGAGAGCAACCAATCTATAATCATTTCGGCGCATTATGATCACGTGGGTACTATCGATTCTACTTATTTCCCCGGCGCCGACGATAATGCTTCGGGTGTTGCCGCGCTCCTTGAATTAGCCGAAGAATTTGTCCAATCTAAGCATTTGAAATATTCCATGATTTTTCTGGCTACCGCCGCCGAAGAATTAGGCCTCTTAGGAGCGTCGTACCATGTCAAACAATCCTATTTTAAGCCTGAAAAAGTTTTCTGCCATATCAATATAGATATGATTTCGAGGTGCGACGACATACATAAGAATTGTGCATACCTTTATTATATAGGGAGCGACCTGCCTGAAACGATAGATAGCCTCATACGGGAAACTGATACCCAATTCGCAGCTTGTAAGTTCGACCATTCTCTGAACAAGTCCGACATTTTTGCCCGTTCCGATGCGCAGATTTTTAAGGCACAGGGTGTCCCTTCCGTTTTGTTTTTTTCGGGGCTACACGCCGATTATCATCAACCAACGGATACAATGGATAAAATCGATTTTGATATTTACGAAAATCGTGTCCGATTAATCGGCGAAGTTGTTAAAAGGTTACAGAAATAAAGCGGATTTTTCTTTACGATAATTAGAGTTCAGCCACTATCCTGCGCTGTTTTTCAAAAAAATCAGTCCGGTACATCGCTCCTGTTTGCGTTATCAGAGTAGATGATTCTTTTAGGGAATGAATCCAGTCTTTAATGGTCATGTAAGAAGCGCGGTCGTTTGATTGTACGTAATTGAGGAGGAAAGTCCTTACGGTGCTTGAGTATGTATCATTTACGAAAGCACACGTGTAGTCGGCTTCGAGACTGACATCCGAAATATAGAAGAAAACGGGATTTTTTGTTTCCTCGAAGTAGCCGTGGAAGGCGATTTTTTCGATATAGTCCAAAAGCGTCGTCAGGTCATGTTTGATTTGAGCGATGTCGTCAGCGCCTATCAAGCAGATATCGGAAAAGAAACGGATATCGGAGACTAAATTTTGGAAAATCATGCTATCAATGATATAGGTGGTTTTGGCAAAATATTTCGACTCATCATAATACGACCTGAAAATCCGGAGCCAACGGTCGGGAATCTCTAAATCGCCGAAGACTTTGCGGTCTTTTTTCTCATGGAGCCGGTACTGGTATTTGAAAATATAATACTTTGTCAACCAGTCGAATCCGGCAAAGAGAGTTACCGGAAGCGTATTTGAAGCCTCTTCAATCTCAGAGAGCGGGTCGTTTTTGGCTGCATGGACGAACGATAGATAGTCATCCCAAAATTTAAAATCCCGTTCATTCGTGTCGGTGTATTCAATAAATGACAGCACGAAACGCTCCGACATTTCGGGATCAGGAACGATTAGACTGTTTAAGGGAATATTCAATTTTTCGCAAATACTTACCACTTCATAAAAACTGAACGGCACCTCACCGCGTAATCGTCGGTTGACCGCCCCTTTTTCAATGAAAAGCAGATTCATCAGCGTTGTCGTCAGTTTTGATTTCCTCGGGATCTTTTTCCGTAAAATTTCCAGAAAGTTGCGAAGTATTTCCTCTCTTTTCATAATCCATTACAGCGTGTTAATGATCTTTCGTTGCGTATTGAAATAATCGCTTCTGATTTTACCGCCGCTGATCGTTATCAAGGTCGCCATTCTTTGCAGGCTCAGTATCCAGTTTTCGACTTCGTTGTAGACCTCTTCATCATAAGCGGAGAATGAATTTAAAAGGAACACTTTAAACTGACATAGCAGCATGTTTTGGGTTTTAAAGCAACTCATGCAGGTATCGATATAGATGTCTGAAATATAAATAGATACCTCATTGCCTGTATCTTCATACCGGCCTGTAACCGCCAAATTTTCAATATAATTTAACAACTCGAACAGCTCGTTCTTTAAAAGGAGAACATCTTCCTTCGTGATGAAGCGTAAGTTGTAGAAAAAGAGGATATTTTCCACTAAGCGTTGAATAATAAACCGATCCCACACAAACTTAGTAGACTTGACATGCCGTAAGTAAAAGCACGAATCCTTGTGTAAGGCCTTCATCTGTTCCGGTACGACAAGTTCGTGAAACGGGATTTGGCTTCCATTCCAAGTGGCATAGCTCCATGAGCTAATATACAACCGGGTGATAAGTTCAAAATCATAGAAAAGATAATGCGGAAGCGTGTTGCCGGACGATAAGAGCTGCGTTTGCGGTTCATCCTTGATGAGCTTCAAGAAATCAATGTAAGCGTTAAACATGCGATAATCAATAGCTGAAGGATTCACATGTTTGGGCATGTTGACATGAGTAGGCTTACTCTGAGAGGTCTCAATGCCTACGATGCTATCTAATGATAACCCTATTTTTTTCGCAATGTTAGCCATTTCGTTAAAGGAAAAATTCACCTCGCCTCGTAGCCGACGATATACAGCGTCTTTGTCAATCGCTAATATATCGGTAATGGTATTTGCAAGGGTAGCCTTTTGCGGTATTCTCCTTTGCAAAGCATCCATAAAACCCTGAAAATAATGACTTTCTGACATAATCACGGATATTTATAATAAAATGTACGCTCAATCATAATTTCTCAAAACAGTGTAATTCGATTACAAATATAGTATTTTATTTTTAAATGCAAGCAAATAACATACGTAAAATGTATTCAAATCTTCAATTATTAGTATAAAATGCAATAAAATAAAAGAAATAAAAAAAACGGTTCGATATGCGAACCGAAATTTTGTTCTTTATTATTGAGAATCTTTATATCATAATTATTTTCACGTAATATTCTTTAAACGTAATTATTAAGGCCATTTTATCTAATATTTCTAATTAGACGAACTTTCATTGCGAATAAGGATTTTTATTTATCATCCTTTTGCTTAGAATTTTCTATTAATATAAAAATATGCCCACCCTTTTTATATTTTATGCCTTAATAATTGATACATCTCAAAAAATTGCGATAAGAGTGTCTTTTATCGGTATATTAAACGTATTATGTTTTTAAATTCCAGATTATAATTAGGAATTTACTACAAATATCATGCTTTGCAGCGCTACTTTTGCCATGGAATTTGTGCTGATATCGAAGCTCAAACTCTGAATAGGTGTTAGAATAGATTTTTAAATTGGGATATTTTTAAAAACAGGCATTATGAAACGATATTATTTTTTTATGTTGGCATTAAGCGTCCTCGCTTCTTTCAATTCCGCAATTTATGCAGCGGATAATGCGCTTATTTTAGGTGTAATGTCGCCTAACCCTTTACGGGGTTTATACAAAAGCGTCACCTTCAACACAGACACGCTACTCCGGATGCTACCGGCATCCTTTCAAGCAAAAAGACAGACGTTCTACGTCAACTACCTCTACAACGGATTAGAATTAGGAAAAGAACAATCGGAACCGAGAGCCGACCGGATATGGGTGATAGGAAAAGAATTGTGCGTCAAGTCCTTCAATCCAAGCAGCATCGTCCGCATTTTTTCGAGGGATGGCGTCATACAGAAGCAACAAATCTTACTACAAGCATGTGAAACGAAGATCATGCTTCCACGGGGTATATATATAGTTACGCTAAATAACAATTTCGGTAAAACAATACATATCGAATAAGCATTATTTATTTCTGAAGTTC
>Ga0099364_10005980_pt1 | contig 17851 bp, 19 predicted proteins | sample TergutTh196P3_FD_73070 | JGI IMG/M metagenome (GOLD analysis project Ga0099364, IMG submission 73070) | Microcerotermes parvus P3 segment gut microbial communities from Pointe-Noire, Republic of the Congo - Th196 P3 | ecosystem: Host-associated > Arthropoda: Insects > Digestive system > Gut ...
AGCGGGACGAAAGACCCATAATCGTCCTGATGAGCGTACTCTTGCCGCTGCCGTTTGGGCCAAGTATCGCAACGACCTCTCCCCGCAGCGCGTCAAATGAAATTCCGTCCAATATCTTAATTTTTCCAATATTGACCTTTAAATCTCTCACATTCAGCATGTTTATCTTCGTCTCCAAAGTATCAGGCAGAATACAGAACCGCCAACGAGGATGGTCAAGACTCCCACCGGAAGTTCGTTCAATCTCTTTGCGAAAGTATCCGCAGCGACCAGCAAACCTGCTCCCCCCAATGACGACATCAGCAGCAGTCTCCCGTGAGAGGGGCCGTAGACAACTCTGAAAAGATGCGGCGCGACAAGCCCGACGAAACCGATCGCTCCGAAACGGCTCACAACTATTGATACGGCAAGCGAAGCGCCGGTAAGAAGAACTATCTTCACCCTCCCGGTCTCGACGCCAAGATGCAAACCGTCGTCCCCCAACGAAATAATATCAAGCTCATTCACAAATGATATGTTCATTATTATCGTCACCAAGAATGCCACGCACATAATCGGCATGTCGTACAAACCGGCGGTGGAAAAACTACCGATGAGCCGCAAAACAATCGAGTTCAGTCTATCTCCGGCAATAACTCTAAGCAAGGTCTGACCCGAACTCATGACGCAACCCACTATGACGCCCGCCAGTATCATACCGGATATATCCTCATCGCAATCCTTTCCGCCAAGCGTTATCACAGTTGCCAGAGCAACGACGCTGCCAAGGAATGCAAAGGGCGTGATCCAGTGCGATCCGAAAAAAATTGCCGCCGCCGCTCCAAGTGAAGCCCCGCCCGCCACGCCTAAAGTATACGGCTCGGAAAGGGGATTTCGCAATACAGCCTGAAAAACAACGCCGCAAGACGCCAGTACCGCGCCGCTTATGGCGGCTATAAACACTCTCGGTATCCTGATCCTCCATATCAGACTCGCCTTTATAGGCTCATCCGCCATTATGGATTCCGCGTCGGCGAGTATTCGAAAAATTTCGCCCCACGTGACTGATATGTCGCCCACGTAGAGCCCGGACAAAGCGGCGGCCCCCAAAAGCGTGAGACACAGAATATATCCGGCGGGGACTCGGAAACGCGCTCTTTCTGCCATTTCGCCGTTTAAGACTCGACTATATCCCGGTAAAGTTCGTTCGTCCGGGCAATAACGGCTTCCGTTCCAATTCCTTGCCAGGATGCGTATAAAACCGACCCTCCGGCGCCAACACCCTCTTTAACGAAACCATCTTCATAATCGCGCAAACCTTTGTAGGGGGAACCGGAAAAGTCGAGCGGAGCTGAGTAAGTATCCACATCAAGCAGCCGCGCAAGTTCGGCGAAAGACGCGGTACTGTCGTTCGTCACGTAATTTGTGGTTGCGACTGTGACATCGCGCCCGCAACCCATTGCTCTGAGGCATGCCGCTATCGCGAGCATTTGCGTGCCTCCCGCCAATATTATTTCCGTTCTTTTCTTTGCGCCGGTAATAAACCCAAGTACAGCCGCCTGCATAGGGTCGCCCAGTTCGGATATCGCGCCAAGAGGGTCGCTCCTGAAACATCCTTTTTCGGCGCCGAGGCGCAAAGAAACGTCGCGCCACACGCTTTCCTTCAGTTCAACAGGGTTCGAGTTGCTCGCTGAGGATACCATACAATCGTAACCCAGGGCGCGCAGAACGAGAAGGGCCGTCGTAGTGCCGCCTGGGATGCTTTCAGCCAGCATCACCTTATCCCCGCCCTTCGTAAAATTACCGCCCAATGATTCGGCGCGTTCGAAAATATTTTTAATCTCACCCACCGAAGCGGCAACCCTCGGATCGCCTCCGGGCGAAGCGCCAAGTTCCACATATGGCGGGGAAGGAGCCATCATCGAGCCGGCCCTGACGACGCAGACCGGAATATCGGCTGCCGTAACGGCGGCCCTTGTAATCAGCGCAGGGGTCGGATGTCCGTCCGGATCCATCGGGAAACAATCTATCGACAGCGGTTTGCCGAAGCGAATAACATCAGCGTCGGCCGGAGAGGTATAAGGCAGGACATCAACGTTGGCGCCGGCTGCTGAAAGGCCCGGCACTCGAGCGATATCCGTGTTGCTGATGAACAGAAAGAACATTTAGGGAACCCCTTTCGCCTTTTTTGTAACTATTTTTTACCGAAAACCCTTGTTTTTTTCTCAACGAGGATTAGAATCAGCTGTAAACGTTGCATGTTTCAGAACGTCCTATTATAGCATTATGCTTAAGGTACGGTGATTCATTTGGCGCCAAGAATACCGCCGACGAGAGGCAACCTCGTCAAACTCAAAAAAACGTTGGCCCAGGCCGAAAGCGGCCACGATCTGCTTGAACAAAAACGGCAGGTTCTTATGCTTGAACTCGTCCGCCACATCGACTCGGCACACGATCTCCAGACGAGCGTTATCAAGACATTCGAGGATTCATATGAGGCGCTGCGGAAAGCAAACATATCCCTCGGAATAGATATTGTCGAAGATATAGCCGCCTCGATTCCTATTACAAACGAAGTGGTCGTCCGGCTCAGATCCGTAATGGGAGTTGAAATACCGGACATCGACGAGATAGATTGCTCCGTAAAACCGAGTTACTCCTTAATAGGTTCAACAGGTGCAATGGATCAGGCGTACGCATCGTCGAGGCGCGTACTTGCCGCTCTTTTGAAACTCGCAGAGGTGGAGACGAGCGTCTATCGCCTTGCCGTTCAAATACGCCGCGCGCACAGAAGAGTCAACGCACTGGAGAAGGTCGTCATTCCCGCGAACAAACGCGAAACTGGCTTCATCAATGACGTTCTCGATGAGGGCGAACGCGAGGACTTTGTCCGGATGAAGATTGCGAAGGCAGTACGTGAGCGCTATGATCACCGGGGAATATAAAATGTTGGATGTGGAGGGATATTAAATGAACGCACTCCAAGAAGTATTGACAGTGCTTCTAGGCGCGGAAAGCGAGGCAGTAAGGATCGTCGAGGACGCGAAATCCGAATCGCTGAGCGTCATTAAGACAACCCAGGAAATTTTCATTCCCGACAGGGAGAACAAGATGCTTATGACGCGCGAGCAGGCAAAGAACCTGATGGCAAACGCGCTTACCTCGGCGCAGACCGAAGCGCGTCAGATACTCGACCTGGGACGCGAGGAAAGGGATCTAGCAAGAAAGCGCTTTGACGAAAACGCCGATACAGTCATAGCCGAGATACTGGCTGAGACCGTCGGGCAAATACTCTCCGGGGGAGAATAGCGTTGTCCTGGTCGTCTATTGGGGAACGCCTGGCCGTGGGAGTAAAAGCGCGCGTTCTTTTCAGCCGTCTCCTTTCAAAGGACGACTACTGGAATCTTTTAGGCAGCGACACTGTCGCGGAAATTGGGCAAAAGCTCCAAAAAACGTCATACGCGGAGGAACTCAAGGCGCTGCCGCCCAACCCTCACAGGCAGGACATCGAAGCTGCCATTAAGAACACGGTGATAGCTCAAGCGGAAAAATTTCTTTTTCACCTGTCAAACCCGCGCGACAAGTTTTTCAAGACTTTGCTGTACCGCAAGGAAGCGGATGACCTTAGGAACGTGTTCAGGTACATGGCCGCCGGAAGAACAAACAGGGACGAACTTCGCGGAAGGCTACATGCCTCTAAGCAATCAAATATTTCCTACGATGACATTCTATCCGCAAGAGACTTCATGGAACTGGCCGAAGCGCTGCGAAATACTCGCTACTACAACGTACTGGCTGAATCATTAAGGCGCCTTCACACAGGTGAGGAAAGCAGTCTCTTTCCCCTGGAGATGGCGCTCGACATATTTGTAGAGTTATCTCAGTACAAGGCGCTCAAAAAATTGGCGTCCGAGGAGCGTGACAGACTGCTAACAATATTCGGCGTAAGGGTTGATCTGCTAAACCTTTACATTCTGTACAGGGCCATAGAGTTTTATAACATGACTCCGGAGGAAGCGTTGAACAGGCTCATGCCTTCGCGATTTCGCGTGACATTGCCGATATTGAGAGGATTGGTTCGCGCGGAGTCGGGAGACGCCGCGGCAGAAATGATAAAGGATCGCTTTCCAAAATACGCCGAGCTCTTCACGCGGAAGCCGAACGATGAGTCCCCGCATCTCTCGATGGAGCGTAATATAAAGCGATACATATATTTGCAGGCTTCCAAAGTTTTCGGCGGCGGACCGCCGGGATTCCATACGGTAATAAGTTATTTCATGCTGAAGGAATATGAGACGGCGGACATTATAAGTATAATTGAGTGCGTCAGATACGGACATGACAGACGGCAGGCGGCGGAATATCTGACAAAGCCCTTAACCGCGGCGGGAGGTGAATCAGAATGGCGGTAATGAAAATGCTGGCGATGACTATGGTGGGACCGCACGAGGAGATGGAGCCGGCGGCACGGCAGATGATCCTTTCGGGAGAGTTTCAGCCCCTGCCGTTCGACTTTCTGATCAATGACAGAAATTTAAGGTCGCGAATAACTACCGAGAGCAACAATCCATATGATGAACTGCTCCATAAAATGTCGGCGATATGGAAAGCTTCCGGAGAGAACGTACCGGATCCCGAGCCCATACCCATGGATTCCGAGTTCAGTTATCACATGGCGAGGCAACTCGTAAAAAGTGCCGCGAACAAACTGGAGACATGGGGAAAGCGAAGAGATACCCTCATTGAGGAGCTAGAACAGCTTGAAGCGACAAAAATCTGCGTAGCGGCGCTCGCCGCCCTCGGCATGAAACCGCGGGAGTTGTCGGATACCCGGTTCACTTTGGCGCGCTTCGGGCGGCTATCGGCAGACAACTTCACCAGGCTTGAAGAAACCACTCTCGACGCCCCGCTGATAGCTGTCGAACTCTCACGTGCCGGGGACAATGTGTGGGTCCTGGTATTCACGGTACCCGGCTACAAAGAGGGCGCCGGGAAAATACTCGACGCGGTATACTTCAAGGAGTATTCGCTCGCGGAAATGGCTAAGCGCCTGTCCGGGGAGGATCCTATGAAACAGGCGGAACGCGGCATAGAGCTCCGCAAGCGCTCGATAAAGGGGCTTGCGGACGCGGCTTCGAATATCCTGAAAAGTAACCGTGAAGAATTTGAGAAGCTGTACTCGAAGCTTTACACGATGCAGAGGGTGTATGATCTCTGCAAGGGGCGCGGCGAGATAGGAGGAATATTCGTTATCTCCGGCTGGATTCCGGAAGACGCATGCGAGGAGATCAGGGACTCAATCGAAAAAGACGCCCCGCGCACGGCGATAACGATTGAGCAGGTCGATAACGTAGCCGCCTCAGGCGCGCGCATCCCAACTATATTGCGCAACAATAAAATCGCGTGCGCTTTCCAGGATATCGTTGGACTTTATAGTGTGCCATCCTACGGGGAGATCGATCCTTCGCCGTTTGTCGCGATTACCTTCATTCTGTTCTTCGGATTCATGTTCGGGGACGTTGGGCACGGAATACTGCTCTGGCTGGCGGCAGCCTGCCTGGAACACAAAGGCATACTGAAAAGATCTTTTGCTTACGTTATTAAGTACGCCTCGTGCAGCGCGATAATCTTCGGTCTGCTCTTCGGCAGCTTCATGGGGATAGAGTACGAACACTATGCGCTGTGGCTCTCTCCTATGAATGACATCGGCGCCCTGTTTGCCGCAGCCATAACATGCGGCGTAGCGATGATCAGCGTGGGCATGGTACTTAACATGGTTATAAGATACAGGGAGCGGGACTTCGGCCGGTTACTGTTCGACAGCCGGGGATTAGCCGGACTGTTCGTTTACTGGGGTTCAGCGGCGGCGATTTACATTTCGGTTTTCGGTGTACGAACGCCATTCCCGGTGACGTACCTCTGGTATGCCATAGCGGCGGCCCTCATGCTGACATTGTTCCGCGACGCCCTCGCCGCCGCGTTGCTCCATCAGCAAACGAAGAGCGAGGCGGGAGCGCTTCGGACGTTCGAGGTGTTTCACAACCTCATGAATTACTTCACTAATACAGCCTCCTTCGTGAGACTGGCCGCATTCGCGCTAAACCACTTTGCTCTTTCCTTCGCGGTGATACTCCTATCCCGCATGATGGGAGATTTGCCCGGTGGCGTAGTACTGAAAGCCCTCATGTTCATATGCGGCACCATCTTTATAGTGGCGCTTGAGGGGCTGATAGTGTTCATACAAGTACTTCGCCTTCAATACTACGAGTTCTTCGGCAAATTCTACAGAGGCGGGGGGCATGTTTTCAAACCGGTGACCTGGAAGAAAGAGCACGCGCCACGAAAATACTGAAGACTTAAAAAGGATGAAAAATTAACTGTTCAGAGGTGATATACATGATGTTAGGATTGATTATAAGCTGCGCAGCCGTTTTCGGAACTATCGGTCTCGGCGTGGTAATGAGACGCGCCGGATCCAGGGGTTCCAAGAGAGTACTCGCCGGTATTATCGCCGTCTCGTGCCTTGTGCTCTTAACAGGCGCCGCGCTAAATCTGGCGGCGGTTCCGGTGAGTGCAGCGGATACGATCGGCGAGGAAACCGCGACAGCTGGCTCAGGGCAGTCATTCAGCAACGGAATGGCTTTCATCGGGATGGCTCTCGCTACCGGGCTCGCCTGCGTTGGCGCCGGTATTGCGGTCGGCAGCGTCGGGTCGGCGGCGATAGGTCTTGTAGGCGAGCAGCCCGGAGCGATAGGTACGACGCTCATATACGTTGGTCTCGCGGAAGGCGTCGCAATATACGGGATAGTCATTTCCATGCTGATTTTCAGCAGACTTACGTAACGCAGAACACACTGTGAAAGCGTATCTGATAAGCGACAATCACGATACTTTGGTCGGGATGAGACTAGCCGGCGTAGAAGGAGTTGTCGTTCATGGGTTCGAAGAGGCATCGGAAGCCATGACGACGGCGCTCGAACGGTCTGACGTTGCGATACTCGCCGTCACTGAAAAGATAGCCGAACTTCTGCCAGCAATGATGCAGAAACTTAGGGAGCGGAACGATCTTCCGATAGTGGTTGAAATACCCGACAGGCACGGAACGAAACGCAGCCCGGATTTTCTCACCAAATACGTCCGGGATGCCATTGGGGTGAAGATGGAATGAACGATATCTCAAATGAGAAAATCAGGGCGCTGCAACACATAATACTCGAACAAGCGCACCATCAGAGAGAGGCTCTCGCGAGCGACGCGAGAAAAGATGCGGAGACTTGGCTGTCCCAAGAGATAGTAAAGCTGGAACACGAAACAAGCGCCATACTCGCGGACGCCAAATCGCGCGCGGAGGATATTTACCGCCGCCGGATATTATCGGCGGAGAAAGAGAAGACAACTGAAGCCTTAAAACAGCAGAACAGACTTTTGGGCGAAGCTTTAAAAAAATTCCGGGATGGCTTGGTACACTTGAGAGACAGGCCGAATTACTCCGACATACTGACGGGACTCGCGCTTGAGGCTGCCCGGAACCTGACGGGTGAAACGGGGACGCTCCGGCTGAGACTGGCTGCGCTGGACTCCTCGCTCGGCGAGAAGATCGCGGAAGCGGTGAACGGAAAGAATTTTGGGCTCTGCATGACATTTGATCGCGAGCCGGCCCCGATAATCGGGGGATGCTGGGTCGCAAGCGAGGATGGCAGGCGCCAAATAAACTCCGACTGGCAGTCGAGAGCAGAGGAGATGGCCGACGTGATAGCGGAACGCCTTCTGCCGCTTTTGTAAAGGAGGACCGAGCCTTGGACAATCAGGAAGGCAGCGTTTACCGGATAGGCTTTGTGACCATGGTCAATGGCCCTGTGCTGCGCGCGTCAGGGATGAAGAACTTCGGCATGCGCGAGATAGTCCGCGTGGGCAGGAAACGGCTGCTGGGAGAGATCATCCGTATGGATGGGGACGAGGCGACAATACAGATTTACGAGGATACTCAGGGCATGAGGATCGGGGAAGAGATCATCGGCTCCGGGGAAGTGCTCTCAGTATCATTAGGACCCGGCCTCATAGGAGGCTTCTTCGACGGAATCGGCCGTCCCCTGTCGCTTCTGCTGGAACGCGAAGGGATGTACATAACGCCCGGCACGGAGGTTCCCATGATCTCGCCCGACAAAATGTGGGAAGTCATGCCCTCCGTTCAAACCGGAGATATGGTCTCGTCGGGCACTCTTCTTGGTACTGTGCAGGAGACAGGTCTGTTGCTGCACAGGATAATATGCCCGCCGGATATGGAGGGCGAAATCGTATGGGTAACGCCCCATACAACAATGTCGAGCGAAGGCGTAATAGCGAGGGTAAAAAACGCTTATGGCCGCGTCGTGGATGTCCCTCTAACGCAAAGATGGCCCGTACGCACGCCGCGGCCATACCGAGCCAGGCTGAGACCGAACGAACCGCTGGTAACAGGCCAGCGGGTCATAGACGGGTTATTTCCCCTGGCAAAAGGGGGAACAGCCGCAATTCCCGGAGGCTTTGGAACCGGTAAGACCGTCACCCAGCACCAGCTCGCCAAGTGGAGCGAGGCGCAGGTGGTCGTTTACATAGGGTGCGGCGAGCGCGGCAATGAGATGACGGATGTCCTGGAGCAGTTCCCGGTGCTTGAGGACCCTCGTTCCGGCCGCCCTCTGATGGAGCGTACGATTCTTATAGCCAACACATCCAACATGCCTGTCGCGGCACGCGAAGCATCCATATATACCGGCATTACGATTGCCGAGTATTTCCGGGATATGGGTTATGACGTGGCTCTCATGGCTGACTCTACGAGTCGGTGGGCCGAGGCTCTGCGTGAAATATCCGGACGTCTTGAGGAGATACCGGCGGAGGAGGGCTTTCCCGCTTACCTGCCGTCGCGTCTAGCGGGGTTTTACGAACGCGCCGGCCGCGTAGTCACACATTACGGTGAAAACGGCAGCGTCTCAATAATAGGGGCGGTATCCCCTCCGGGAGGCGACTTCACGGAGCCGGTCACGCGCCATACGAAGCGCTTCATCAGGTGTTTCTGGGGTCTCGACAGGAGTCTCGCCAACGCGCGCCACTTCCCGGCCATCTCCTGGCTCGAGTCGTACAGCGAGTATGCGACGGAAGTGGAGGACTGGTTCCAGGGAAATGTGGATCCGAGATGGGGAGAGCTCAGGGAAAAAGCCCGCGCAATACTACGGGAGGATGAAAAAATTCAACAGGTCATACATCTTGTCGGAGAGGACGTTCTGCCCGACGACCAAAGGCTTGTGAACTACACGGCGTTCCTTGTCAAAAACGGCTACCTTCAGCAAGCCGCGTTTGGCTCCGACTCCTACTCCCCGCCGGAGAAGGGTTTCGCGATACTCGATATAATAATGTACTTCTACGACAGAGGACTCGAACTTGTGAAGCAAGGCGTCCCTATCTCCCTGATAAAGGAAAACGAAGCAGTGGAGGGAATCACTCATCTGCGTGAATTCCCGGTTGAAGAGAAATCCTTATTTGATCGAGTACGGAAGAAGCTCTGCAACCATCTTGACAGAGTTGGCTTGGAACGTACCCGCGAAGGGAGGACAAGATAATGCCGCGTGCGGAATATGTGGGAATCTCCCAAGTTGCCGGACCTTTCATATTGCTGGAAAATATCGGGCGTGAGGCGTTCTATGGTGAACTTGTGGATGTACGCGTCCCCGATGGAAAGGTTCGAAGAGGCCGTATAGTATCCCTGTCCGAAAAGGCAGCTCTGATCCAGGTATTCTCCGGCACTGACGCACTCGTGCCTGACCGGACGAGAGTGAGACTTCTCGGCCGTACTCTGCGGGTACAACTGGCGCCGTCGATTCTGGGACGCGTATTCAACGGAGTCGGCGAACCCTCTGACGGGTGCGGGCCGGTATTCGGCGGCAAGCATGTGGACTGCAGCGGAATGCCTCTGAATCCAATGGCTCGCCGGTACCCAAAGGATTTCATTCACACGGGGATATCATCGATCGACGTTCTCACGACACTCATCCGCGGTCAGAAACTGCCAATCTTCTCAGGCAACGGCCTTCCTCATAATCGGCTGGCGGTACAGATAGCAACCCAGTCTCGACTTATGGGCGCTGAAAACTTTGCGGTCGTGTTCGCCGGAATAGGCATAAAGAACGACGATGCCGAATTTTTTACGAGGGAGCTGTCCGAAAGAGGACGCGTAAACAACGTCGTCACGTTCATCAATCTTGCGGACGACCCGGTAATAGAGCGCATAGCGACGCCGAGAATGGCTCTTTCCGCCGCCGAATACATGGCATATGAGCTTGGGCTCCACGTGCTGGTGATCATCACCGACATGACGAGCTACTGCGAAGCCGTTCGCGAATTGGGCGTCGCGGCGGGAGAGGTGCCAAGTCGGAAAGGCTACCCGGCATACCTCTATAGCGACCTCGCATCGCTTTACGAGCGAGCCGGCGTCGTACGAGGAGGGGATGGAAGCGTGACTCAACTCCCTATACTGACGATGCCCAATGACGACATAACCCACCCGATACCGGACTTGACGGGCTTCATCACCGAAGGACAGATAGTTCTTTCTCGCGATCTTGACGGGAAGGGAATTTATCCCCCTATCGACGTACTTACGAGCCTGTCGCGCCTGATGAAGGATGGAATCGGCAAGGGCTTCACACGCGAAGATCATCCCAACACAGCAAGTCAGCTCTTCGCGTCGTACAACCGGGTACGGGATGTCCGATCGCTCGCGGGAGTCGTCGGCGAGGATGAGCTTTCGAAGGCAGACAAACAATCACTCGAATTCGGATACCTCTTCGAAAATAAATTTGTCAGGCAGGAGCGTGACGAGGATAGAGAGATAGGACAATCGCTGGACATGGCTTGGGATATCCTATCGACTCTGCCCAGGGGCGACCTCACAAGGGTATCCCTGGACGAGATAAAAGCTCACATTAAGAATTGACGAGTATGTCGACAATGAAAAACGAAAACGCCGAGAACCCGCCTCAACAGCGTGACGCCTCGTTCATGCAGGCCGACGGGCGCGAGAGCCTGCTGGCAAAACTGGACATGTTGGAAAAGGAACTTGAAAAAATGCGGCAAGAGCAACCGCTTTACCCGACGCCACCCGGTTCCGAAAAACTTGACGCGCACGAAGAAACTCTCAAAACCATAGCTTTTAATCTGGATACTCTGCTGGCCGATCTATTGGAAGCGGAGGTGAGGGAATATACATTCCCTGAGTTCCTCACCCCCGACGAAACTACCCCTCCCTGGAAAAAAAGCGAAGCTCGGGATAAACAAGGGAGGAGCGTACAGGAGATATTGGTAATTGCCATCCTGATATGCGCCGTATTTCTCGTGGGCATGACGTTTGGTTTATGGGGTTCGTTTTTCTTCGGGCTGTAGTACGGATTCGCAATCACGGCCTAAAGTAAAAGCGTTAAAAGCAAGACTGACACGGGCGTCACGAATCACATTAACACTCGTTTGATTGCGGATTAGTATAATCCTTTATTAACTATGCTCCTGAGGGCTGACTTTCCCTGACCTTCTTATCTGACGGAAAGTCTCATCCATATTCGTATATATGTCGTGGAGGTAAATAAAGAAATCATCGTCAACCAAAGGCGGCGGCACGGATATTAATGCCGGCGACGAGACTCTCGTTTTTATTTGTGCCGGAGTCCAAGCGTCCGTCAAAATCCACCATCCGCGCGACTCCGCTTCTCTAACGGCCAGCGCAAGATCCGGCGTTCTGGTATTCCCGCTCCAAGCATTCCAGAGTTCGTCGGGAGGGCGTACAACCTTGCCGGACACCGCGCGGAGCCAAGGACTAATCGCCCCTGTCAGATCGAGGATCGGAGTATCACGTATCAGGCTGCGGCCAACTTCGACCGAACTCTCAAGGCGCGATTGAAACTCGGCCATTCTTCTTTGATAGAACGAGTAGTTGTCGGGATTCAATTCGCACAGCACCTTCAACATTCTTTGGCTCAAAAATGGAAGAACTGACGGATTAAAAGCAAGCATTCCTCGCGAGGAAACCTCAATGGGAAGATTTTCATAGAGCAGGAAAAGCCCCTCTTCTCCTCTGACGAGCCCCAATCTGGACGCATCCAGAGGATCGAGCGCGATTATTACTGAGCCGTTTGGAGGTCTTCTGGAAACTCTAAGCTCGCCGGAGGCATTCCACACGGAAACGGACTGAATTCTTACCGTCGACCCCACAATAAATCGCGCCATACTCGCGAGCCACGGCAACGACACGTAGACAACCTGCTCCTCTGCGGCTGCTTGCGAAACCCCGGGCGGCAAAAAACCTGCCATAACCGCAGAATATACCGCAATAAAACAAATTAACGCGACAATTTTTGTTATATTTGGCAGTTTCATTTTACCGACCCTCATTAATCATTTCGAAATTATTTCTTCAGGGTATTCGCGACAACCGACAGCGCGGTTGCAGCCGCTGAAAATTCCGCTGTCTTTATCTAGTTTCCTTTGCCTCTTGAGAGTACGCTGCCATCCGCCATCGCAGCTTCGACTTCGAATATTGCCGCGTGATCCGGCCCTGTTCTCCTGAGGAGGCGGTATATCGGCGGCTTACCGCCGTTAGCCTGCAACAACTCCTGCAACAATGATTTCGGGTCTTTGCCCGCGTCGCTATTTTTCCCGAGAGGTATGTCCGCGTCCAACTTTGCCAGATTAGACACCACATTTCGTGATGCTTCATATCCTCCGTCCAGGAACACCGCCCCAAAGATCGCTTCCATGGCGTCCGCGAGAACCGACGGGTTATGCCTGCCTCCCTGTCCTTCGAGGCCGCGCCCGAGTTTCAGCAACTCGGGAAGCCCTGTCGCTTTCGCCCATGCCGCAAGCGTCGCCTCTCGCACGACACAGGATCTGGCCTTCGAGAGTTCACCCTCATCCATATCCTGATAGTCCGCATATAATCTCTCGGATACGCAAAGCCCAAGCACTGCGTCCCCAAGGAATTCCAGCCTTTCGTTACTGTGAGCGCAGCCATTTTCGTTTGCGTAACTAGCGTGAGTCAAAGCCTTCTCAAACATCTCCAGGTCATGAAAAGCGTAGCCCAGCGCACGCTCGAAATCTCCGGCCCCCGTCATTGTTAACTCTAACCCTTGAAACGCTCCACCGCCAGTACACCGTTATGCCCGCCAAACCCGGCGTTGTTTATGATCACTTTGTCCACGCGCCCCTCCAACGTTTTAGCGGATACGTTCACCACGCATTCAGGATCGGGATACTCGTAGTTGATAGTCGGATGTATCAATCCGCGTTCCACAGCCAAAAGAGCCGCGATAGTCTCGGCGGATCCCGCCGCTCCCAGGAGATGGCCTACCATCGATTTGGTGGAATGCACGAACATCCGTTTCGCGTGCTCACCGAATATTTGATTTATTACTCCGCTCTCCGTTTTGTCGTTGAGCGGGGTCGATGTTCCGTGCGCGTTGAAAAGATCCACCTGATCCGGCGACCATCCAGCCATCGAGAGCGCCAATCTGACGGCGCGCGCCGTTCCATCGCCATCGGGCGCCGGCGCCGTGATGTGGTACGCGTCGCAGGTGCTGGCGTATCCGGTTACCTCGGCATATATATGCGCCCTGCGGGCCATGGCGTGTTCCATCTCCTCAAATACAAGGATACCGGCCCCTTCGCCCATCACAAATCCGTCGCGCTCTATGTCGAAAGGGCGCGACGCTCGCAGAGGATCATCGTTTCGTCCCGAAAGCGCTTTCATATTCGCAAATCCGGCAATGGCGATCGGATCAATGGCCGCTTCAACGCCGCCGACCAGCATTACGTCAGCGTCCCCCCTGCGAATTGCGTGCATGGCCTCTCCCATACAGTGAGTGGCAGTAGAACATGCCGTTACAACCGCCATGTTTGGCCCCTTCGCGCCGAATTTCATCGCCACGTAAGCCGCCGGCATGTTGCTGAGCATCATCGGAACGAAGAACGGGCTTACTCTCGAAGGCCCTTTTTCTTTGAGGATGTTGAAATTCTCGTGAGTAGTCGTGATACCGCCCTCGCCGCTGCCGATATAGACTCCTACCCGCTCCCGATTTACGCGCTCAATATCCAGACCGGCATCCTTGACGGCCATGTCGGTCGCCGGAATTACGAAATGTATAACTCTGTCGGTTTTTCTAGCTTCCTTCTTGTCCAGCCAAGGCTCGATGTCAAATCTGCGAACCTCGGCGGCTATCTTTGCCGTGTGTCCTTCCGTGTCGAAGTGAGAAATATAGTCGGCCCCGTTGCGTCCCTCCGCAAGCGCGTCCCAATATTCTTCCTTTCCACAGCCTATCGGGCTGACGATGCCTAAACCCGTTATGACAGTCCTTCTCACAGAATCCCCCCTTACATTGGTTGCATTCGGCCTGAGGTGCGCGATACATACCACGCCCCATATACGCAATCTAGTTTTCCACGCGCAGTTTTCCTTTTACGTAAGCCAAAGCTTCTCCGACATTAGTCAATTTCTCTGCGTCTTCGTCCGGAATCTCGACTTCAAATTCCTCTTCGATGCCCATTATCAGCTCAACGATGTCGAGCGAGTCAGCGCCCAGATCCTCAATGAACGAGGCGTCGGGCTTGATCTGCTCCTCCTCGACGTTTAGCCTGTCGATTACGAGTTCCTTAAGTTTAGTCATTATCTCATCCGACTGCATAAGATACACCTCCTTCCGATTCTTTTACATTGTCATGCCGCCGTCGACGGCAATAACCTGTCCTGTTATGTAAGCGGCTTCATCCGACGCGAGAAACGCGGCCGCGCCGGCCACATCCTCAGGCGTTCCGTACCTGCCCGCAGGTATCAGCGGCAGAATACCTTTTTTCACCTCGTCGGCCAAAACATCGGTCATATCAGTCTCAATGTAGCCGGGAGCAATCACGTTTGCGGTCACACTGCGGGAAGCAGCTTCCCTTGCGACACTCTTGATGAAGCCCAGCATTCCGGCCTTAGCCGCCGCGTAATTGGCCTGCCCCATGTTGCCAATCAATCCGGTCACGGAACTCACCGCTATTACCCTGCCGAATCTCGCTTTCATCATACCGCGAATGACGGCCTGAGTACAGTAAAAAACCGAGTTCAGATTCGTTTTCAGTACGTCGTCCCATTCCGAATCCTTCATCCGCATCAGCAGATTGTCCCTTGTTATTCCGGCGTTGTTCACCAGAATATCAACAGTCCCAAGTTCCCGCTCGACTGTTTTCACCAAAGCGGCTGCCTGCTCTCTAATCGAAACATCCGCGCATACGGCGGCGGCTGCTCCGCCCTTTTTCCGTATTTCGGAACAGACCTCCTCGGCGGCGTCCCGTGACCGCTGATAATTGACGGCGACCTTGCAACCGCGCGACCCGAGTTCTAAGGCTATCGCCCGGCCTATGCCCCGGCTCCCTCCAGTCACAAGCGCTACCCTGCCGCTCATGGCTCGGTACTTCCCAGAAACTCAATCGCCTTGGGCATATCTGCGGCCTTATTCACCGAGACAGCCGCCCGCCCCTTCGCTATTCTCTTTATAAGGCCGGATAGTACGTTTCCCGGACCCATTTCACAGAAGCGATCCGCTCCCCTCGACAGCATCGCCGCCACTCCCCGCGACCATAGGACGGGCATGTATGTCTGATGGTAAAGGGCCTCCTGTATCTTCTCGACATCGCTCTTGGGCGTCGCGTCGAAATTGGCGACGATCGGGACGGCCGGCTCGTTCCATACGCAATTCGTAAATTCTTCTTTGAGTTTGTCGGCCACGGGTCTCATAAGCGCGCAGTGGAAGGGCGCGCTCACCCTCAGCGGGATTACCTTCGACGCCCCGCGCGATTTTGCTGACGCGCCGGCTCTCGCCACGGCGTCCGCATTGCCCGATATCACGATCTGACCGGGCGAGTTCTCGTTTGCCGGGCTGCAGACCCCGTCTCCGGCCGCTTCCTTGCAGATAGCCGCCAACTCGTCCATCTCCAGTCCCAGCACGGCGGACATTGCGCCCGTACCCAGGGGGACGGCGTCCTGCATAAGGGCCCCCCGTTTGTGAACGAGGCGGGCGGCGTCGCCCAGAGACAGGACTCCGCCCGCGACCAGCGCGGTATACTCGCCAAGGCTGTGTCCTGCATAGAACGCAGGCCTGACGCCACATCCCAACTCACGCTCCACAGCCCTCAATATCGCGACGCTTGTGACCAGTATCGCGGGCTGCGTTACGGCGGTTTTGACCAACTCGTCCTCAGGTCCCCCGAAAATCACTTTCGAGAGCTCAAATCCCAGCGCTTCGTCCGCTTCGCCGAATGTGTCGCGCGATACCTCCCAGGCATCGCGGAAATCCATTCCCATACCAACTTCCTGTGCTCCCTGACCCGGAAAAATTATTGCGTAATCAGACTTCGACATTTCTTCCACACCTCACTCGAACCGGCTTCCTATTTCCCCCGCTAGGCGCGCCGCTTCATTTACGACTTCCTCGATTATCTCTCCGGCGGGCTGCATCCGCTTGACCAGACCCGCTATTTGTCCCGACATGACTGAGCCGTGCTCCACGTCTCCGTCAACAACGGCCGCCCTAAGCTTACCCGACCCAAATTTATCGAGCTCTTCCGGGGCGGAGCGCATCTCCTCCATATCGGCGAATTCCTGAGTAAATTTGTTCTTTACGCATCTCACCGGATGTCCGAGTAAACGCCCGGTTACGACAGTGCTGCGGTCGTTTGCGCCGATTATTTTTCTCTTAAAATTAATATGGGCGTTACACTCTTCCGCACATACGAAGCGAGTGCCCATCTGCACTCCTTCAGCTCCCAGCGCGAATGCCGCCAGCATCCCCCTGCCGTCCGCAACTCCGCCCGCCGCTATAACGGGAATATCCACCGCGTTTACGACCTGGGCCGTAAGAGCCATGGTCGTTATCTCTCCTATGTGACCCCCGGATTCCATGCCCTCCGCGATGACCGCTCGCGCGCCCTGCTTTTTTACGCGTTCTGCAAAGGAAACTGAAGCTACCACCGGCATCACTATCACGCCTAACGGATCCAGCCTCTCGATGACCTTTCCGGGTAGTCCGGCGCCCGTCGTGACGATAGGCACCTTGTGATGCGCGGCCAGTTCCAGCGCTTCATTTGCCGTCGGCGACATCAGCATGATATTGAGGGCAAAAGGTTTTTCCGTCAATTTACGGATCTTGCTCAATTCTTGATCCAGTGCGTCCACCGGCATGTTGCCCGCCGCGATTATGCCCAGTCCGCCGCCATTACTGACAGCAGCCGCCAGATCCGCGTCGGCGACCCACGCCATAGCGCCCTGTATTACTGGATATTTGATATTCAACAGTTTTGTTACCCGATTCGAACTGAACATTGCAGCACCCCTGCCAATATCATCGCTCGTCATGACTCCATCAGGATTGCCCCGTAAGTCATTCCGGCTCCGAAACTGCACATCAAAACACGCTGCCCGGGATTTATTCTGCCATCCTTTCGGGCTTCGTGCAACCCTATCATTGTCGAGGCCGCCGATGTGTTTCCGTACTTATCGATATTTATCACAAGTTTTTCAGACGGTACGCTCATTCTGCGCGCAATACCTTCCAGTATTCTCATATTCGCCTGATGAAATATCCACCAATCAACATCTTTGGTGTTTATACCACAACTTTCACAAAAGTTCTCCAAATACCCGGGAATTTTCCTGTTAACGAACTTAAAGACTTCCGAGCCGTCCATTTTAATGAAATGACGCCTGCCCCTGATAGTCTCCTCCGTCGCGGGCTCCGCCGCCAAACCTGCGGGGAAAGTTATCATCTCGCACGAAGATCCGTCGGCTTTAAGATCGGCGTGTGTGACCCTTATA
>Ga0099364_10005981_pt1 | contig 17846 bp, 16 predicted proteins | sample TergutTh196P3_FD_73070 | JGI IMG/M metagenome (GOLD analysis project Ga0099364, IMG submission 73070) | Microcerotermes parvus P3 segment gut microbial communities from Pointe-Noire, Republic of the Congo - Th196 P3 | ecosystem: Host-associated > Arthropoda: Insects > Digestive system > Gut ...
TGAATCCGCAGCAAGCTGCGGTTTCAATAGGTGGCTTCGCATTATGCGGTGATTCAACTCCCACCTACGCTGCGCTTAGAGGTGGGAGTCTTCTCACACGCTAAAGATAAAAATGCCGACTTCTGATGCCGCGCAAGCGAAAATAATTGTGGTTTAAGCTCAGGTGCGATATAATGACCGATACGTGACGCCGGGGCGGTGTGACAGTACCTACAGAAAGAAGACTAACAATGCCTAAGATTGTGCCATCACCCTTAGTATCCGTTATAATACCGTGTTATAACTCCGAGCGCTTCCTGCGGGAGTGCCTTAACAGCGTCGTTGGGCAAACGCTCCGGGATATTGAGATCATATGCGTTGACGACGGGTCTACGGACGGTACGCTTGATATTTTGAACGAATACGCGGAAAAAGACGATCGCCTCCGCGTGCTGACACAGGAAAATCAATACGCCGGTGTCGCGCGCAACAATGGGATGGACGCGGCGTCGGGCGATTATCTGGCTTTTTTAGATTCGGACGATTTTTTCGAGCCGGTCATGCTTCAGAAAATGCATGAAAAATGCGAAGAAGACGGGGCGGATTTTTGTGTCTGCGGCGCCGGTGAATACGATATGGTTACCGGGACGACAAATCAAAGTAATTATCGTTTAAATTTGCAGTGGCTTCCGGAAACGGTTCCGTTTTCACGACACGATATCCCCGACAGCATTTTTTCTTTTTGTAGACCGGTGCCGTGGAATAAGCTGTTTCGAAGCGACTTCATCAAAAAGCATGGGCTGCGTTTTCAGGCGCTGCAACGTTCAAACGACATTTATTTTACCGTCACTGCGGCGGCGCTCGCTGAGCGTATCACCGTTTGTGATCAATGGCTTGTGACCTGTCGGAGAAGGACATCCACCAGCCTGACGGAAACTGTCAAAGGCAATTCCACAGATTTTTATTCCGCCGTAAAAGAGCTCAGGGACGGCCTGACCCGCTTAGGTATTTTCAGCGAACTGGAGGATAGCTTTAAGCGTTATGCGGCGGGGCCGGGCAAACATATTTTAAACCGGACAAAAACAAAAGAAGACTGGCTAACAGCAGCCTTTTTCCTAAAGGATACATACATTCCCGAACTTGGCATCTGGGATGATCCGAAACTGCGCAATGATAAAACCCTGTCGCTTATAATGAGAAGCAGCCATGCCGAACTGAGGAAATACGAACCCAAGCTGCGCACGGACGAGACTTCTAAAAATGATAATGATCCGGCACAGGATTTCCCGCCGAATAGTTTGTCTGGGAGTTTGGGACAGAAGCCCGGAAGTACCGAAATGTCCGTGATTATCTCCTTGCGGAATACCGCGGAAGGACATGCGGACGAATGTATCCGTTCGGTCATGCGTCAAACCCTGCGCAATATTGAGATAATTTGCGTTTGCGGCGATCCCGCCGAACCTTCCGCGCGGACAGCAGCGAGCCTCACCGAAGAGGACGACCGCATTATCGTTATTCATGAGGAACCGGCGGAAAATCCGCCAAAAGACGGACGTTTGGGACTTTTGTCCCAAGTTCCCAGAGGAGAGTATATACAGTTTTTAATCGGCTGCGACATTTTACCCCGGTACGCGCTGGAGCGGCTGTATCGTATAGCGAAAATGCATGATCTTGACGATCTTTTATGCGAATCGGGATCGTTTTATGAATCTATTGAACTGTACAGGGAAAATCCGCAGCTCATTATATCAGAGCGCTATAAAAACAATTATCCCGAACCTTCCGCAGGCAAAGAACTTTTAGCGAACATGCTGCGGCGCGGCGATTATAAAGGTGATATCGGCCCGCGCGTGTTTCGCCGCGATTTTCTTGAGCGAAACGGGCTTCGTTATTATGCCGGTATTTTCCATGAGAATGAAGTTTTCTCACTTAAATCCCTGAGCGCGGCGGACAGGGCATGGGTGCATAAAGAACCGTTATATCAAAGGCGTATCAGCCGGAACGCGGCTGCGCCGGACGGCAAAACCGGCAAAAGTTGGAATCATGTGTATGGTTATTTTTTGTGCCTGCTTGAAGTCGAGAGTATGCTGACGCGGGAGGAGCCGGGATTTAGAGCCACTTTGGAAAAACTGAAGGCACTGTATAAAAATAAAATGACAGAGGCCTTTCACGCCATCCCCGGCGAGCAGTGGCTTCGATTTCCCGAGGAAATGAGTTATCCGAACGAAATGCCGCTTCCGCTCATTATTTCGGTGTTCGTAAAATTTGCGCAGCGAGAAGCGGATTTACTGAAAAAAGAAAAAACGCTCAAAGAAATCCAAAAATCCCGCTCATGGAAGTTTGCCAGAGCGTTATCGGCGCCTGCGCGCTATTTTAAAAAAGCTGTTCCCGCGCTTAAAAAACAGTTGAGATCAACTATCCTAAAATCCAAAATATTGACGAGAATAGCCTACGGATTAAAGGGCGCCGCAAGCCGTAAGAATTAGGGGTCATTAAGATGGAGCGGTGTAAAGTTTCAATAATTCTGCCCATTTATAACGCGGAGCGATATTTGCGGCAGTGCATGGACTGTCTGCTGGGGCAAACGCTGTCGGATTTTGAGTTGATATGTGTTAATGACGGCTCTTCCGACAGTTCCCTTGAGATTTTGGCCGAATATGCCGGCCGCGACTTCAGGGTTCGTGTCATAAGCCGGCCCGGCGGCAAAGGCGCGGGCAGCGCGCGCAACGCAGGGTTGGAGACTGCCCGGGGCGAGTTTCTGTTCTTCCCGGACGCAGATGATTTTTTCGAACCCGACATGCTGGAGACGATGTATGAGGCCGCGGCCGCCTGCGATGCAGATATTTCAGCCTGTCTATGCGACTTATATGATGAAATCACAGACACTTATACACATGAGAAATGGAAAACCCTGCGGATGGAGTATCTTACCCCGTACGCCCCGTTTAATCATTCGCAGCTAAGCGCTAATGTTTTCCGCGTGTTTATGGGTTGGGCCTGGGATAAACTCTTCAGACGCGCGTTTATATTAAAATTCAATTTGCGGTTTCAGGAGATCCGAACCGCCAATGATTTATATTTTGTTTACTCGGCGATCGTGCTGGCAGCGCGGATTACGGTGATCCCGAAAACTTTTGCGCACCACCGTATAAATGTAAAAGACTCCCTTTCCGAAACGAGGGAGAAATCCTGGGATGATTTTTACAAGGCTCTGCTGTCTTTGCGTGAGACCTTGTATAATCACGGTATGTATTCCGAACTGGAAAAGGATTATATTTGCTATGCGCTTCATTATTCAATGTGGCAGATCTGCACTCTTAACGGATATGCGCGCAATATGCTTGAAAACGCCTTGCGGGATGAGTGGCTGGCAGAACTGGGGATCCGCGGCAAACCTGCGTCATATTTGCTTGAGGCGGGCAAACGTGCTTGGCTGCAGTATAAATTGATAACGATGGGCCGCGTGTTCTGCCGGTGTTTTATGCGATTTATCATAAAAGGGGAACTCACAACCCCCACTCCCCTCACAACCCCAAGTATTCCGTATAGACGGATTTTGCGTTGTTTCCGTCGATCGCGTTTTTTATAATGGCTCTGCCGTCCTGAAAGAGCATTATCTCGTATTTATCGTCCGAAAACCTGAGCGCATGCTGGGAAAACCGCACGTCTCCGGTTTTTTTCAACCTTTCCGCCAGCGCTTCGAAGTCGATATTCCTAGGCTGCGGCGGCACCACCTGGACGGAGTCGCTGCCGCATAGGCTGGTCGTATACGAACCGACGGCCCTTCCCAAATGCTCATACCTTTTGTGGACGCACACAGGACAATCACTGTCCTTTTTTAGCGCTATCGAATGGAAGTTGCTGCCCCATAGATCAACAGCCAATAACTCTTTGCGGACAGAATCCGAACCGATAAGTATCTTTAGCGCCTCCGCGGTCTGTATAGAAGCCATTGTCATCGTAATCATGTTGAGCACACCGAAAGTGCTGCATGACGGGCCTGATAAAGAATCGGACTCGCCCAAAAAACATCTCAGGCATGGCCCCTCTCCGTTTGGCAGTATGTTCATGGTCATGCCTTCGCTGCCTAATGCGCCGCAGTATATCCACGGTATACCGTATTTGTCGCAGGTTTCGTTTATAAGCAGCCTGATCTCAAAATTATCATTGGCGTCCAGAACCAGATCAGAATCGCTGACGATCCCCTCTATGTTAGAGGGGTTTACGTCCGCTATGACCGGCTCCAGAGTGATTTCAGAGTTTACTTTGCTTAGATGGTTAAAAGCGGCGATCGCCTTCGGCAGACTTTGCGCGGCGTCTTCTTCATTAAAAAGTATCTGCCTTTGAAGGTTGGTGATCTCCACATAATCCCGATCCGCCATACGTATGTGTCCAACTCCCGCGCGGCACAAATTGTTTGCCGCCACAGTCCCCAAAGCCCCCATACCAATAATCGTGACCTTAGCCCCCAGAAGCCTTTCCTGCCCCTCTTTCCCTACAGCCCCAAAAACCGCCTGCCGCGCGTATCTATCCACGTAGTATACCTCCTATGCGGAATGACGTTAATGCAGAATGCATAATGCATAATGCATTATGCATTATTTTATAAACTACAATTAGAAATCACAGCCTCCAGCGCCATAACGCATCGGTCTATGTCGTCTTCGGTGTTTAAGAAGTTCGGGCTGATGCGGACGGTCCCTCCGCTGCCCAGCGTACCGGCGGTGCGGTGGGCGTCCGGCGCACAGTGCAATCCTCCGCGGACGGCTATGTTAAAAGCTGCGTCCATCATAAGGGCCGCGTCTGCGGATGAGCAGTTTTCTATTTGCAGTGATACGACGCTCCCCCTGTTTTGAGAAGGGCCGGGGCCGATGATATTGATACCGGCAATGCCGCTTATGCCCTCAATCAGCCGATTCGTCAAAGCTGTCTCATGCCGTTTGATATTCTCTGTCCCCGTTTCCAGTATAAACCTTATCCCTGCCGCCAAACCGGCCAGCCCCGGCGTATTGAGAGTCCCGCTTTCAAACTTTTCAGGCATTGACTCCGGTTGGATAAGCGACTCCGATTCGCTTCCCGTTCCGCCGTGCAGTATGGCGTCTATGTCCAGCCCCGGCCTTATGTACAGCCCGCCCGTTCCCTGCGGGCCGAGCAGCCCCTTGTGGCCCGGGAAAGCCAAAAAATCGATGGGAATACTCTGCACATCAATTGGCCTGACCCCCGCCGATTGGGCGGCGTCTACCAGAAACGGTATGCCTGTGTCGCTGCAAAACTCAGCGATAGAGGCGATGTCATTGACCGTGCCGGTCACATTAGATATATGCGAACATACCACAAGAGCCGTGTTTGGCCGCATGGCTTTCTCCACGTTACTCGCATCCAGCCCGCGATGCAGATTTGTTGGTATTTTTGTGACCTCAATGCCGCTTCTTTCCGAATGTTTAAGAGGACGCGCCACTGAATTATGTTCAATCGTACTTGTTATAACATGGTCGCCCCGCCGGAGCATCCCCTTTATCGCCATGTTCAGCGCCGTCGTAGCGTTATTAGTAAAAATGATGCTTTCCGGCGAGCGGGCATTAAAAAGCCGTGCGCACAACACACGCGTCTCGCTGACTATCCTCCCGGCAGAGAGGGACAGCCTGTGTCCTGAGCGCCCCGGATTCCCGCATTCTTCACGCAGAGCTCTGTTTACAGCCTCATACACACTCTCCGGCTTAGGAAAAGACGTAGCCGCATTATCCAAATACACAAAATTATGACCCATAACTCACCTCCGCTGAGCCGATTATACCACCCGCCACAATTCATTTCAACACCAACGCATTTTTGCGCATTGCGCCCTCAGCCTATGACTTCTTCGATAACGCGCAAAAAATTCCCCCCCATTATTCCGCGAATCTCTTTCTCCGTAAAACCGGCCTTAAGCAGCGCTTCCGCCAGATCCGCAAGCCCGGTATGGCCGGGGATTATATCTCTCAGATTTTCCTCCGCTAATGCCGGCAGTGCGGCATTGATGCGGTTGCATTGATCCAGCCCTATGCCGATACACTCCGCGCCGGCAATGCTTTTGATATGCTGCATATGTTGCACCAACGTGTTCATATCAGCGGACGCCGGGTCTTGCATCTTTGCGACCAGATCAACGCCGTTGATGCCTATCACGCCGCCGCTTGCTGCGATAGCGGCGATCTGGCTGTCGCTGAGATTGCGCGGTGTGTTCGAAACGGCGCGGCAATTGGAATGACTGGCTATCACCGGCTGCCGCGCACTGCCTAAAACCTGCTCAAACCCCAGGTCATTGATATGGCTGACGTCTATCGGCATATTCAGCTCACGTGCCAGTTCAAGAAGCTGCTTCCCGGGGTCCGTCAGCCCGTACCCGACATAATCGAAATCACGAAACCGGCTTCCGTCCGCCGCCCAATTGCTGCTTGACCAGCACAGCCCGACGACACGCACACCCAACCGGTAAAACAGGCGCAAGTAATCCACCTCGCCCGACAGCGCTTCCACCCCCTCAAAAGCCAGCATCACGGCGATTTTACCGGTGGCATGGGCGCGGCGTATATCAGCCCCGCAGGTCGCAAGAAAGAACTCACCGCCGCTTTCGGCCAGCTCTTCCTCCCACGCTGCCAGTTGCCGCAGCGTTTCAGATAAATGATCCGCGCCCTCATCGCAGTACAGCGAAGATACGACACATGTGACATTACCCGCCTTCCACTCCGCCAGATAATCATTTACGATAACACCCCGCCGCCCTCCCCGGCGCTTATTAACCACGTCATACAACAAATCAAGGTGACTGTCTATAACAATACTCTCTCTCAAAAGCCTTTGAACATCCATAAATTTCACCCCCACATATATCAATTCATAATGCATAATTAACTCAAGTTTCGCAGATATGGGATTTAGGGACTAGGGACTAGGGGTTAGTAGAAAGAGTAAAAACCCCGTTTTGCGGTAAAATTCACTATAATCCTATAATTCAACCTTCAAATTGCCTACTAACCCCTAATCCCTTGCGCTCCGCAGAGCGCATCTTACTGCTGATTTTACACCACTTACCCGTCACAGTCAACGTGTCACGGCCAGGCTGTTGCGTATTTTATATCCTCCTGATATTCTACGATCACACTAAATGCCAAGGAGGAAAAAATAATGACAACAGCTGAAAGTGTTGGTATAATTGAGACGGCGTCGATATTAGAAAAAACATTCACTTTAGTTAAGAGTCGCATTACCTCCCTCCGGTCAGCGGCGGGCAGCCGGGCGGCACGGAAAAGCCGCGCTCCGGTATTCGTCAAACCGCTCGAAACAGGTAACGGTTTGATAGTCAGAAACGATTCCGTCGAATCGGCATATGTCATAAACGCCGGCCGCATCCAATACGACTGCATGAGGTTTTAATAAAGAAGGCGGTGATGCATCTTTGAAGCTGCGTATAGAGATTTCCGAGGATCTGGCTGAGAATGAAGTGATAATTCGCTGCCCCCGCATGGATGACTCCGTGAAAAAACTGCAAGCCTACATCCGCAGCCTCTCGTCCCCGAAACTGGTTTTTTATAAAGACCATCAGGAGTTCTATCTGCCCATTGAAAAAATTCTGTTTTTCGAGACCGACTCTGAGCAGGTCTACGCGCATACCGCAAATGACGCATTCAGGGTCAAGCAAAAGCTGTACGAGCTCGAGGAGATACTGCCCAGAACATTTATACGGGCAGCAAAAGGGACAATAGTAAACACAGCACTCATTTACGCGATAAACCGGAGCTTCACATCGTCAAGTCAAATCATGTTCGCAGGTACGCACAAAAACGTTTTTGTTTCCCGGCATTACTATAACGCGCTTAAAGACAAAATGAATGAACGGAGTGTATGAAATGAAAATAAATGTAATAAAAGTCAGCTTATCGAGATGGGTGTTCGGCACCGCCCTGCTGCTCGCCGCCGCTTTTGTCGTGGCATCTCAAGTGGGCGATTTCGGCGAAATAGGAATTGTGAGCATAGTCATCGCGGCGTTGTCCGCTGCGCTTTTCATACAATGCATTATCAGCCTTACCTTCGCGGCTGTTCCGATTCCCCTGGGCGTATTGTACTATGTTTTTCAAGAACCTTTCGATCTTCCGCGTATAGGCTTTTGGATACTGGTCGCCGTGGTGGCGCTGTCGTCTATCGGCCTGGCGATCCTGCTGCCCCAAAAAAACAAGCACAAATTTGACAAAGTCGTAAGGGTAGGCAAAACCATACACGTTGGAAATGATATCGAGGACGAAGGGGAAAATTACAGCAGCGATAAACCGCGCAACGGCGGCTTTCGCATTGAAGAGCAGATCGAGGAAGACGGCATTGACAACAACCCGTCCATAAGCGTCCAGTTTGGCGCAACCAGCCGGTACATACATTCCCAAAACCTGGAAACAGCGCACCTGGAATGCAAGTTTGGGTCTTTGGAAGCGTATTTCGACCACGCCAATCTAAGCCCGGGGGGCGCGGAAGTGTTCTGCTACTGCGATTTCGGGTCAATTGTGATAACCGTCCCGAGGCATTGGCGCGTTATAGATGAAATAAACTGCACCCTCGGCGGAGTAGACGCAAACCGCAACCACGCAAGACCGACCGAGGACTCCCCCGTGTTGACGGTAAAAGGAAGCCTGAACCTCGGCAGCATCGAGATAAGGTATGTATAGTGACCCCTTAACCCTCAAGAAATTGTTGAGGGGATGAACGACGAATGAATTTAGGGCTGCAAAACAAAATAGCCATAATTACAGGCACGAATAATCCACAGGGTATCGGCGCAACAACCGCACTTGCATTTGCGCGTGAGGGTGTACGCCTTGCGCTCGTTTATAAAAAAATCCCACATGAATATGACGAAAGCAAAACCGAAACCGACGGAGTTGACCGCTATTTCAAAGCCAACAGCGGCGATATGTCGGAGGTTGAGGAACAATTATGCGCATTGAACGCTGACTATCTTGTTTTAGAGAGCGACATTTCAAATGAGCGGTGTGTCAAGGATATTTTTGACCGTGTTATCGGGCGTTTCGGCAAAGTAGACATTCTCGTAAATAACGCCGCCGCTGCTGACGACGGCGATAATGATACAATCGAAACGCTCACGCAAAATGTAATTGACAAAACTTTTGCCGTGAACGTCAGAGGAACGCTCTTGATGACGTGCGAATTTGTTAAACGGCGTGGTGAGTATGGGCGTGTCATAAATTTTTCAACCGATGCGGCTCAGGCTTTTCCCGGCGTGCAGATTACTTATTCCGCAAGCAAAGCGGCTGTTGAATCATTTACGCGAAGTATTGCGATTGGCGTTGGGAAGTACGGCATAACTGTGAATTGTATTGCGCCGGGCCCAACACAAACAGGCTGGATTGACGAAGAATTGGCCGGTGCCGTTCTGCCGCAAATTCCACTCGGTAAACTGACCCAGCCACAGGACATAGCGGAAACAGTCCTGTTTCTCGCAAGTGAACGCGCCGCAATGGTAACAGGACAAGTAATAAAAGTATCGGGAGGTCATGCGTTGTAGGAAGCGACATAGAACCCTATACAATCGTAGCGGGCAATCCGGCGAAGCCCATTCGCAAGCGTTTTGACGATGAGTTGATTGCACTTTTGCAAGCGTTCAAATGGTGGGATAAACCGATTGATGAGATACAGGCGTTGATTTAGATGCAATGGAGCGAATTATTCAGCAAAGAAAACGAGCCGACCGAAACGAGGTTGATAAAATGCACATAACCGTCAACAACACAAGAATTTTTTGCAAAAAAACAGGACAGGGCAAGCCGATTATTCTGCTCCACGGCAACGGCGAAGACCACACCATTTTCGATGTGTTGACAAAGCGGCTGTCGGAAAACTACACCGTTTACGCCATAGACAGCCGCGACCACGGTAAAAGCGGCAAGGTTAAAGTGCTGAATTACAGCGACATGATGGAAGACACCGCCGCATTTATCCGTGACCTTAACATTCAACAGCCAATCCTCTATGGATTTAGCGACGGCGGTATAATCGGACTTTTGTTGGCGATAAAATACCCCGATATATTATCCAAGCTCATCATCAGCGGCGCGAATTTAAGCCCCGGCGGCGTTAAGAAAAAATGGTTGTTTTGGATGAAACTCTCTTATTTCTTCACGCGGGGAAACAAACTCAAACTCATGCTGACACAACCGGATATTAAGCTGTCCGAATTGAACAAAATCACCACGCCGACCGTCCTACTTGCGGGGAGTAACGAGTTTTGTACGGACGAACATACAAGGCTGATTGCGGCGAATATACCGGGGTGTGTTTTGAATGTTTTAGAGGGCGAAAGTCACGGGAGTTATGTTATAAACAGCGAAAAACTGTATGGGGTGATTGAGCCTTATTTGGAAAGTTGACATGTTCGTTCTGATAAATCAGACAAGCTGATTGCTGTATTTTTTGTGTGCGGTTGCTTATCAAGTACCTGCGGGTGAACGGAGTTCGCCATCGGTAGTGTTAATTAGTCCATGATATGGGTGGCTGACACGGGATAGTTTGGTGGAGCGGTTGCGGGTGGAGTAAGAAAATTATTTTTCAGATTTGTAACCTTTTCTATTGTTAAGACACTAATGAGTGTAAGCATTGCAAACCGCCCCGCCTTGCGCGTGTCGTTTCGCCTTTGCCCGATGGAGAACGTGCGGTGGCAGGGGCATAAAAAACCCCGCAAGTAGTTTCATACCTGCGAGGTTTTTTACATGATTAAGCTGTTAGTTAGGTTCAGTCAGTACAAGTACGGTTCCCGGTTCAACCCAATTTTCCAACCAAGTACCGCTTTCAAAAACAAGAGTATCGTCATCGACTAAAAACTTATACACTTCCTCACCGGCGCCCAAAAGGGTCAGCACTCCGTTTTCGATCGTATATGTGCCGCTGGGGGTATGGCTGATTTCTGCGGGGCCGTGAAGCGCAAACGTATTGTCCTCATACAGTAAAACCGATGCGTTTTCCGTAACGTAGCGTCCGATTTGTTGCGGTTTATCGCCCAATAAATAGACAAACGGAATATTTACAGGAGCTCCGCTCCATATGAGCGTTTCAATGACAGAAGCAATTTCCGACATGGTTTCATCGCTCATATCTTCGCTGCCACCGCTTTCAATATAGATTTGTACTCCGTCAATATCAAATGAAGCGATGTATATAATGTTTCTTTCACCTCTGCTGTTTTCGCGGGTGATAAAATACCCCGCCGATACCTGAACGCCGTTTATTTCGGAAATACTTCGGTTTGTTTCAATCACCGTGTCCGTGACAGGAACGTCATGTACGGAGAGTACGATTTTTGTGTTTCCGGTCCTGCCTTCAACGTGCAAGAGCGCATTGTCCGACGTGCTGAAAATGCCGTAAGAAGTAACGCTCAAATGTGAAAACAGAAGGTCGTTTTCTTCCGTCGCCAAACTCCGCCCGGCAGTATCGCCGCCAAAGTCAAAGTCTAAACTACCCGCGCCGTGATAATCTGACTTGTAGAAATTAAGCGTACCACCGTCCAGTTCCACCGCATATACTTTGTCGCTGAACCACCCTGCGTTATTGCCAAATACCGCGGTAATGGCAACGACCACTATCAAGCAAGCGGCAACAGGGGCAAGCCGTTTCCATGTCAAAGTTTTTCTCATAGTATGCACCTTTCCTTTGTTGGATTCATTCATGAATTTATTTTGGGCGAGTATCTCGCCAAGCATACGCTCGTCAGCGGCGCTGTCGGGCTCGATTTTGTCCCATGCGTCAATTATTCGATTATTCTTCATAAAATTCACCACCTAATTTATCACGGAGGACTATCCGTGCCTCGTGAAGATGATTACGGATTGTAGATTTTGGTTTGCCGAGGATTTTTGAGATTTCGATGCTGTTGTAGCCCTCGTAATAGTATAGATAGACCACTGTTTTGTATTTGTCGGGCAAGCCCATGACTACGCTGAGTACATCGTTATCTTCAATATTCTCGCTTACTTGGAGATGCTCATAATCGTCCAAGTTTTCCCGTCTGCGCCACCAGTTCCGCAAGACATTTTTGCATATGTTTGTAGCGGTTCTGATAAGCCATGCTTTCTCGTGTTCCTCGCCCTCAAAAGCCGTACCGGTTTTAATCAACTGAAAGAACGTGTCTTGAACAGCGTCCTCGGTATCAGCCGTGTTTTTCATGTAAGCAAAGCACACGCGATAAACAGTCTTTTTGTTGCGCTCGTAGATTTCCGCAATCTCTCTATCCGTCCGCAATAGAGATTTCGCCATCGCTTTGCCCCCCTTTCACTACTAATACAATCGAGAACGCCAAAGTGTCGGATAATTTCAAAAGTATTTTACCATAAAATTGCTAGTTCTATTATCCGACTTTCATTCGCATTATCAAGCCGTCTTTTTTCTTTGCCTCTGTTGACAGCTTATCGTAATACCTTGCGGCTTTCCTCTTTTGATACCTCATCCGATTGCGTTCCCGCTCCTCTAATTCCTCTGGCGTTGGTTCATGTTCGGCATTAAGAATTTCAACCTCGTCCATTCTCATGAGTTCACTTGCGTAGCTTTTCTTTCTAAAAAAAGTTAAAATATTTTCAATTATCAGAATAACTTTTCACGGTTTTTGTCGTCTATATAGGTGAAGGCGCTTTTATCCAAGGGAGAGGAGGACAACGAATTGACGGATGCGGAAATCATCGACCTATTCTGGAACAGAGATCAGGCTGCGATCACCCAAACCGCGAAGCAATACGGCAACTATTGCTATGCCATCGCCAACGGTATTTTGAACAACCGCGAAGATTCCGAGGAGTGCTTGAACGACACTTGGCATCGGGCGTGGGAAGCCATGCCGCCGCAGCGTCCGAACACGTTGTCCCTGTTTCTTGGAAAGATTACGCGGCATCTTGCTTTTGACAAATATAAGATGAACAGAGCAAAAAAACGTGGAGGTTCGGAGTTCACTCTTGTATTGGAAGAATTGGACGAGTGCATCCCTTCACCGAACACCGTTGAACAGGCAATAGAAGCCGAGGAACTGGAGCGGACTATCAACCAATTTCTTCACGGCCTGCCTGAGCGCGAGTGCAGTATTTTCCTGCTACGCTACTGGCATAACAAACCGCTTGCGGAAATTGCTTTGCGTTTTGTGGTGAAGGAAAACAACGTCAAAGCAAGCCTATTCAGAACACGACAAAAACTCAAAGCACATCTTGAAAAGGAGGACGTGGCTTTATGAAAAATGAAAGGTTATACGCGGCTATCGGAGCCGCTGATGATGAACTGCTGAACCGCTGCGAAGCGGAGATAAAAAAGCCCAAATTCACATGGGTAAAATTCGGTAGCCTTGCCGCATGTGCGGCGGCGGTTTTGATATTCTGCATATGGGCGATACCCGGACTAATAAGCACCCAGAACAACCCAACCGAAAACACACCAAACAATCCAACCATGAATAGCCCGCACAACCCAACCGAAAGAATTCCATTCGACCCTAATAACAACGCCATAGTCGGTCTGCCCGCACTGGACTTCAACCTCGCTGACCTGCACAACTCCAGCGGCATCGAAGCAGACCGCATGATTCGCATGAGGACAACAGATTTCTTCTCGAACGGTGCGCCGGATACGATTGTATTTGTCCGGGTTCTTGATATAGAAGAATGGATATATAAAGACAGAGATATTGGTGTTTATACCTCTGAAAGACAGACATCGACCGTGCAAGTCATATCGACCGTGTGGAGTGGTGTTGATGTACCTAATACCTTATCCATCATGCAATCGAAATACGGCGGATGCTGTGCTGGCGAGGAAACCAACCTGATCCGCGTAGGAGGCGTGTATATGCTGCCGCTGCGGTATTGGGAGGGCGATGATGTTTGGATCATAGACGGCGACCTCGACGTGCTTTTTGAAGTGGACGACCAAGGGCGCGTCTGGTCACACTCAGCATTCGAGGAATTTAGACGTTACGACGGGAAAGACTGGAGCGTTCTCGTGGATTCAATTGCCGTTATTACATCAGACGTGGACTTCCCCGCCGCAATTACGATGTTTGGCAGAATCGCAAACGATTGGGGCAGGCTGACGGAGGTTACGATTATGTCTGTTACCCATTCCGTCAGCGAGTACGGCTATGACCAGATCGAATATGGCATGAGGGTAGACGACGTCCTTTCCGTCGCAGCCACCACTTGGTCTTCATGGCAACCGGAAACAGGCGATGAGATAATTGCGATTTCGCACGATAGCACGGCATATTTAGAACAAGGCGGGCGTTATTTAATGCACCTCGATCCATCCGAGGGGGGCCCATATATCGAAGCGGCGAGAGTGGCGAGAGTAAACGCCGACGGCACGATAACGGCAATTCCTTTGTCCGTTCATGATAACTGGCAAAAGAGCGTATTTTCGGAGTTTGACGGGTACACCGTAGCGCAAATGCAGGAACAAGCGCAGCGTGCAAAAGCATGGCATGAGAGATTTGCAAATTAAGTTGTCATTGAAGCGTTTCAACGCCCGACGCCAAACGTCCGTATAGCGTAACAGTCAAGCAATATCAACAACAATAGGGAACGCGCACAAAAAAGATTAGTAAAAATGCCACTGGGAAATCCAAACCCGCTGTGATAGATTAACATAGCTGAGGTGGATTAACGATGAGCGGAGAAAATGCAAGGACGTATTCCGGGCGAGAGTTCAGCGCCGAAGACATGACAATATTAAAAGCAACAACACAAATGTATCCTAACCTATCGCAAAAAGAAATGGCGTCAACTGTGTGCGAGCTGATAGGGTGGGTAACGCCAAACGGGAAGCCAAAGGCAGTGCAGTGCATCGAGTTCATGCGCCAACTCGAACAGGACGGACTGATAGTGCTGCCGGAAGTCAAGAAAAGATCAATACGTCAAAAGAAAGAAGCGACGGCGGCATCAATTGAGCGACAAGCCGAAGAGGGAACTGACAGGAGCGAAGTGACAGCGTGCGGCGCAATAGCGCTTGAGATAGTACGGCCCGGCAAGAAGCTGGAGCAATGGCGCGAATACGTAAGCAGCTATCACAAATTGGGCGATCCAAGAGTGATCGGAAGCCAGATAAGATATATGATCACGTCGGAAGGCCGGGACCTTGGGTGCCTGCTGTTCTCCTCGTCATCATGGGCGCTGGCGCCGAGGGAAAAGTGGATAGGATGGACAGCGGAAGAAAAGAAAGCCCGTCTGCATTTGATAGCGAACAATTCAAGATTTTTGATACTCCCCCGGGTGCATGTAAAGAACCTGGCGAGCCGCGCGCTGTCGATGGCGGCCCGGCGGATACAAAGGGACTGGCTGGGCGAATACTGCTACGCGCCGGTGCTATTGGAAACATTTGTGGAACCGCCATACAAAGGGACAAGCTACAAAGCGTCGAACTGGACATACCTTGGCGAGACGCAGGGGCGCGGGCGCAACGACCGCCGCAACGAATGGGCGCTGACGCAAAAGTCAATATATGCCCTGCCGCTGCAGAGAGATTTCCGCGATGTGCTGAAAGGCATAAAGCCCTGCAAGGCGGTGAACCCCGATGACGCGTAGGCAGAGGAAGCAGGATGAGCGCGCCGAAAAGCAGTTTGACGAAATTATCAGCGGCAAGGTCAAGGTGGGGGTGCCGGAAAAACGCAGTAAGCCGGCGCAGGCGAACAGGAAAGGCGGCGGCGTGGCTGACGCGGAAAGCGAAGACGAAATGGTCGCGGATTACATACGGCTGCTGAGGATTCTGCTGCCGGGGGCGCTCGCAAAGCTGTCCAGGCTGGAAGACCCGCGCTGTGAGAAAAAGTGCGACCATTCGCTGCCCACGCTCATAATATATGGGCTGTTGATGTTCATCATAAACATACCGTCAAGGAGGGCGGCAAACCGGGACATAGGCGGCGGCGCGGTCCATGATATGATAAAACAGGCCATCCCGGGACTTTCCACGATGCCGCACGCGGACACGCTTGCAAGGCTGCTGGAACGGATAGACGCCGAGGGGGTCGAGGACTGCTATGAGGCATCCATAGTAGAGTTCATCAAATCGAAGACATTCTTGGAGCTGAACCCGGGCCATTGCCTGATCGCCATAGATGGCACACAGAAATTCTCCCGCAAGCACAGGTTCGACGACTGCGCGTTGGTACGCAACCGCGGCAACGAGGAGAAGGAGCGCTACTGCGTATATATCCTCGAATCCGTCCTCATCCTTGATAACGGGATGGTGCTTCCGCTGTTTACCGAGTTCCTGGAAAATGCCGACGGCGAGCTCGATGACAGCGCGAAGAAGCAAGACTGCGAACTCAAAGCGTTCACGCGGCTGACGGACAAGATCAGGAAACACATAGGCAAAGGGCGCGTGACCCTCGTAGTGGACGGGCTTTACGCGAACGGGTCGGTCGTGTCGCGCTGCAACTCTTTCGGATGGGAGTACATGATCACCCTCAAACGCGGCAGCCTTAAAAGCGTGTGGGAGGAATATGACGGGCTGCGCAAACTTGACAAGGGCAACAAACTGCAAAACACTGCCGACTTTGAAAGGGAGCAGACATTCGAATGGTCAAACGAGATAGAATATGTATACGGCGGGAACAACAAGAAGCTCAAGCTGAATGTCGCAACCTGCAGGGAGGAATGGATTGAGGCGCACCCGCGCAGTGGCGGGAAGCCGGAACTCAAAGCCTGCGAATACGCATGGCTGTCATCGGCGGCAATCACAGCAAGGAATGTCACAGCGCTGTGCAATGAGGTAGCGCGGAAAAGATGGCGGATAGAGAACCATTTTCATGTGGAGAAGCATCAGGGGTATAACTATAGCCATTGTTACTCGTACAACTGGAATGCGATGAAAGCCTACCACAGCTTGATGAAGTTCGGGCATTTCATAAACACGCTGATCTTGGGAAGCGTGATCACTAGCACATATGTCGCAACGCATGGAGCAAGGTGGTTCATAAAGAAAGTCTGGGACATACTGAAAATCAGGGGCATCGGCCAGGAAAGAGCAGAGCAGCTGCAGGCTGGCAAAGGCGGCAAAAGGCGAGGGTGTGTATTTCGGGACTTAAAGCCAAGGACAGCATAGCGATAAACTGAAAAACTGGGAAGCTCATTTATCACGGCGCTGCAATCGACGGCAGGGTTCGCCGGGGCATGCTGATTTATGAATCGCTCACCGCACTCCAAGCGGCGTCGGCTCGCTGGGGCGGGTGGGGCTCTGGGATTTTTGGTTTGATGAGTGTATGCGGGGCGAGGCGGCGCCGCTTGATGCACTCGCCTATGGCCTAATTTATGCAGCTAGTATTTTTATGCTTCAGCTCTGTTTGCGGTGCTAGTTTGTTGACAAATCATTGACAGAAGCCTATAATTATCGAAAGGCAGATCATTCATATTTTCAATATTAAGGGGAATGGGTATAATGAGAAAATGTGTTAATATGCTCATTGTCGTACTCATGCTATCAATGACCTTCGTTCTTACAGGATGTCCCGAGCAAAGAGATCTCAAACCTGTGATTTACCTCTACCCCACTGAACCAACTGTAGTCTTTGTCGAGTTGAGATATAATGGTGTTTTGGATTTTACTTACCCGGCATATAATAACGGTTGGGAAGTAACGGCCTATCCTGATGGCACTTTGGTCAATAACTTAGACAATAGGGAGTACTCCTATTTATTCTGGGAAGGCAGAAGCGAGGTGGATTATGATATGAGCAGAGTGTTTGTCGTTAGAGGCGAAGATACCGTTGATTTCTTACAGGACAAACTCAGTTTCATGGGGCTCACCCCTGTAGAGTACAATGAATTTATTATATATTGGGCTCCGCAGATGCAAAACAATAA
>Ga0099364_10005982_pt1 | contig 17839 bp, 9 predicted proteins | sample TergutTh196P3_FD_73070 | JGI IMG/M metagenome (GOLD analysis project Ga0099364, IMG submission 73070) | Microcerotermes parvus P3 segment gut microbial communities from Pointe-Noire, Republic of the Congo - Th196 P3 | ecosystem: Host-associated > Arthropoda: Insects > Digestive system > Gut ...
AAACCTAACCTTAACTATAGCCAACTTTACAAGATGTATTGTTTGTTTTATAAAACGCCTTAGTTGCCCTAGCAAATAAAACACCAAAAAAAGATTAACACATAAAGGCAGGGCTATTGTTTTCAAATACAGCGACATGTTGATGGCTGGCATTTGGTTTAAAGCTGGGATAATGGTTCTAATACTACTTTCAAAATCTCGTTCGTTGCTTACAAAAAACTCTCTTGTAACATCAATTACTTTGTAGGAATTGATAAAATATCGAATACATACGCCAAGTATAACAAGGCAAACAACCCACCCTATGTACCTAAAGCAACTCTTAATACCGAAATTCTTAACGTTGCCGAGTTTATCCAACATAAATTCGGCATCCCTTTTGGCATTGTATTTTGTGCTTTCCCACTCGCTTATGATATCGTCCTTTGACGCTTCAAGGAATCTCCTGATAATGGCTTTTACTTTATCCTTATCTAATTCGCTGTAATCATCTTCAAAAAACTCAAAAATAAACCCTATAGGCAAAACCGTTTCGTTAAAAACGATAAAATGCATATTAATGTCGTTGGCAGTGATTGAGTTTTTCCGGGAAACTCCTTTTATCGTATCGGCGAAGGGGTTGTGTTGGAATGACGTGTAAATCAATTGGTAAGTTTCATCTGTAATCCCTTTTGCCTTACTAATTTTCATGTATAGGTCCTCTGCGGCTTTATCTTGCGGCTTGTATTTGCTTAGATTTCTATACAGCCACTTGTGAGCTTCATTTTTGACATACGTAGTGACCCTTCTATTTTCGTCAATTAATTGAAACATATTGCATGCCTCTCCTTTACGCCATTTGCTCCATTAGCACTATTTGTGCTATTTGCGCCATTTGCGCTAACACACCTATCATGCCATATTCGCCGTTTACGCACGTGCCCCTTACAGCATTTGTTTCTATCTGTCAATGCATCGAATGTTTAAAGTCCCTTTCTGCTCGACAAGAACGTTATACTCCCATCTGCCATAGTTCAAACAGCCCACTCTCCGGCAAAAATACGCGCCCCAGCCATTAAACGGGCGAACTGACATACTAAAGGAGCGGGCTGGCACATTGAGCCATTCACCGATATACCAATCTCCACTGTCATAGTATGTCATTCCAACATTTGGCCTATCAGGATCCAGATCATACTGCGTGTGAGGCCCCACTTTGTTTCCCCTGCTTTTCCCATATCCAGATACAGATCCATATCCCGATCCCGATCCAGATCCAGATCCAGATCTAGATCCAGATCCAGATCCAGATCCAAAACTATATCCAAATCCAGATCCAGGTTCGGAACTATATCCATATTCAAATTCATATCTATCTTTATTTATTAAATTATTGCCAATCTTGCCATCAATACAACACACTCCCCTAATATACCCATTCTGTGCCCATAAGCCTGCTCTCCAGTCTGCGTTTGGATGTAACATTACGCCCCAGCCTTTGATAATTCCTATGTAGAATTCTCCAATATAGATATTTCCATTGTTGTAAGTAAGTACCCCCCATCCATGCATCCTACTGTTCAAAAACCATCCTTCATAGGAAGCCTCACTAAACCGCATCCTGCCATAATCCGGTTGAGGGGGGGCGGCGGGTACTGCTTCATGTGCCCGTTGTTGTTGAGAGGGGGCGGCGGGCGCAGATGGCGCGGCTCCATATGCCCCTCGGGGTTGAGAGGGGGCAGCTGGCGTAGATTGCGCGGTTTCATGTGCCCCTCGGGGTTGAAGAGGGGCGGCTGACGCAACACCATGTGCCTTTCGGGGTTGAGAGGGGACGGCGGGCGCGGCTCCATATGCCCCTCGGGGTTGAGAGGGGGCAGCTGGCGTAGATTGCGCGGCCACATTTGCCCCTCGCTGTTGAGAGAAGACGACTGGCGCAGATAGCGCGGCTTCATGTGCCCCTTGATGTTGAGGGTTCACAGCTCCAGGCAGACTGCGGTTGTTGCTCATAACTGTTTCTTTATTCGCCCTGACCTGCGGCTTATTTGCATTTATGCCATAGCTGGATTGCTTTGTTTCGGGTTTCTGGGTTTTAGCCGCTATGTGTTTTTTTCGGTATTCGAGCAAACGTCCCCCTGCTATTGTCTCGGTCTTTCCGACGTTTTCCTCGTAACCCATAAAAAATGCATCACGTTCGGCCTGTTCAATGTTTACAATCCACTCCACGTACTTTGACAACTCACCAGTTTCGGAATATTTTGTCTCATCGGCTCTTATAACTGTGATGTCCCGTCCGTACGCGCCCTGTTTTTTTAGAAATGACAATGGGAGCACGCATAAGCGGAAGCCGGAATCTCTGAATATATTCAAGGGGCACGACGTAATATAGGAGGTCGCGGCCCTTAAGCTAACCGGAAGCCTCAAAAATATTTCTCTGACGCACCGCCTTATAGCCCCATCAGATGAATCCAGCTCCTGGAGCGTTGACAAATCAAGGGCGACAACAACTTTCCCCTTAAAATCCATATGTAAAGCATGCACTATACTTTTGAGCATATCGGTACTAATAGGCGCGCCAGCGTTCACAGCCATATCAGTGTTCAAAGGCACACCGACGCCCATAGGCGTATAACCACTGAACAGGCTTAAGTTGGCAACATTGAGTCTGCCTGTCTCCCGCAAGAGATTAATGTCCTTTTGAGACGCAAACCCGCTCGTTATAAAATTTATAAACCTTGGCTTCAAAAAATCATTTCTTTTACACTCATCCCATCTCACATGGTTATAGATTGAGCCTCTCTCAAATCTGTCATCATAAGAATATTTGCTGAAAACAACATCAAAAGACACGCCGTCAGATATTGTTTTATATGTGTACATCCTTTCCCCAAGAGATATGCCAAAGTTGTTGACATCTTGCATATACTTGCTCATTTGCTCATCCCTGGGGCTACTTTTATAAAGCAAACCATAGCCCTTTCCGCTATTTCCGAATACGAATTCCACCGCAAATCACCTCGACAATAATGTATTAAATTAATCGCTTTGTGAACCAGCCTTAATGACGCCGTCGCATTTTAAGATGTGCAAAAAAGCCAGTCCGTTCATATAGCCAAGTTTAGTTGCTCTATTGGCAACAGGGGAACCTGGGGCGCCTGGGGCGCCCGGGTAGCCTGTGCCACCTTGGTAATCTAAGTAGCCTGTGCCACCTGTGTTTCCTGTGGCGCCTGGGTAACCTTGGGAGCCTGGTGAGCCTTGGGCACCTGGTGCGCCTGGGGCACCTGGGTAACCTGTGGCACCTTGGTAACCTGAGTAGCCTGTGCCACCTGTGCCACCTGTGTAGCCTGCGGCGCCTGGGTAGCCTTGGGAGCCTGTGCCACCTGTGCCAACTGTGCCACCTATACCACCTATACCGTCTGTGGCGCCTTGCCCCAATTGGCTGCGCATTATGCCCCCGCTACCAGAGCCTTCTCTGGACAGCGTCTTTCCATAAGGCGCGGCAGGAATAAAGCAAATATTGTGTTTGGCATATTCCGTGCAAAGGCTCGTTACAAAAGCATTTACCTTTGTACGTAGAAAGCTTAAAGTTTCCCCTGTTATGCTTTTCCATGCATCCTTATCCCATTCCCCATTGTCCTTATAAATGCTTGATTCTGTTAAATTTCCAATTAGTCGGTTCAATTCCCTTGCATTCTCATCTGAAATGTACAAATCGAATTTATTGGCAAGGATGATTACGCTCCGCAAATACTTTGAGGGCGCAAGCTTGATGTGTTCATTAAATCGCTCCAATAAAGACGCTTCATCAAAACAGTTTTCTTCTTCATAGTTTTCTGCCAGCTCCGGCTTAACCTGCGACGGGTCTAATGAGCATATGAAGTGCCGGCTTTTTCTTATAATCCTACGGTTGTTGTATACAAAATCTTCCCTCTCTTTGGCTCTTTCTTTCACATCTGATATAAAAGCTTCCCCCGGCCAGTCGACAAAAGTGTAAATCACATCGTTAACCAAAAACGAAAGTATCGGGGTATCTACAAACACCGTTTTATCCGGCGGCTCCCCTCTCTCGTATTTACTTATATTTGCTATAAAAGCCCCCAAATCCTTGTCGTTTTTTAGCGTTCTGATTTTGAAATGCTTGCTTGCCCTGTTAAAAGGGGGCCTATTTCTTGTACACCAAAGCAACGACAGCATAAACGAAGTTTTCGCCGAATACGCCGACCCCAGCATTGTAACTGGAATCATCTTATAGTATCCAAATTCATCAGGAAACTCGTGGCCGCAATGCCTACAGCTTTTTTTCCTACGATCCATACTGCCATTATTGTTTAGTATGAACATTATATCCGGCACATAGTAGCCGTCATCCCTATCGTTCATTTTGCTGCAATACATCCTAGCCCATATAGTCACGCTTTTTCTTTGATTATTATAGATATAGCGCAAAATCTCGATTAATCCCCCAGCTGATTTAGAGGCTATGTCAAATCCTCGAATTCCACTCTCTCCCTTTGCCCCAAACCATTTATTGAACAACCTTTCGATAACCTCAATTGCCTTATAGTCATTTGGAATTTGCCTATTCTTTGCCATTGACTCGTTTAGAGAATCCATAATCGACGAAAAATCGCTTTTTTCAAGCCCATTCCTATCTATAATATAATCAAAAACGTCCTTGTTAGACAATTCAAAGGAGTGATATTTACTTCTATCCGTTCCAGGGCCGAGAGGATCCTCCGTCTCAAGGAGCACTTTATTCACGCCAGCTTTTTTCATCAATATAATGCCTTCCTCGTCTATCAGATAAGGAAACTTAAAAGCATACTGGCTTTCTAAATTCTGTATTGTAGCTAGAGCATCAGACAACAATGGCAGCACGTAATCCGAAAAATCAAACGCTACATCGCGGGCGATAAAGCTCTCCCCGCATTGCGGGCAAATAATATCATGCATACTTCTTCCTCCAACTTTCTCCAAATCCCTCCGACTATCTGAATCCCTCTGAATCCCGCCGACTGACTTAGTCCCTCCAAATTCCTCCGATTAACTGAATACTCAGGGACAGCCCCTTATGTTTACTAAACTTGTTAAATACACTAAATCATAATTCCTGATTTCTGGCCTAATATAATACTCCTTATACCCGGCGGGCAACAGGGAGTACAATTTGTGGCCCCCTTCCTTTGTTTGCAAAAGTATTCGCCGGGATTCTTTCCTGCTAAGAACAATTTTTGTTTTGCTGTTGCCGAACCTCCCCCTTGTTTCCGAATACTCTACTTTTGAATCCCTCAGTGCTTTTTTGGCAAGGCTCTGGAAAACCACACCATTATTGTTAACAAAATAAAAGAAATACACACAGCCCTCGCTATCAACGGCTATATCCCCTTCGTAAATTATGCTGCCGCCTTCATGCAACGAGCATTCCATTGTATGGTAGCGCTCCCCATTGGCTAACAGTGCGGGCATAGTCGCTTCCGTCATGCCTTTAAACATATGTGAAGTGATGGCGTCACTAGAAAACAAGGAATTCAGCAATATCTCAGACTCTCCAATTGAGCGATATAGCACCCGCAGTTTAGGAATTTCGCCAGTATGTATATTCCACTTCCACCTGAAGCGGAATATAGGGGAATCGAATGCATCACGGGTTAATTCACAATTAAAATTCTCAATCATTTGCCGTCTCCAATATTATCTGAAAATCTAATATTATCCGAAATCCAATATTATCCGAAATCCAATGTCATTTAAATCTAATGTCATTTATAAATCCAATATTATTTGAAAATCTAATATTATCCGAAATCCAATGTCATCTGAAAATCCAATACTCCCCAAAAGCCTGGCTGAAAATTATTTGGTATGATCCAAAATTTATGCTAGCCATATTTGTCTTTAACGCGACAGCAGGATGGCCCTCATAGGCAAAAACGAAGCCCCATCTAGGAGAAACTCCGCCTTGCTCTGCGCTTTCGGAATAGATTTCATACATTCTCCTAACCTTTTCTATAAAATCGGTGTTTTTGTGCGATGCCAAAGCCATATTTATTGTATAGCCTTCAAACTCCATAACGGGTATGTTGAAATTATATTTACACACAAAAGAGTTAATCGCATCCCTGTTCTTATTGAACTCGCCGACATGGGGCAACGCTTCGTCGCTTATAGATGCCAAAACCGGGTTGAGCCTCGTTTTCAATGCCTCCCAGTAGTCCCTCTTTGAAGACAATTCTTCGCGTATTAAAAAACGCCTTGCATAGCCTTCCAACACGTCATCGAATTCGAACTGGCCTTTGTCAAATTGCTTGTGGATGAAACTGCGGTAGTCATTTTCCGCAACAACTTCTTCTTTCTTCATAGCGTCAATGAACATGTCTATTCCGGATGCTATGGCGTTTGCTAAGCCAATGCGGCTATGGCCGTATTGCGAAGCCCTCAATACAAGCTCCTTCGCTTTGCCAACATACTCGCTTTCGTGGGAAGATGTCCCCGCATGGCTAGCGAATGTCGTCTTGAATGATATTTCGGCGACCTGATAGTTTTCTCTGCCAAACATGGCAAGGCAAACATCATAAAACGAAAAACTCCTAAAAGGCTTAGGCTTATATTTTGTCACGGTTGGTATGGCATAAAATGTATGCATCAGCAAAGGTTTCAAGTTTTGTATGTTTATGTGTGAAATGTCAATTTTTTCTGCTTCTTCCGCGACAATTGAAGGCGTAAGCATTGTAACATTTGAAAACACCAATCTTAAAACCTGCGCTACAAAATCATATTTTTTGTCAAAGAAAGAAGCGCACATTGACTGCCATTTAAACTTTGGTTTGCTCATAAGCCCGGTTATTGGAATGTCCCTTAAGTATTTAGTTATTTTCCTACGGGCATCGGCTTCGTTTTCAAGGGCTATGCCCCTCAACGTTCCGTTTGAGCGCAGTATTATTGAAGCTATTATCGAATCAAAAAGAGGTTCCGCGATACTTTCGATCGATGAATTCTGCCCCATATCATAAGTAAACACAAAAAGATTGAACTTATTGCTTTTCTGCGCTATGCCTTGTAAAAACCCGACCAATCCCTGGTCATCGTTTGCTATTGAGCTTTCAACAACAATTATAACGCTAACAAAATATGAGTCGCTAAAGCTTGCGTCACACTCTATGGAAGACAGGTATTCAAATGCCTCATCCGCAATGACACCGCCAAAGCCAGAATAACACGCAAGAAAGCAATAATTAATCATAACCTGATCCAGCGGCAAAAGAGCGTTTTTTATAGCCCTTTTGGCTTCAATTATTTTGCTTCTAATGTTTTTTGTACTTCCAACGCTAACGGCATAAAAATCATTGCAATATTTCCCCATGCGCTTGCAAAACATGCCGTCCTTGTCAATATGCGCAAAAGTGTCGTCTATGATTATAATAGGGTAATGCGAATCTATATTGAATCGTTCCTGATGGGGACCAAAAGTATTTGCATAGCATTCTTCAATTAAAGGCATGATACCCCCCCTTCGGTATCGTTACATGTTGTCCGTTCCTGCCAAAGGCCCATTGCCACATGAGCGGCTCGCCTATCTGCCTATCTAGCTAACTGCCTATATATATATAGATATATAGACATATTTATTTATTCCCATTCGCCTATCCATACAGGGTTATTGTTTCTGCCGATACTTTGGCAAGCTCCGCATAAAAATCCACGATTTCATTTTCTTCCGGGGTCAAGTTCCCTCTTCGAATCTTTTCACTGAACTCTGTGTTTACCCTTTCCGCAATTTTTATTAATTCCCTGCCACTAGAAACAATGTCAGCCGCGCCAAATTCAGCGTACTCATTCTTGTCAATGAGATCAATTAAGTGCTCGACCTCTCCTTCTAGTGATTGCTTAATCCTCTCACTGCCCCTTAGTTCTACGAACAATTTGAACGATGCCAGCTCCATGTATTTAACAAGCTTTCTTACCTGCGGCCTTGGATCCGCATTTATTTTGGCGGCTGAAGCGAACATAGACTTTCTATCTGTGTTAATATCTAAGTAGTACCATTTTCCGGCGTCAGACGATATAAAGCCGTATAGCATGAACCTGTAATACCTATCCCGCCATACGATATTATTTCTTTTTTCGTTCTCGCTTCTTATAAGCCCCTTCATTTTTTCAACGACGGCCAACAAAGATAGAAAACGCCCGGAAAGCTTCATCTGCTTACGCAAAAGCGTTAATGCGTTTTCGTCGTTTTCTGCCGCCAGCCCGGAAGAGCTTGGGTGATTCGACTTTATTTCAAAAGGCTTTGCTCCGTATGCCTTGCACAACGATTGATAAATACGCGTTTCGTCAATCAGCCCTCCGGCTTCATTGCTTCTGTCAGCGATAAAGTTTTCAACATGTTCAGCAAGGCCCGGAGCCAATTCATGTTCTTCAATGCTGAATCCGCCCGTTTTGTTTCTAATTACAAGGTTAATTGAAGAGGCTGGAAGGATATCCGGCGGGACTTCCGCCAGCTCAAGCTTATATGTCCCGGTTCTTTTTACCATGCCGTAGTCAGAGCCTAAATCATACGCATACTTGAGTTTTTGCCAGTATTCCTCTTCAACGGCGTCCTTATAGTAGCCACCTGCCCTCGGCCATGCTTCTTTGATAAACAGGGAAGGGTACTCGGCGTACGGTGGAAGCATTTGTGGGGATTCGTTAGTATGAACGCCTTTGTCGGGGTTTTTGTAATAGGCTTCTTCGTATTCATTTATTCTTGCATGCAGCCATAACGGCAAAGAGTTGTAGAGGTTGTAACAGTATAATGTATTCTCGTCAGGCCCATACATAACGCTGTTGTTGCCTGGCCTGATAGTTTGGATGGACTGTTGGAACATTGCTGACCATGCCCCAATATTTTGCGGGAGGATAATATAGTTGAAATTCAATTCAGGAATGCGGCTGAATGTTGTCTCGTCCCAAATAATATACGGCAAAGAAGCTTTGTTCAACAGAACCTCAATGATTTTATTGGTAAGCGACGCTTTGTCAGCATTGCTTGAAGTTCCATAGGCTACATTTAAATAATCAGAAAAAGAGTCCGTTGCGTATGTTCCGAACTCCCCGCGTACAAATTCCCGGAAGCTGTTGACACAGGAGCTTTCAGTTGAAGGGCTGTTTGGGGTTAGCCTCCAATTGTTTTTTTCACTGCATACCTGGCGAAGGAAAGAAGACGTAAACTGGTTTAGCCTTGCATTGCTGTACCCATCCAGCTCTTGGTTAATATCGGTAGCCACCCTATGTTTAATATTTCTAAAATCCGGGTCGCTTAAGCCAAGTATATTGTCGGCGGCGTTGACATTGAAGACCTTCCCCCTGTTGAGGTTTACGTTTCTTTCCATTATGCCGTCCAAATGCTCTACAATGTCGCAAAAATGCAGGTGATTGTCCTGAAGGCTTCTTTTTATTTCAAAACATACCCCTGTATTATAATAAATTTCCTTATAGTACCTCTTCGTTAAGGTTGAAGATACTTCAACCTCCAATTCGCACGTGCATATTTCTGTCAGAAGTTGCTTGTAGTCTAGGAAAGTTCTTTTAAACGGGTTGTTTCCAAATGAGCCTTTGCTTTTCATTAGGTCTATGCATTTTTTTAGCTGGCCTTCTTTATCATCAAGTTTTTCGCGCGCCGATTTTTCCATATTCTCTGACAGCTTTGAATAACCCTCTAGTTTTTCAAGCAGGCCAACAATGTTGCCGCCTTCTTTGGAGTTTCTTTGAATTAGCTCCACAAGATGGTATGGCCCTTTTGCCGCATTTTCAAAAATCTCGTCCGCCGCCCGGTTGGCATTGGATAAAGCGCCCTCCAATAGAGTGTCGTAATCGGCCAGCATATGCACACAATTGCTTTTCTCCCTCTGTGCTGCTTGCCTAATCTCTCGGGTTACTTGGCTTAAATTGTTTTTTGTTATATTCTTTTGCTCAAATATATTATCCATGGCGTCTTCAAATCTTCTTAACAATGGCGACATCAAAGATTTGGGGTGAATCCCCAGCGAATTCTCAAATTCATCCACTTCCGATTGATTTAAACTTTCGCAATTTGCCCTTAGCGCCGCAGTCATTTTGTTGTAAACGCTACCCGCAAGGTATTCTAAAATTGGCACATTTGGAAAATAGAGGGATGAAGCCCCTACGCTACAATACACGTAGTTTGCGCTTTTGGGAAATCTATTGTCTACATTGTTTGCCCCAAAAGTAATTGGCAGCTTGCTGCCTCTATTATTTAGGAACTCGTCGCTAAAGTACACCTGCGTTACAGTTCCATCGCCAGTGTTTATTACAGTTTTCGTGTCCATAATGCTTGACGTTAAATTCTTTATGCACACATTCACCGCAAATTCTTTGGGGTCCCCCATATCCATGTCGTTGACTTCCCCGCCAATTAACGTACACCGCTCAAATATATTCTTTTTTGATTTAATATGCCTTCGGGGGAACCTTGTCTCGTATTCCTCCGAAAGCTCTGCAATCCTCATATAATAATCAATTTCTTTGAGGGCAGCGTACCCATTCCTGTAAGCCAGCGGCTCATCTGAGCGCTTCCTGTGAATGTTTGGCAGGTATATGTTGCCCATGATGTTTATTTTATTAAATCTATTTCTTTCACAAATGTCCCGAATCAGATATGCTATGTCAACAATCAGGCCGCTGCCTGTCCCCCCGCCAATGCCTGCAATAATATGAACGTAAACGGTTTCCTTGCTTTCATTTTTTAGGCTTTTCATACAATCTTCCAATTTGTCCGATATTAAATTGAAAATGGCGGGGTCAGATGCGGAAACCCTGCCCGCAAGCCTTTTTTGATTCGCCCCCATCCCGTCAAGGTTAGGCTTGAAACCGACTGGAATTATGTTTTTAATTTCCTGTGGCATGTACGACTGCCCCTCGTCGTCGAACATCATTGCAAGTGTGTCCGTGTGCAATGTAATGAATTCAGACCTGTCAATTTCCTGCTCATGCAACCTCTTAGACAATTCGCGCTCCGCTGTGTCCAAGACAAGAAATTGGATTCTTCTTGGGTCAAGCTCCCCAATACTCTTTGTCAGAGCTTGCTTAAGACGGCACACAGTTTCCTGCCCCATGCCGCCAAGCCCGACGATCAAGGCTTTCGAATCGTTTCTCAAATAGGTGCTTGAATTCCTGCTCACAATGCCAAGGTTTTCACTGCTTAGAACATCCAATTCGCGCATATCGCTCTCCGTTAAAATGGAATAACTCATAATAGGACCTCCTGATTTTTATTGCACTTTATTTGTTAGAGTTCTGCCTTTGAAAAACTTATTGAATAAATCAAGTCGTCGCCCCCAGTGTCAGCGAACTTGTCTAGGTTGTCTAGCTTGTCTAGTTTGTCTAGCTTGTCTTTCTCGTCTAGCTTGCCTAGCTTGTCTAGCCTGTCTAGCTTATTTCGCTTGCCTAGCTTGTCTAGCTTGTCAAGCCTGTAGGTTACCGTTGCCGCGCCTGTAAAATGCTTTATCTTTTGCCCTTTAATGCCGCATATGATTATAATGGCTAGCCGCTTAAATGGGTGCCCAAATAGCGTAATTTTCGAGAGGTACGGTATAAACCCTTCTGGCGGCTCGGATGGGAACATGTCTTCGTCCAAAACTACTTCAGCAAGTTTTACAAAGGGCCTGTTGTACCGTACCGTCGAGCTTAGATTTGGCATCTCGTGCGTAGCTTCCCATTGCACGTCTCCGTCGCTTCTGTTATATATGGAAAGAGTTAGAGTAAATTGTTTTCTGACTCTAGTTTTTGAGATTATTACCAGCAATGCAATTATTGACAAGAAAACGGCCCCTCCCAAAATTGCAAGGGCAATAAATAAAATGTTTACAGGAGGGCGCGGCTCCCCCTGTTGCCTCCCGCCTGCTTGTGGGGGTGTGGATGCGGCAGGGGTAGTGGTAGAGGCAGGGGTGAGCGAGGATGTAAGCGCGGCGGCATCTGCGGCGGCTTGCGCGGCTTGTGCGGCGGCTTCCGCAGCAGCCTGCGCGGCGGCTTCTGCGGCAGCTTGCTCGGCAGCTAGTGCGTCCTCGGCGACAGATGCTGGATCAGTCGTTGCTGCAGACGCAGACGTAAGCATGGAGTCATTAGTGGAGTCATTAGTGGAGTCATTAGTAGATTCAGTCGCTGATTCTGGCGCAACCTCAGGCATGGTTTCCGGTAGAACAGTAAATATAACAGGCTCGACAGATTCCCGCCTAAAGTGGTTATGCGCAACGGAGAAACTAGCCATATATTCCCCCGCGCCAAGGCCGGCAAGGCCGAGCCTATAGCCATCTTCATAACGCTCACCTTCGAGCGGTCCAAAATGCCCGCCCGTTGAATCTTCAATATCGAAAATGGCTTCAACAACGCCATCGTAAATGTCCATATCTTCTACGGGGCTACCTTCGGTAGTAAGCCAACCACGCAAAAACCCCTCTTCATCAAGGAACAATTCGCTAGCCGCATTACCGTGCGCATTTAATAACTCTTTGCCGACATCTAATTGATAATCGTATATGTACAGAATCCTATACCTAACGCCTTCTTCGCCCGTCATGTGAATTTTCCATAGCCCCTTGTCCGGGGACAGGATATGAACAATAATATATGACGCCATGTCCTGAACTATGTTTACCCTATCGTCGTTTGTCATATCCATGCCATCATAAAAAACCTTGATTTCAACATTTGCAAAGGTAAGTATGTTTATGGACGCGGCTGTAACATAAGAATCCGGAATAGGTAAATCAAAGTATTGCTCAGGTTCGGTATAGCCAATTATCATATCCTCAGTTTCAACTACGCTTTGAGTTATGATTCCACGTATTTTTAGCATTGTCAGGGTAAACTGGTCGTTGTTGGATACAGGGAAGTATTCGCCGCCGGGCCCTGCCCTTTCTACCATGTCTTCCAGCGACTCGGTGAGTACTGGCTGTGCCGGGTCAAATTCAAATCCAATAGCAAAAACAGGTATTCTCAATTCTGCCAACCTGTCCAATGTCGAATTGCGGAGTGGGTCGTCTCTAAACTCATGTTCAGCAAAACGATAATTGTCGAGCCCGTCAGTCAGCAAAACAACATACCTTTGATTGCCGATGTCGTCTAATTCAAGAAGCCTCAACGCCTCAGCCAATCCGGCTGGGGTATCTGTGTAGCTGCCGCTCCGAGTATAACCCTCGTCAATTCTTCTATTTATGCTTTCCCTAGTCTCGTCACTGTCAATCGCCGTCAACGGAATCGTTGCCGCCTCCACTAACCCAGCGTCGTACAAAGCAACCCCAAAACGAAACTCGACAGGCATATCCTTTGAATGAAAATATCCAGTAATATTGTCTAGAAGGTTAACAGCCGCTTCATGCGCAAGCCTACGAGGATCCGCTGTTTCCATTGTGCCGCTATTGTCAATAACCACAACAATATCGATTCCTTGCGAAAAGTTTTGTGGCCTATCTGCAATGGCATCCACAATGGCTGGCACAGCGGTATCTACGCCAGTAGCGGCATTCACGGCGATATCTATGCCAGTAGCGGTGTACACTGCGGCATCCGCAACGGTGCTATAAGAAAATAAAATGAAAAATAACACAAATACAAATAGGAATAAAACGAGAGCAATGCCAGACTTCTTCGTTTTGCCCTTTCCAATAGACGCTACCACGATCTTGCCTCACACCCCTTTTGCCAACCCTTACAGATGAATTCTTTCGGGGGCGGTTTATGCGTAGCAGTTTGCATCGCCAAACCATTAAATGTCCCCTTGAATTGGCCCAGTTGATTATTGCCCACAGTCGCTGCCTCCAAGTACATCTCAAAAACGCCAAATGGCCGTCACAGCCTATTATCGTATAGCCTTAACTCATCTCGTATCCTACCATAGAATTATTATAGTTACAATGTGTTTTAGAAAATTTTTTACCAAGTTTTTACCAATAATTCAATGAGTTTTATCTATTAACTATGAAAAATGAATTGGATTGTATTTGGATTATATAACAAACCAGCTTTCACCATAAATCAGCTACTATAGGCACATAGTCGATCCAGATGTATTTGTCGTTGCTTTTGCCTTGCACAAAGTTAACAGCCGCTTCCGCTGTAGCACGCCCGCGAGATTCATCATCAATGAGTACTGTTCCGGTTAACAGACCATCATTTACCATATCAATGGCCTCATACATTGCGTCCCAACCGATCAGGTATATGTCTTTGTTAATTATGCGCCCAGCCTCAACAATTGCTCGGCTTGCACCGATTGCCATGTAATCGTTATTGCATAGAATAACATCAATCCTGTTGCCAAATAGAGAAATCGCTGATGCTGCAATATCATATGCTTGATATTGATCCCAATAGCCGCTCTGCTTTAAAAGCTCCTCTACTTCAATGCCTCTATCGGTTAATGCTTTGATTGAATACTCTGTTATATTTTGAGCATGTCTATAATCAGGATCTCCTTCGATCATTACATAGCTGACAATACCATCATTGTTTACATCTCCATTATTTGGAAGGCTTGCCACTATTTCACCCTGTACAATACCAGAACGGTTATAATCAAAGCCAATGAAGCATAATTTATCCCAAGCATTTATTTCTTCCTCTGTGGGTTCGTAATGTAAAAATACTACTGGGATATTGGCGGCTTTTACCTTTTCGGTTATATCGCCTATTTTTGAATAGTTAAGAAGGTCGATAATAAGAACGTCAAATTCTTGTGTGATGAATGTGTCTATTTGGGAGAGTTGTACCTCCACATCATGTTTTGCATCAAGGATTGTCGCTTCATATATCACATCGTCTACACTTAGATCCCAAAAGTATGATTCAATTTTATTACGAACGTCTACCATTGTGTTGTCATCGAAAGCGCCTATTGTCACTCCCACTTTTACTCTTTTGTCGAGATTATTATGATTAATAGGTACGGAAAAAGAAGTAGAAGCAGAAGCAGAACCAGGAGTGGCGCCTTGAACCCTTGACGCTGTATGTTCTGAAATTGAGTCTTGCGATATTGATGACGTAAGCTCTGATGTCGAACTCTGAACTATCGGTTTAGATGTTGCGGTCAGAGAAACTTGCTCGTCAGAATGTACGCAAGATACCAAAAAACAAAGCGCAAGCACATTCGTTAGCATCAAAAACAGTAATATTATTTTTGTTTTATGCATTCACAATCACTCCCAGCAATACATCAGAAAATATGTATATACAATGAAAAATGAATTGGATTATATTCTATTATATTATATTATGAACCAAATAGCTTTCACAATGTTAATTGTATTGGATTGTTGGATTGCATCGCTGAACCAGCTTTCAACTTATTAGTTGGAAGATGCGTACAGCATAATTGCTCCGAAACACGTTCCAAAGCCAGGGTTTTCGATGAATATTGGCTTTACGCCGTAAATGGACAGGCAGTCCGATAGTATGCCGCATATTATCTTGTTTTCGCACACCGTCCCGCAGAATACCACTGATTCGAACCCGTTGTATTTCGCAAGCTGCCCCGCCATGCACCCCACGGCTTCGCCGACAAGGCTGTGAATCCCAAGCGCCACGTCATTATCGCGGTTCGCGCTTGCTACGTCGGGCGGTTTCGCGAAATTTGACGCTGTATAGTCGCTGTTGAGTTCGCTTATGACATTGTTTTTGTAGATGTCGCTTACCATGATATTGACATTGGGCAGGCAACCGCTGGTAGCCATTTCTTCCACTCTCGCCGGGTCGCCAACCCCCAGCATTCTTTCCGCCAGGCCCGTGAACGTCCCGCCGCCGATGCCTGTTCCGCCCAAATGGACGCCGCGCCCTTTCTCATACGCTATAAACGGCGTCCCCGTGCCGATGCAAGCCACAACGGCCCTATCTATGCCCAGGCTCTTCGGCAGCATGGAAATGCATCTGACTTCGCTATAGTATACATAGCCGAATTCTGTTTTCCCCAACTCCAAAACGCCGGACCTCGCGCCTGTCACAATCACCTTGCACCTGTTAAAGTCAGCCATTCGTGTGACTTTGTCGTATGGGAATTCTTCATAGTTATACTTTTTGTATACATAGCCTGTTTTATCTATTAGCAGGGTCTTGATATACGTCGTACCGCAATCAATGCAAAAAAACAGGCCGTCGGCAAGTGTGCCGCCCTCGCACCGGCGTACGTCAAAATTCAATAGGGGCTTCCTCCAATCTATGAGGCCTGTCCACGCGCATGGCCTCGCATTTGAGCGTCAGCATACTATCTCCCAAAGAATTCTTTATAAAGGGCACGTACCCCTTCTACGGCGGCGGCGCTGTCAACACCAAACATAAGGCTGACCTCCGAAGCACCTTGGTTGATAATCTCTATGTTGATGTTTGACCTGGCTAAGGCTGCGCTGGCTCTGGCTGTAGTGCCTATCGTGTGGAGCATTCCTTCCCCCACAAGCATAATGATTGCCAGATTGCGCCTAACGCTCACTTCATCCACTTTCAGCTCGTCTTTTATCCGCCTGACAATTGTCGCTTCTTTTTCGTGGGTCATGAATTTTTCATTTACAATTACGGAAATATTGTCGATCCCAGACGGAATATGCTCGAAAGAAACACGTTCGTCTTCAATGATATGTAGCACTCTCCTACCAAAACCGATTTCCCCGTTCATAAGAAGCTTGCTGATATTTATGCTCATAAACCCTTTCGCGGCAGATATCCCGACGACAGGTACGCTGGTACGGGCCTTTTCCGGCAAAATTGCCGTGCCTTTGTCTTCAGGCGCATTTGTGTTCTTGATGTGTACAGGGATACCTTTCCCAAACACGGGTATCAATGCGTCCTCATGATACACGTTAAAACCGGCGTACGAAAGTTCGCGCATTTCCCTGTAGGTCAGTTCGATAATCGGCACCGGGTTCGGCACGACCGAAGGGTCAACCGCGTAAACGCTACTCACATCCGTGAAGTTTTCATAGAGATCCGCATCAAGGGCGGCAGCCAGTATCGAGCCTGTAATATCCGACCCCCCTCTGGAAAAAGTAATAACTTTGCCCTGTTTGGTATATCCGAAGAACCCCGGGAATACAATCGTTTCAGGGATGTCTTTGAGTTTTTTGAGGTTATCATATGTATCATCCAACACCTGAGCGTTCCCAAAGTCTTCGCTCAGGAAAAACCCTACGCCCTTAGGGTCAATATACACGGACTTATGCCCGCATTTGTTGAAATACGCCGTAATAAGCTTTGCGGTATTGTCTTCTCCTGCGGCCTTCATCAAGTCCATGAATTCATCGTCGGCCATATCCCCGCGAATTGCCAGCCGGCCTTTCAGGTCGCCCCTTATTTCGTCGATTATCCCGTTTCCAAGCTCCAGTTCCTCTGTAATGCTGGAAAACCTCTCTATAATGGCTTCAAGCTCCGCATCAGCTTTTCCTGTCTTTATGTAAGCATTTGCGCAGCCGATTAGCAAATCGGTAACTTTTATATCGCCACTATGCCTTTTCCCCGGTGCGGATACAACGATACACTTCTTGTTGCTATCATTTTTGACAATAGATAAAACTTTTTTAACCTGCTCCGCGTCAGCAAGCGAGGAGCCCCCAAATTTTGCAACTACCATAATCGTACCTTCCTAATCCGAGCATAAGCCCTATTTTTAGTCCAACGTTTTTAGAAAGTATAATCCTTAAATGGGCGGTATGTCAATAGCCGCGTTCAACTGGTTACCGTTCAGGTTACCTCAGGTTACCGTTCAGGTTACCTCAGGTTACCGTTCAGGTTACCTCAGGTTACCTCAGGTTACCGTTCAGGTTACCTCAGGTTACCTCAGGTGTCTCTATTCAAATACCCCCTCTTCGTCATTGCGAGGAGTGTAGCG
>Ga0099364_10005983_pt1 | contig 17837 bp, 9 predicted proteins | sample TergutTh196P3_FD_73070 | JGI IMG/M metagenome (GOLD analysis project Ga0099364, IMG submission 73070) | Microcerotermes parvus P3 segment gut microbial communities from Pointe-Noire, Republic of the Congo - Th196 P3 | ecosystem: Host-associated > Arthropoda: Insects > Digestive system > Gut ...
ATTACTGTTTCTACGCCGCCTATGCCGTTAAAGGCGTTGTTGGCGATTTGCGTGCCGTTTAAGCCGTCTATGCGCACCGTTTTTAGCGATTGCGGAATAAAGCTAGCTTGCCCGTTCATGTTTTGCGCGCCGAATATATAGCCAAAATGCGTGTTGTTTCCGCCGTTGCGGTTTTGTCCGCTAAACGGAATTTCTAAGGTTTCTAAACTTTCCGTGCCGCTGAACGCGCCTAAGCCAATCGAGGTTACGCTGTGCGGAATGGAAACGCTGGTTAGGCTTGTGTTGTCGGCGAATGCGCCTGCGGCAATAGAGGTTGCGGTATCGGGAATAGCGATTGCGCTAGATGTGCCGAAGTAGCCTGTAATGCTGCTGCCTGAAAACCCGAAGTTGTCGGGGTCGTCGTCAGGGTCTGGGTCTGTCGGGTCTATCGGGTTGCTACCGTTTCCTAAATTTATAACTGTACCGCTGCCATAGGCAAATAAATTATCTGCTTGTACTACAAAATTATTTTCTGCTACAATACTGTAATTGTCGCCGTTAAATAATCCCATAAAGCCTATTTCAACAGGACTCCACTCCCGTGCTATAAAGATATCGTTAGCTAATATGTAATTTCCGCCAACAAACGACCCTCTTGATTCTATTCCAATATTCCTTAAATGCCGTTCACAACTAATAACGCCATATAACTCATTGTCGATTAACCTATCACCTGCAAATTTCGTATCAGTTTTTCTTTCAAATACAAGCGTTTGGTTTGTAAATTGCGCAATATATTTAATGCCTATATTTCCTATTCCATTCGGTGTATAGCCATGCGCGAGAAAAGGAACATCTAATAAATTATATTCCGACACCGTGCTATTAAAAAAAACTTCGTGCATACGCTGAATTTCCGCCCATGTAGTGCCGTAATTCGTCCAACCCCAGCTTGAAGCAGTGATGGTTAAAGTCATGCCCGAAAACCCTGCGAAGGTATTATCCCAAACAGCTTTTAATTCATTATTATTTATAACGTCTACAAAAAAATCCATAACCTTAATAATTGCGGAATGCCCCGACCAATTAGCCGCCGCTCGGTATGCCGTTACACTTTCCTCGTTTGAAACATAAATGGCTTGTAACGCAGAGCAACCCGCAAAAGCATTTAAGCCTAATGTAGTAACACCCAAAACGGAAGGCCTTTCAATAATAACACTTACAAGATTTGCATTATTTGCAAATGCTCCTTGCCCGATTTGGGTTACTGTTGCCGGAACTCTAATACTTGTTAGGCTTGTATTGCCTGCAAATGCGGAATTAGCGATTTTGGTTACAGCTCTTTCCACTCCGTTAATCAAAACCGTTTCAGGAATATCAAAGTACGCGTCTGCACCGGCATAACTTCGCAAAGTTGCGCTTGTTCCTTCCAGGTCATAGTAAGCGTTGCTAAAACCCCAAAAGACAGGACGGTCATTTGGATTCCAATCCACAGCCCAACCATTCGGCTTTGTTGCTGCTTCTGCATAGATTGTTAAATTGTGATTATTTCTAAACAAATCACTGCCTATTATCCACACGCTTGCGGGTATTATAATACTTGTGATACTGGTACAACTATCAAATGCACCTGAGCCGATATACCTAACGCTGTTCGGAATTACAACGGTACTAAAAGCTATTCCCCAAAATGCACCATCTGCAATTCCCACGATATTCGGCCTTAAAACAAAATTCGTTGTATCTCCATAAAATCCTACCACCCATCTATCCGCATATACTGCGTTTCCACGAGAAGTGCTGTTATATAGACCCGTGTCGGCAAAAGCACGCCTTCCGATCCTTCTTACACTGTCGGGAATAGTAACGCTTGTTAGCTTGCTACTATTGTAAAATGCCCAATCGTCGATATTAACAACATTTGAGGGGATAATTATTCCGCTTATTTGCGTTGCTTGAAATGCACTTTCTCCGATTGTATAAAGCTGACTACCTTCTGCAAAAGTTATGTTGGACAGGCTTGTGTATGCAAACGCATTGTTTTCAATAAAACTTACCGACGAAGGTATTGTAATACTCGTAAAACCCGTACATCTATAAAACGCGCCCATACCGATTCCCGTTACTGATGTTGGTATAACACTGGTCTTAATACCGATTATTAAGGTGTTATCACTATTTCGTATAATACAATTTCCCTCACTGCGGTATACCGTATTTCCGCTTTCCACCGAAATGCTTGTTAAATTTATACTGCCGGTAAAAACATTATTCCCTATGCTTGTAACGCTTGCGGGTATAATAATATTTTGCAAGGTCAAACTATCCTGAAACGCATAATCTGCAATTATATGTAACGTACTGTTTTCTTCAAACAAAACAGTTGTAAGCTTTGTACTGCCGGAAAATGCGTTAGCCAAAATTTGCGTTATAGTATTCGGAATTATCATGGTTGTTACAAATTGATTTATATTACTTATTTGCTTTGTCGGGTTATAGTACCATGTTAAGGAAAACTCCTCATGACACCCTGCAAATACATTTATCCCTATCGTTTGTAGCTTGGTAGCTTTGCCAAACGTAACCTCTTCAAGATTTTGGTTATCTGCAAACGCAGAATCTCCGATATGAATAACGCTATCGGGTATTGTAATGTTTCGCAAACTTGTTCGAACGGCAAAAGCTTGATTACCGATAGTTTCTAGTCGGCTCTCTGGCTCAAATATTACCTCTTCTAGCCAAATATTATTGTAAAAAGCTCGTTGACCGATTTCTATTACGCTATTAGGTATTATAACGCTTTGTAAGTTGATTCCCTCAAAGGCCCTATTTCCAATACTTATTATTGTGTTTGGAATAACTACATCAGTTATTTCTCTTCTCCATAAAAATGCCGAATTGCCGATTCGGCTAACCGTTATTCCATTGATCTCTGTGGGTATTACAATTGCACCCAAAAAAGGATTGCTCCTCATAGAGGTAATTTCAAGTGTATTGTCAGGCAGGATATTGGTTTCAAATACATCGGTCGCACCTAAATTAAGACGCGTGAGAATATAACGGATAAAATCTGGGTCGCGCGCCTGTAAATTATGTACAATAGGTAAATCGCTATCAGAAACCTTTTTTAAAGTATGCTTATCCCCAGTATCGTATCGTTTAATAGGCGTGTGCGCATGAATCCCTGCATAACCTTCAGCCCGTTGTGAGCTTATGCCTACCATTAAATCATCATTAACAATCACTCTGCCGCCTATACCTACAATATCACCTTCGCGGTTTAATGCGCTTAAAGCATTGTCAATAATAGCCGATGATGTATTTGGTATTCCCGCATTGCTTTCAGCATCTCTAATCCCATATATTATTTGCAATCTAGCACCAATTAAAGGAGTGCCTGTGTCAATAATAGCCCAAAACACAGTTCCATAAAATGAAAAACCAAACAATAATTCTTGTAATTGCGATTTTGCGCCAATATGGTATTTCCCCCAATCCTCATATTCTTGTACTATCATATCTAAAAAATCCAGCGTAGAAGTACCTGCCATAGGATAAAACTTGATATTTCTAACGGGGCTGTATTGATTTGCATACAATTCATTCCAGTTGTTGCGTAATCGATCTTGCTCGGTTATGCTTTGAATGTCATGGAAACCTTCAAGCTGTTGTACTCCAAGCATATTGGCAAATAAATTAATCCGTCCGAAATTAGAGCCAGAATACGGCGTGCCTAAGCTTATCAGCGTATCTACAAATCTAGGATAGTTTTGCGCGTATTCCATATTGGTAAGCCCGCCGCGGCTGTGCCCTATTAAATTTATTTTCGGATAAATGCCGTCTGTAAGACGGGCTACATCGCGCACGATTCGATTAAGCATATTTTCAAACTGAGCGTAGACGCTTGCATGAGTACCGCCTGCGGCCGCAGAGGTAGATTCAAATACAAGTACGATATGGTTGTAAAGGTGTTCGAGTTTTAGTAGGCTTGTAGTTTCAGTAAAAAGTTCCGTAGGCTTTTCGGGATTGTAAGGAATAAATTTATAGCGTGAAAATTGTTCCTGAACTTCTAAATTTATCAAATAAAAATCAGAATCGCTCTCCATTTTAGCCCAAAACACATTTGCCCCGCCAGAGGACACGCGTAGCTGCTCAATCAATGACGTTGAATCATACGCAAAACCAAAATCCTCGCCTGCTTTTATGTTGCTATAATTATTGCTCCACGTTCTTGCGCTTTGCGCTAATCCGTGCGTTAGTACGGTAATCATAGGCGCACCAGAAATACGAATATTATTGTTATAAAAATCTTCTGACGGTGCGTCTTGATAGCCTTCGTAGAGTTGTTGTGCATTTGGCGTGGTATGCTCAGCCGCTGCGGTTTTAGGTAAATTTAAGCCCAAACCTAATACACTGATAGCCGCCAAAACAAAAACGCAAATAAACGCTGCCCATTTTGCTTTGCTTGTCCTTTTAAGTCCTGTGTGTTTCATTAAACTGTCTCCTCTATAATACATTTTTAGTTACTTATCCAGCCTGCGTATAATTTTAGCTTTTGCTCTGCAGATGTTGGCCTTACTTCGTCCCACTCCGTTATACATTCGGGCTCTAAAAACCAGCCCGTAAAGGTATAGCCCTCCCGTACAGGCGCAGCCGGTTCGGCAAAAATACTGTCTTCGATAATATAATCAATCCAATAATAATCTAAATTGGGGGAATCCACGTAATTATAATGGTACATTACGTTTACTAAATTAAAAGAAGAATGATGTCCGTATACATCAAGTTGTTCCTGTGTTATATAAAATTTTTTTCCCATCCAATAAAGCATACTGCTATATTCCTGTGGCAAAAGCACAGCTTCTAACAACCAATCGTGAGTATATGGGCTGTGGTATAATACGTTTTCGTGAGCAAATCGTTCTAACGTATAAGGAAGGTAAATTTTTTTAAGTGCGCCATCTGTAAACGGACGCCATCCAGAAAGCCCGAGTCTGCCTATTTCTCTTACAGGCAATCCGCCTACATATGCAGGAACAACCAATATTTCTTGTTTGTATCCTAGCTCCGTAGGCTGCCATACAACGGCGTGTCCCTCCGTAAAAAGTAATTGCACTATAAAATGACCTGTGTCCACCGTACGGAATTCCTCCCCCTCTTGTCTGGGGACATCGGGGTCATACAGTACGCCGCATTGTTCTGAAACACCCATCATAATACTTAATAGCAATACTAAAACCATACATTGTAAAATACGATTGATTTTTTTCATAATTTAAGTCTCCTTTAAAAACTCTCTCCTCTATTTTATTATATCAATTCTGATTCAAGTGTTACATCTATTGTCATATCGTCCTCATTTCCTACCATACAAGCCGCAAGTGCAAAAATCATGGTTAGTAAAAGCCCGAAAGCTATACACTTTTTTAAAATGCTCTTCTCCATTTTTTATTTATTGTGCTTTCCAAACCATAATACTGTTTCCATTATTATAATTAAATACTATTCCAGCAATCACCTCAATTCTACCATCAGTGATATGGTCAAAATAAGCATTTTCTAACATTATTGCAAAGCATTCGTTATATGTGCCATAATACTTTATAATAGCAACATACTCCGCCGTTGCATCCGTATAACCTTGAGAGCGAAGTTCTGCCGCCCACGATTCTTTAATAGAATTTCTTGTTGCATTGTTCAGATTACAAGTAGGAATTGAGTGATTATTTTGATAGTTTGCTATATTCTGCAAATCCTCCATCATTAACAATCCCATGTCAAATGCTTCCTGTAATGCGTAAAAACTTCCATCATTATAATAAATATTGTGTATTGATATTAAATTTTCTTTTGTTAAAAGACCTTGAGAATATGCCTGTACTAACTCATACATATCAGTATCGCTAAAAACAAGTATAGGATAACCCCTTGACCAAGCGAAAATCAAATCTGCTATCTCAACTTCTTCCTCTACGTCAGGAAAGTCGCCGTGATATTGCCCTCCATAGAAAACAGCCACAAGATTATCGTTATAAATCCCCAAAAAAGGTCGGAATGAAACATCATTTATTGTAGCTTCGGGATGTTCTGCCTTAAGAAAAATATCTAGATAAGACTGTTTTGCTTGTGTTTTCATTTCGACATTCTCCTCTTCTTCAATTTCGTCTATTGCATTTATCGCTGTCTTTGCCGTGCCTACTGCTGTATCTACTTGTTGCTCTGTTGTTGCGTTTTCAACGGCTTGCTTGCCCGTTTCCACAATGTCGCAAACAATTGCCCAGTTATCCTTGCAAAAGCTGTCTTTTCGCTCCTCTGCGTAATTTTCAATGATTTGTTTAGCGTCTGCCTTGTATTCGTCTAGCGTTTTGCCGCTAAAATCCTGTTCTACATCACAAGCCGCAAGTGCAAAAATCATGGTTAGTAAAAGCTCGAAAGCTATACACTTTTTTAAAATGCTCTTCTCCATTTCTCTCTTTTGGCAAACAAAATTTTGCCAATCTCCTAATTATAATATTTTTATCGGGAATAAGTCAAACTCGCAGCACGAGGGAAAGCAGGTTTTAATAAGGGAAAACAAGTAAATTCGTTATTGGATTGGATTATAACTCAATTATAAACGATACTATAAGATATGCGGGCTTTGCGTAATATTTACCTCAAACAAAAAAAGGCAAAGGTATGTATTTTGACATACCTAAGCCATTATTTTCCACAAAAATGCAAGAACATTTTTATATTGTACTAAATTTTTAAAGCCGTGTCAACACTTTTTATCTCACGACTTAACGGCAATTGCGGCGGTTGTGCGGGCAACTTTTGGGGTTTTTAGCTTTTCGGGTTTTTGGGCGGGGCGGGTTTAGGTGCGGCGGTTTCTGCTGCGTGCGCGGATTCTGCCTTTTCGGCTTGCATGGGCGCGGATTGAAACATTTGCCGCTTTTTTTCTTCGATTTTCTCTACGATGGCGTCTTGCGCCTCCGCTAGCTTTTGGCGCGCTTTTTTGCAGTTATGCACCACCAGCGCGCCCGTTACCGCGCCTAGTCCGAAGCCTATAAGCCAACCTATAAATTTCATAAGTAAAAATTCCTCCCTGCTTGAAAGTGCGGATACATCTTGCCGCACTTCCTTTTACGGAGGTAGTATGTGCCGATAAAAGATATTTATACGGTGTATCAGGCGGTTTATACGGTGTAAGACGCGCTGCCCGTAGTTTTAAACGCCTCGTGCGCGCCGCGCAGCTTGCTAACCGCTTTTTTTAGTTGTTCGACAGTGTATGTGATGTCGGCTTGTGTGGTGAATTTGCCTAACGAAAAACGCACCGCGCCCGCAGTAATTTCTTCGGGCAAATCCAGTGCGGTGAGTACGTGTGAGGGTTTAATGTCCCCTGCCGAACACGCCGCGCCGCCCGCGCAGGCGATTCCGTAAAGGTCTAATGTTTGGATAAGCTGCGCCGATTTTATCCCCAAGAACGAAAAATTGACGTTTTGCGGAAGGCGCGAAATGCGGTCGCCGTTGTAGCGGACGTGCGGGATTTCGGTTTCGACGCGCCGCACAAATTCGTCGCGCAAGGCTTTTAGACGCGCCGCCTCCTCCTCCATTCCGCTAACCGCCTCTTTAAAGGCCGCCGCCATACCTACTACTGCGGGTACATTTACCGTGCCGCCGCGCTTGCCGTGCTCTTGCGCGCCTCCCGTGATTAGCGGTTCTGGGCTTGGGGACAATTGATTATCTATATATAAAAAGCCCGCTCCCTTCGGCCCGTAAAACTTATGCGCGGAAACGCTAAGCATGCTAACCCCCAAAGCCTTCGGCGCAAAGCGCGTAACGCCCGCCGCCGCAACCGCATCGGTATGAAAAGGAATGTTGTTTTTTTGGGCAATTCGGGCTAGCTTTTCTATCGGTTGAATAGTGCCGATTTCGTTGTTGGCAAGCATAATGCTGATAAGACACGTATCGGGCGTAAGCGCGGAAGTCAGCGCGTCTGAACTGATAAAGCCGTTTTTATCTACCCCTAGCACGGTAACGCGGCAAGCCCCTAGTTTGCTAAGTTGCTGCGCTGCGCTTAACACGGACGCATGCTCGGTTGCGCCTACCATGATATGCGGAGATTTTTTAGTTTTAGCCGCCGCATAAACCGCGCCTGCAAGCGCCCAGTTGTTTGCCTCTGTTCCGCCTGAGGTAAAATAGATTTCGTTGTTTGAAACGCCTAATAATTCGGCGATTTCGCGCCGTGCCGTATCTAATGCGGCAAAAGCCTCCGCGCCGAAACCGTGCGGCGAATGCGCGTTGCCGAATTGCTGCGTTAAATACGGCTGCATTGCCGAAAACGCCGTTTCGGATAACGGCGTGGCGGCGGCATAATCTAAATAAATGCGTTGCTTCATAGTATTACTATTATTGCCGATTTTATTATGCGGCTATTCGTACAGCGGAAAACGCTTGCACAATATTTCGACTTGCTTACTTACGTGCGGCAAGGCGTCTTGTTTATGGCGGATAACGTCGGCGATAAGGCCGCCGATTTGCTCCATTTCGCCCTCGCGCATGCCGCGCGTTGTAACCGCCGGCGTACCTAAGCGCAGTCCGCTGGTGATAAACGGCGATTGCGGGTCGTTGGGAATCGTGTTTTTGTTGGCGGTAATGCGGCACTCATCTAACAGATTTTCGATAACCTTGCCCGTTGTGTTGTGTTCGACTAATTTAATCAGCATTAAATGGTTGTCCGTTCCGTTTGACACTAGCTTAATGCCGTTTTTTTGCAAGGCTTTGGCAAGCGCGGCGGCGTTTTTAACAACTTGTTGTTGATACGCTTTAAATTCGGGTGCGGCAGCCTCTTTAAATGCAACGGCCTTTGCCGCAATGATGTGCATAAGCGGGCCGCCTTGCGTGCCCGGGAAAATTGCCTTGTTGAGTTTTTGGGCAAGCTCTTCATCGTTGGTTAAAATTAAGCCGCCGCGCGGACCGCGCAAGGTTTTGTGCGTAGTAGAGGTTACTACGTGTGCGTGCGGCAACGGAGACGGATGCTCGCCCGCTACTACAAGCCCTGCAATATGCGCCATGTCTACCATAAGGTACGCGCCTACGGCGTCGGCAATTTCGCGGAACCGCTTAAAATCTATGATGCGCGAATACGCGCTTGCGCCCGCCACAATCATTTTGGGCTTGTGCGTTTTTGCTAACTCTTCTAACTTATTATAATCTATGGTTTCGGTTTTATCGCAAACGCCGTAGGATACGATGTTATAGTTTTTGCCCGAAAAATTTACCGCGCTGCCGTGCGTTAAATGGCCGCCGTGCGCCAAATTCATACCTAACACCGTATCGCCCGTATTGCACAAGGCAAAATATGCGGCTAGGTTGGCGTTTGCGCCGCTATGCGCTTGAACGTTGGCAAAACGGCAGTTAAACAGCTGTTTGGCGCGCTCGATTGCCAAAACCTCTACCTCGTCTACAAACTGGCAGCCGCCGTAATACCGCTTTGCGGGATACCCCTCGGCGTATTTGTTGGTTAGGTGCGTGCCCGCCGCCGCCATAACCGCCTCCGAAACAAAGTTTTCGCTGGCGATAAGCTCGATGTGGCCGCGCTGCCGCTTTAACTCCCGCATAAGCGCGTCCGAAACTTCCGCGTCGAAAAGCTGAATAAGTTTTAGGTGTGTCATTGGTGCTTCTCCTTGTTATACAAACTTTATTATGTATTCAAAAACAATTGCAATGCGTTGCATAAGCCGCGATATATAGGCAATTGTAGTGTTTCAAAATATTCTTTTAATCGGCTTAATGTTTCACCGTTAGGAAAAAGTATAGGCAATATTTGCGCCTTTATCTCTTCGTTTGCAAACAGCTTGCGGAATATGCTAGGAGATAAATCCTTAATTTCATCGAAAACCGCTGCAGAATTTATGTCAAAGTTTATTTCGGGCATATCTGGAAGCGAATTTTTCCATTCTCTTAAATGCAGCAGGGTTTCATTCCATATTTCGATGTTTATATGGTTAATTATTTGTTCATCAAACAACTCTGCACCGTAGCACAATTTGGCAAAGCAATCATAATCCATATTCATGCGCCGCATTTCATCTACATAATAATTCTTATTTTTTACAAGCGAACCGTCTACAAACCACATAATAGGTTTTACAATTTTATTTGGATAGCTTCTCAAAACCTCGTAATACTTATTTTCGAAGTTTTGAAACTGCCCACGTTTTTTGGTAGAATCATGGTCATCTCTAACTTTTTGCTCAATCATAAAAACTATATTATTTAAAGAAAATAACTGGTCTATGTTTAAAGCATCTTGGTTGGCGGTAATTATTCTTTTAGGCAGCAAGCTGTACCCCGTAAGCTGAAAATATTGTGTGAATATCTCCTCTAAGGCATCCCCGAATTTAATTTCATGTGATTGCGTAAGATTTTGAATAAGTTTTGTTTTGGGCTTAGTCGGTCTGAAAAGTCCTATAAATCTATCGGGCGTTTCTGCTATGCTTTTTAATAAAGAAGCTCTGCTGCCGTCAAACAACCGCCTATTCAGAATCCTTTTAAAATCTTCATATGCCAATATCATGCAGACTTCACCTCTTTGATGTATTTTTTCCTAATTTCGTCTATTAGTATTAAGCTTCCCCCGCGCTTTACAGACCAATAACTCCATCCGTTTAATCTGGCGGCCGAAGTGTTTTTAACCTGCGCTATGGCTGTGTGAATATCCGTAGGCGTTCCGTCTTCTCTAACTACTTTTCCGTTTGCCATTAAAAAGAAATACGGCTTTCCGTTATAATAAAGCTTTTCATTCGGGTTGAAATACCCCGCCTCTATCATCTCTTCAAAGGTTACTCTGGGCGGCTTATTATCTAATACCGCAAGCTCGATATCTCCGATTTGTTCGACAATTCCGTTAAGTCGTTTTTCCCCGTATTCGCAATAGTGCTTGTTTTGCTCTATCATAATATACTTTCGACCCATTTTTTTTGCTACTGCAGCGGTGGTCATAGTGCCGCCGAAAGGGTCTAAAATAACATCGCCCATTTTTGTATTTAACGCAATTATTCTATACAAAATTTCTGTCGGCTTTTGCGTGGAGTGAAGCTTTTGGCCTTTTGTATCCTTTAATCTTTCATCGCCTTGACAAACCGAAATACGCCAAACAGAACCTAGCTGTTTTCTGACTCCGTTTTCAAAATCCTTAGCCCAAACGGTATCTTTATTTAATTCTTTTGCCGTTTTGTAATTAAAGGTGTATTTAGCGTCTTTGTTTTTAGTTGCCCAAATTAAAGTTTCGTGTGCATTGTTTATACGTGTGCCTTTAAAGTTGGGTGTAGGGTTTGTTTTCCACCACACAACATCATTGATAAACCACAATCCTAAATCCTGCATAATTGCACCGATTGTATAAATACACTGCATACCGCCAATAACCCAAAATGACCCATTTGGCTTTAATACGCGGATACAAGCTTCTATCCAACTTTTTGTAAAGGTCTTATAATCTTCTTGTGAGTTAAATTGATTGTCCCATTCGTCGTCGCATCCGTTATATTCCATTCCCGACGGTCGGTTTAAAACACCCTCAACCCGCATCCAATACGGCGGGTCAGCAAAAATTAAATCCACGCTTTCTGACGGAATTTTTGATAATTCTTCAAGACAATTTCCGTTGATAACAACATTGGTTTTCATTTAACTTCTCCGTTAAGGATTTCTTCTTCGATTATAATATATATTTTTTAAGGTCTTGCTTTTGTTTTTCGCTGCGTAGTCTTTCGGCAACGTATTTGCGGTCTATTTTAATTTCTACGGGCGGATGGTCGCCGCCCGCGTTAAAGCTTAAATCCTCTAACAGCTTTTCCATAACGGTATGCAGACGCCGTGCGCCGATGTTTTCTTTGATGTCGTTTTCGTCTGCTGCGGTTTGCGCAATTTCGTCTATCGCGCTGTCGTCAAACGATAACAAAATATTATCCACCTTTAATAGTTCGGTGTATTGCAGTACAATTGCGTTTTCGGGCGTGGTGAGAATTTGCTTGAAATCGTTTTTGCTAAGGCTGGTAAGCTCGGCAAAAACAGGAAAGCGGCCTTGCAATTCGGGGATTAAATCCGAAAACTCCGCAATGTGAAACGCGCCTGAGGCGATAAACAATATATAGTCGGTTTTAAGCGCGCCGAATTTGGTTTGGACGGTGCTGCCCTCGACTATCGGAAGAATGTCGCGCTGAACGCCCTCGCGCGATACGTCCGGCCCGCCGCCCGCGCGCCCCGTTTTAGCGGCAATTTTATCTATTTCGTCAATAAAGATAATGCCTGCCTGCTCGGCGCGCTTTAAGCCCTCGGCGTTAATCGAATCGGGGTCTAAATACTTTTCGCTTTCTTCTAACGTAATGGTTTTTAGGGCTTCCTTTACGTTCATTTTGCGCTTTTTGCGCTTTTTAGGGAGAATGCCGCCAAACATCTCTCCGATGTTCAATTCTATTCCGCTGCCCGGCATCATTTCGATAGGCTTTGCAGAATCGGCAACCTCTATATCTAAAAGATGCTCGTCCTCTTTACCCGCGCGGATATCGGCTAGAATTTGCTCTTTTAATATCTTATCGGGCGTTTCGGGGCTTTTACTTTTTTTGGCTTGAAAAATAGCGTCTACAATTTTAGCTTCCGCCGCCGCGCGCGCCTTAACCTCTACCTCTGCCATTTTTTCTTCTTTGACTAAGCGCACGGAGGTTTCGGCTAAATCGCGAATCATGCTTTCTACATCGCGCCCGACATAGCCTACTTCGGTAAACTTAGTAGCCTCTACTTTGATAAAGGGCGCTTTGACAATTTTGGCAAGCCTGCGGGCAATTTCGGTTTTTCCTACCCCCGTAGGGCCTTTCATAATAATGTTTTTAGGCGTGATTTCGTCGCGCATTTTTTCGGGCAGCTGTGAACGGCGGTAGCGGTTTCGCAGTGCGACTGCTACGGCTTTTTTTGCCGCGCTCTGCCCTATGATATAGCGGTCTAATTCGATTACGATTTGTTTAGGAGTGAGTTCCATATGCTTATACCTCCTCCACGATAAAATTGCCGTTGGTGAACACGCAAATATCCGCCGCAATTTTCATAGCTTTTTCGGCGATTTGACGCGCCGAAAGCTTAGTGTTTTCGGCTAATGCGCGCGCCGCGCTTAATGCGTAGGTGCCGCCCGAACCGATTGCGCAAATGCCGTTTTCGGGTTCGATAACATCACCGATGCCCGATATGATTAGTAAATCGCTTTCGTCTGCGACTATCAGCATAGCCTCTAACTGACGCAGCATTTTATCGCTGCGCCACAATTGCGCTAGCTCTACCGCACTGCGCGTTAGATTGCCGCTGTATTTGTTAAGCATTTCCTCGAAACGCCCGCACAGCGTAAACGCATCGGCAACCGAACCTGCAAAGCCTGCAACCACCTTACCCTCGTACAGCCTGCGCACCTTTACGGCATTGCCTTTCATGATTACGCTTTGGCTTTGCGTAACCTGCCCGTCTCCTGCGATGACGGTTTTGCCGCCTTTTTTAACGGCCACTATGGTAGTGCCGTGTAACTCGCTTTTCATTGTTTACCTCCAAAGTTAATTTCGTTATGTTAAAGTCGTATGGTACGATTATACTTTATTATTTGGCAAAAAGCAAGCCGAATGAGGTACTACTTAGCAGCGGATTTCTTTTTCTTTAGGATAAAGACGGTTGCTATGCCGCCGCCTGCAAGGATAAGCACCCCGCCGATAACAATCAGCGCGATTGCCCAAGCGGGCAGACCTTCGTCGGGCTGCTCCGCAGTTTTTGGGAATGTGATTGTAAATATCAACGTTGTGCCGTCATTGCTTACAAATATGGGTGCTATGCCGTTTACAGTAAAGCCCGCTATGCCTGCCGTGCTGTCAAAGCCCTCAAAGATAAAGCCTTCCGTTGCCGTTAGCGTGATTGTTGCGGTATATGCGGTATCATAGTCAAATGTTGCAGGGCTGCCGTTCCAAGTAATAACCGCCGCAAAGCCTGTACCGTTTGTTATGTCGGTGCTTGGGATTGCGTTTGCAACGGGGCTTGTTATGCCACCGATTGCCGCCGCCGTTATCGGCTGTTTTGCCGTTGTCGGGAATGTGACTGTAAATACTAATGTCGTACCGTCGTTGCTTACGAATACGGGAGCAATGCCGTTTACCGTAAAGCCTGCTATTGAGGCGGTGTCGCCAAAGCCAAAGAATGTATAGCCCTCGTCCGCCGTAAGCGTAATTGTGGCGGTGTAGGCCGTTGCGTAGTCAAAGGTTTCGGGGTTGTTATTCCAAGTAAGTGTTGCGGTAAAATTTTCGCCGTTAGTTATGCTTGTGTTGGGGGTTTCCTTTGCAACAGGCGCTGTAACGCCCGAATTAGCCGTTGCGGCAACCTGCGTTGAAACTTCGCCCTCCACGTTAAGCGTGCCGTTAACCGTTAGTGAGCCGCCCTCGGCAACCACAAGCGTTTTGCCAAGCGGCACGGTAAGCGTTCGCCCCATGGGGATAACCGCATCATAGTCTATTATTAGTACGCCGCCGTAAAAATGCGTTTGGTTGTTGTTTACTACTAATGCGCCGCCCGTTCTATTAGTAGCAGCCATATCACTTACACTGTTTGCAAACACTAGCGCGTTGCCGTGCATACTCAGTGTGCTGTCTATGCCTGTGCCGACGTCGCCGCCGCCCACTGCAATAACCGTGCCGCTATTAATAGTAATACTGCCGCCGTTTATACCTGAACCGTCGAAGTTGCCGCCTGCTGCAATAAGACTGCCCTTGCCGCCAACGGTCAGCGCCGCAGTTGCAGCCATTTGTATACCGGCATAGCTACTATAATCTGTCGCAAGCGTATTGCTGCCAACAAGTGTAAGCGTAACTTCGGCGTTATTGTTTAGCGTAAACGGCGAAGATGAGCAAACCATTGCAACGCCGTCAAAAGTAACCTTAGCCGTCGCGTTTTCTTCAACCTCAAGCCGCCTGCTGAATGATGAGCTTGTGCCCGTAACGATAACATCTGCGCCGTCCAAAATTGTGTAGACGTTGTTTGCATAATCCCACCCGTCGCCGTAGGGATGAGGACTGGCGGTGCTTAAATCTATTTGATTATCGGCCGGCACAGTAACCGCATTGCCGACCACATTGCCAACGACCTTATCCGCAAAAGCATACACAACGCCGTTGTTAGTGAGCGTTGCGCCGTTTGCCATAGTAAGCGTTTTGCCGCGCGGGACAACAAGCTGACGCCCACTGCCAACTTCGAAATCATAATCAATAGTAAGGTCATCGCCGTACCAATGCGTGGTATTACCGACTACAAGTATTCCGCTTGTTTTATTGCCGTCCGACATATCGCTAACGCTGTTAGCAAACACCGCCGCGTTGCCTTTAATTTCAAGCGTGCCGCCGCTACCGCCGCTGTGGTTGCCTATGCCCGCTAAGTTGCCCGTTGCCACAACAAAGCCGCCGCTGATTACAACCTCGCCGTTTGAGCCGCCGCCGATACCCACGCTGTCCGCGCCGTTGCCCGTTGCCGTTACCGTGCCGCCTTCAATAACAACCTTGCTGCCGCTTGAGTCGCCTTGCACACCGCCGATGCCTGTTGTGCCGTTCGAGACGCCCGTTGCCGTTACCGTGCCGCCTTTAATGATAATATCGCTGTCGGCATGACCTCTGATGCCTGCACCAAAACCGCCGCTTGCGTTCACCGTACCACCGTTAATGGTAATATCGCCGTAACTTACCATGCCGTTCGAGCCCGTTGCGGTTACCGTGCCGCCGTTTATTGTAATTCCCGAACTTGTGGCTATGGCATTGCTGTTGGTTCCACTAGCGGTTACCGTGCCGCCGTTTATTGTTACCGAACCGCCGGGAATTGTAATTCCATACCCCCCTATACCTGTGGAGCCTGTTGCGTTAACCGTGCCGCCGTCTATCACAACCGTACCGCCGTTGTCGCTGCTGCTGCCTCCGCCTATGCCTGCGACACCAGTACCGTTCCCCGCCGTAGCGTTGATTGTTCCGTCGCCTTTTATGGTAAGCTTTGCGGTGTTTGCCACAAATATGCCCGGGGCGGAGGTGCCCCCCGTAAGCGTGCTTTCGCCAACAAGCGTGAGCGTCAAGTCTACACCGCTGTTAAGCCTAAGCGCAGACTGATTGTTGTCAAGCCCCGTAATGGAAACACCGTCTAACGTAATATTTGCCGTTGCGTTTTGTGCGACTTCTAACCGACGGTTGTTTGCGCTTGTGCCGCTAACCGAAACCGATGCAGTATCTAAAACGGTATAGATATTATTTTCGTAATCCCAACCTATGCCGTAGGGATACGGATTGTCGCTGCTTAAATCTATTTGATTGATAGGTACGGTAATCGGATTGTTCGCCGTGTGTCCGCTAACTCTATCCGCAAACGCGTATAAAATGCCCTGATTAGTTAGCGTATAGCCCCCGTCTACCGTAAGCGTTTTTCCGCGCGGAAGGATAAGCCTTTGATTTTCGGGGATAAAGGCGTTGTAGTCTACGGTTAAATTATCGCCGCCGTAAAAATGCGTGGTACCGTCTATTACCAAAATGCCGCCTGTTTTATTGCCGTCCGACATATCGCTAACACTGTTTGTAAACACTAGTGCGTTGCCGTTTAAGGTTAGCGTGGCGCCGCTGCGGTTGTCGGTGGTGCCGATGCCCGCGCTGACGCCCGTTGCCACAACCGTACCGCCGCTGATTATAACCTCGCTGTTATCGCCGCCGCCAATCCCTACGCCGTATGTGCCGCTGCCTGTTGCCGTTATAAACCCGCCTTCGATAATAATCTTATTACTCTCGTTATTGTTATTCGATGCGCCGATACCTACGCCGTATGTGCCGCCGTTTGTTGCCGTTATAACCCCGCCCTTAATGATAATATCGCTGTCGGCGTGGCCTACGATAGCTGCGCCATAGGAAGTGCCTCCTGCGCTAACCGTACCGTCGTTAATAATAATATCGCCGTTGCTTGCCATGCCGATACTTGAGTTTTTTATATCTAGCGTGCCGCCGTTTACGGTAATGCCCGAACTGGTAATTATGCCGCGTTGCGCAATAACGGTTACCGTGCCGCCGTTTATGGTTAGCGTGCTTCCTGGGATTGAACTCTCGTTTTGGCAGCCTATACCTAAGGGAGCTGTTATGTTAACCGTGCCGCCGTCTATGATAACCGTACCGCCGTTGCCGCCTTGCCAATTTCGGTCGCCTATGCCTACGCCGTCGGTACCGCCCACCGCAATGTTCATTATTCCGTCACCTTTTACGGTAAGCGTTGCGGTGCTTGCCATAAATATGCCCGTGCCGTTGTTGGCACCCGTCAGCGTGCTTTCGCCCGCAAGCGTAAGGGTTAAGGTTGCGCCGTCGTTTAATAAAAGCGGGCTTTGAGAACTGTTACTAAGCCCCGTAACGGAAACATCGTTTAACGTAAGGCTTGCCGCTGCGTCTTGTGCGATAGCTATGCGCCTGCCGTCCGTAACCGTACCCGTAACGGCGATATTTGCGGTGTCGGCAAGCGTTAGCACTGTGCCGTCCCATGCGCAGTTGTTATCTGCGTGGGTACTGCCGTCTGACCACGTTGCGTCTGAAAGATTAAACGTTGGCAAAAGGGTATCCGACGCAACGGCGGATTGCGGTTTGGCAAGGGTTAGCAGCGCGATTGTGGTAAGGAGTAATACTGCTGTTAGGAGTATGGTGAATAGGTGTGCGGGGGTTTTTTTGGTGGGTTTTGATGTTTGCATAATTTTTGTTTCCTTTTTTTGGTTTGTTTTTTTTGGGGGGGGGGGGGGGGGGGGGGGGGTTTTTTTTTTTGGGGGTTCCCTTTTATTTCCCCTTTTGGGG
>Ga0099364_10005984_pt1 | contig 17837 bp, 21 predicted proteins | sample TergutTh196P3_FD_73070 | JGI IMG/M metagenome (GOLD analysis project Ga0099364, IMG submission 73070) | Microcerotermes parvus P3 segment gut microbial communities from Pointe-Noire, Republic of the Congo - Th196 P3 | ecosystem: Host-associated > Arthropoda: Insects > Digestive system > Gut ...
TGCGATATTCACGCCAATATTCAAGAGCTGCCAACAGCATTTCTTCGAGGGTTAATTTTGGTTTCCGTCCCCCTTTAGATAATTTTTCCCCCAGCCGCGGTCGCAGTATATCCAACATTTTTTTAAATGTCGCACGCTTCACACCCGTTATACGACGAAATTGCTCATCGCTGTATTTTTTTAATGTTTCATATTTCATATCTAACATTATACTCTATTTTTAAATGTTTCGCAAGAGGTCTAATCTTGATTGGATGTGATAAACGCGCCCCACACGCGCTTTTGCGTGTACACAATCAGAATCCCGGTGATTGCGTTTATATTGCCGGGATGTTTACATTTTACCACAAAATAAGGAGGCATTCAATGGCGAAAAATCATTTTACAGTTGTTCGGAATCAGGGTTATGGCGGCGGCGAATTTAACACCCGCGAACGCCACAACGAACGAAAAAACGAAAGCTACCATAACGGCGATGTCATTCTCGACCGTGCGCATCTCAATGTCTATTGTCATCAAAACTTCCACGCTGACGGAACGCCGGAAACTTACGAAGAATCATACAAACGGCTGCTTGTGGACGGGAAGATTTCGGAGAAATGGCTCAAGCCGGATTCCAAAATATTTGCGGAGTTGGTGTTCGATGTGAACAGTGAATATTTTGAAAATCATGGCGGCTATGATTACGCAAAATCATTCTTTGATGAAGCATATCGCTTGGCTGTGAAGGAAGTCGGCGGTGAGGATTTCATTCTCTCTGCGGTTCTTCATGCCGACGAGCGCAACAAAGTTTTGTCAGAAAATTTGGGGCGGGATGTTTATCACTTCCACCTTCATATCGTGTATGTTCCGGTCGTCGAGAAGCGCGAATATTTCCGGCAGAAAAAAGGAGAACCTGAAAGCGAACGCAAATTGAAAACTGTCTACACACAAGTTTCCCACGCGAAGAAATGGCCGCTCCGTGTGCTGGTTGAACGGGATGGGAAAACGATAATCGTCAATTCATATTCCCTCTTGTAAGACCGATATTTTGAGCATATGAAGGTGGCCGGGTTTGATGGTTTTGAGCGCGGGGAGCGCGGTTCTACTCGTGAGCATTTGGAGGTTTTGGATTACAAGATTCAGCAGGATAAAAAACGCGCAGCCGATTTGGATAAAGTGGTTACCGAGAAACAAAATCTAGTAGCCACACTTGAAAAAGATTTGAAAGCCATTGAGGGCAAGACGCTGACCGTCAAACAGATTGAGAAAATCCCTGTTAAAATATCTAGGCCAATCTACGGCGGCGCTGATAACGCTACTCTAGCAAAAAAGGATTGGGATAATGTCAAAAAAACTGCCACCACCCAAGCCAAAAAAGATGAAGAATATCGCGCTGCTTTTTCTCAAGTTGCAGTCCTTAAAAAAGAAAAATCTAAGTGGCAGACAGAAAAATAGGAGTTTGAGAAAAAGGTAAAAGAGTTGGAGCGCAGGAAGATGGATGAAACGTTGGAGAGGGCTGGCGATAAAGCGGAGCTGCATAATCTCAAAAACGCAGTAGCCCGGATCCCTAAAGATGTTTGGAATATGTATACAAATCCACAGCAGTCAAAATCAATAAACCGAGGGGGGTAATGGATTATTTGAGCAAATTCATTGATATGGAGATTTACGGCAACACGCTTGATGATATTGGTATCGCGCGGCTGTTCTATGACGTTCATTCCGGTTGCATCCGTTATATCTTAGAATCAAAATGTTGGTATTATTTCGGCGACAAGCGTTGGGTAAAGGATTAAGGCGGATTACGGGTCATGGAGTTGTGCAAAGCGTTTGTGCGGTCACTTGAAGAGTATGCACTTTCTTTTCATGAAGATGATGAAGTCTTTGCAATTTATATGGGGAAACTCAAGAATCGAAAAAAGCGTGAGGGTATTTTAACGGATGCGAAGTCTATCGAGCCTATGAGTTTGTCGGCGTTCGATACAAACGAGATGCTGCTTAACTGCATTAATGGTACGCTGAATCTGCAAAACTACTCGTTGCAGCCCCACAAACCGGAGGATTATATCACCAAAATCGCAAGTGTCAAATATGATTATGAGGCGAAATGCCCGCGCTGGGATACGTTCGTTGACGAAATCATGCGCGGGGATGTTGACACAACCGCTTTTCTGCAAATGGCGCTTGGTTATGCGCTTACAGGCGATACTTCGCTGGAATGTTTCTTCATCTTTTATGGTAATACAACGCGCAACGGAAAGTCAACTTTATCGGAAACGGTAGCGCATATCATGGGCGATTATGCCCGGACGGTTCAACCGCAGACCCTTTCGCGGCGTTCATCGGACGGGGCATCCCCTTCGCCGGATATGGCGCGATTGAAAGGTGCGCGACTTGTGAATATGCCGGAGTTTGAAAAATCGGTAAGTGGTGTTTGACATTTGAGGGCTTAACGTGCTATACTAAACTCAAATCAATACAGAAAGGTGGTGACAGCATGAAGCAATCTTGCAATGAGTTATTTCCCGGCAGCGATATAGTGCGTAAGTACACGTTCAAAACAGTCAATGCACCAAGGGGTAATTTTGCCCTGTTGGCTAGAGCAAACCATCAGCTTTCACAGGATTTTGCCGACACAAGGGATAATTGCGCCCTTTTGGCCCCCCCGAAAACAGCCATATTTGCGCTCATAGGGGATAGCCATGCGATTTTTCAGCATGATTGTTTTGAATGCCTGTCACCTCATGAAATAGCGGCCTAAACCGCTCCTTTATGCTTGGTTGCCCTGTGCAGACAAAACGATCTGCACAGGGCTTTTTTGTGCCCAGATATAAAGGAGTTTTTTACTATGATTGATATAGCGGTAAATGAACTGCATAAATACTACGGCTCAAACCATGTGTTGAAAGGAATATCGTTTGAGGTTTACAAAGGCGAGAAAATCGGGCTGCTCGGAAAAAACGGCTCCGGCAAAACCACGCTTTTCAAAATCATAGCGGAAGATGAACCGTATGAGAGCGGGAACATATCCAGAGCGTCCGGCAAAAAAATCGAGGTTCTCGCCCAAATTCCCGACTTCGGTGAAGCCGATACGGCAGAGGATATTTTGTATTCGTCTTTCGCGGAGATTATCGAAATCGCGCAAGCCATGCGGAAAATCGAAGGGAACCTTGATTCCGAAGCCCTTCTTCGTTACGGAAAGCTGATGGAGGAATACGAACGGTTCGGCGGGTATGAAGTTGAAGTCAAAGTGGAAAAAATCTGCGGCGGTATGAACATCGGGGAAAATCTGAGTAAAAGTCCGTTCAAATTATTAAGCGGCGGAGAAAAAACGCGGGTGAATTTGGCGCGGATTTTATTGCGCGACTGCGATATTCTCCTGCTTGACGAACCGACTAACCATCTTGATTTGGCTTCGCTTGAATGGCTTGAAAAGTTTCTGCGGGATTTTAAGGGAACGGTTGTTGTCATATCCCATGACAGGGTTTTTCTTGATAATGTGATTACGCGGATTGTCGAACTTGACGATGGCAAGGCGAATTTCTACTCAGGGAATTATTCGTTTTATGTTGAAGAAAAAGAAAGGCGATTTATACGTCAGTCGCAGTTATACGAGCGTCAGCAGAAAGAAATAAAAAGAATCGAATAAAGGGCGAAATGGTTTGTTGAGCAAAATCGTTTCACAACAAAGCACCACGCTATTTTATCCCGAATTGACCATATGGAAAAAGTCGAAAAGCCCGCCGTATCAAAGAAAATGACGGAGGACTTCAACAGCGGCGGTCATGCAGCGAAACAGCTTGTGTCGTTTGATTCCGTATTCAAAGGTTACGGTTCAAATGTTTTATTAAACGATGTGAATATTGTCGTTGGCAGAAACGACAGCATTGCCTTAATCGGCGCGAACGGCTGCGGTAAAACCACGCTTATACGATTACTCATGGATGAAGAATCCGTTGACAGCGGAATCGTTAAAGTAAGCAGCAACGTAAAAATTGCGTATATGCCGCAAATAATCCGCTTTGACGATGAAAACGCGACAATCCTTGAAACTCTACGCAATGCAACGGGTCTGCCCGAAGATAAAAACCGCAGCATTCTTGTAAGTTTTCGCTTTAGGGCTGATGATGTAATGAAAAAAGTCGGCAACCTTTCCGGCGGCGAAAGAAGCCGCTTAAAGTTGTGCTTACTTATGCAGAACAAGGCGAATTTCCTTATTCTTGACGAACCGACAAACCATCTTGACATTGAATCTCGTGAATGGATTGAGGAAGCCGTAACCGATTTTAACGGTACTTTGCTTTTTATATCTCACGACCGCTATTTTCTTAATAAGTTCGCGTCGCGAATATGGAGCATGAAGGACGGCAACATAACCGATTTCCACGGCGGTTTTGATGAGTTTTTGGAATTTTCGGTAGCGGTAAAAGAGCCTGAATTATCCAAACCCGAAAAGAAAGAGAAGAAGTCGACTGTTAAAGAAAAACAGCCGACCGTAATTAAAATATCGGTGGAAATGCTGATTTATGAAACCGAAACCGAATTAAAGAAAATCAATGAAGAAATAGAAGCGAAAATAATAAACGCCGAATATGAACGGTTAAATTTGCTGTACGAGAAAAAACATGGGCTTGAGGAACGGATTGAAATTCTGTACAGCGAATGGGTTGAGAACGGGGGTGATGGCGATGCGTAAATACATCATAACCGCCCGAACAGCCCTACACGCTCAAACCAACGGCGGGATTATCTATATGTTCCCGCAGATTATCCTTAAAATAATCTACCTCGTTCCGCTGATGTTTATATGGCGAATTATCACGGCAAGCGGCGTTGACGCGGGTATGAGCTTGACACAGCTTTTGACTTACACTTATATCAACGCCCTGCTGTCGAGCATTCTCATCGTCAACACCTTCATCAACGATTGGGATTCGGCGGGTAAAGTTGCACCCTTGTTTTCCCGCCCAATGTCGGTTTATGGGCAGGTTATATCACGAACAGTCGGGGAATGGATTCCGACACTACTTATGTTTTCATTGCCGATGGCAATTATCGCGCCGCTGTTCGGGATTCAAATGATGCCGCAAACGCTGTGGGTAATCCCATCGCTGTTCTTATGCGCCTCGCTCGGTTTTGCCTTTGAGTTTTTGTTTTTCTGTGTTACCCTGCGCCTAAAAAATGTTGTATGGCTGATGTGGGTTATACGTTCTGCAATTGTATCATTCTTTTCGGGAACGGTAATCCCGTTTAGAATTTTGCCGTTCGGCATGGATAGATGGATGGCGTATCAGCCGTTTGGCAGTCTTGGCGGCGCAACCTTGTCGCTCTATGTGGGTACGGCAGAACCGCTGAACATTATCACGGCGCAAGTTTTTTGGAATGTGGTTTTGTGGAGTGCTGCCATTGTATGGTTCAACAAATCACGGGAAAGGATGGTGAGCTTCGGTGGGTAATGTTTCATTAAAACGCTGGGCTGGGCTTTTCGGTATATACGCAAAAATGGATATGGCGGCGTTATTCCGCGACACGAAATTTATGTTGGTTGCCGTGATTTCGGACATAGCTTCTGATATTTCAGGTATATCAGGAATATTTCTTCTTGCGTGGCGGTTCGACGGCATCGGCGGCCTTGATAAGTTTGAGATACTTTTTATGCTCGCTTACGGCGGTATTGTCAACGGTACAATCATGGTTTTAGACGGCGGTAACTCATCTTTCCCAAGCCGGATAATTGGGCGCGGGCAATGGGAGCATAAATTTATTATGCCGCTGCCGTATAGTGTGCAGATGTTCGGGTTTTTCCCGTTTACTTGCTCCGGCAGACTTGTTTCGGGAATTATTTTGATGATCATTGCTGTACTAAATCTGCCCGCGCTGCCTGCCTGGTGGATTGCGGTTTTAATCGTGAACGTAATTATCAGCATTGTAATAGTTGTTGCGCTTTCTTATCTCGTTTCCAGTTTAGCGTTTTATGCTCCTGTGCAATGCGAAGAAATTTCCACTTCAATTAGATACAGCGCGGAATATACCGCTACTTTCCCATTATCGGGGATGCCGCTGTATATGAAACTGCCGCTTCTAACCGTTTTTCCGGCAGGGCTTATAGCATGGCTGCCAACACTTATTATCCTCGGTAAAACCCCGGCACTTGCAAACTTCTATCCCATAATTTTCGCGGTGCTGCTTTCACTTATCGCCGCACATTTTTTCAAGAAAGGATTTAGATATTATGTCAAAAAAGGAATCAACCGTTACCACGCAGGCGGACACCGCAGTTAGTATGAACGGTGTTACAAAAATATTCGAGCAATGGCAGCGCGAAAACGCAGGGAAAGCCCTGCTCAAAAATATATTTAACCCGCAAAAGAAAATTATCACGGCTCTTGATAACGTGTCGTTCACGGTCAATCGCGGCGAATTTGCCGCATATGCCGGGCCGAATGGTGCGGGTAAAAGCACAACCATGAAATTGCTTGCGGGTATGCTGCAACCGACAGGGGGCAATATTTCTGTTCTTGGAATGTCGCCGGACAAAGAGCGTGTGCCGCTTATGCGCAAGCTCGGTGTGCTGTTCGGCAACCGCACGGAGCTTTGGTGGGACCACCCCGTGTCGCAGAGCTTTGAGTGGAAAAAGGTCGTGTGGGATATTCCCGATGAGGTTTACAAGCGTAATGTTGATTTGGTTGTAGAGCTTCTTGATATTGGCGGTTTGCTTAAAACTTTTGCACGTGAACTATCTCTCGGTCAGCGAATGAGAGCCGACCTCGCCATGATGTTACTACACAGCCCCACGCTCATTCTGCTTGACGAACCCACGCTTGGGCTTGATGTTGTGGCAAAACGGCAGATGATTGATTTTCTCAAAAGAATCAATCGTGATGACGGTATTACAATCGTCGTTACAAGCCACGACATGGACGACCTAGAGGAAATGGCACAGCGTATTTTGATGATTTCCGATGGGAAAATCGCATATGACGGAAGCTTTGACGGTTTGCGGGATATTACTGGGAACCTTACGCGGTTTACTGTCACAATGGGTAATGGAAACATCCCCGATATTGACGGTGGAAAGCTTATTAAAAGCGGTAGCGGCGTTTATGAATTTGAGGTTGATGTAACAAAAAATCCAATCAAGCATTTGCTTAGGCAGCTTTCCGATTCTGATGGGATTAAGGATGTGGAAATAGGCAAAGCGCCTATTGAACAGGTTATTGCCGGGTTGTATGAGGCGTGGAAGTAGATGAATCATAGTAACATATTAACCTAATCTTTGCACGCGCGCTGAATTTTCAGGCGCGTGAAATATTTAAGCGGCGGGTAGCCCGTGCTTTTCTTGAATTTCCGCAACAGAGTGAGCTTTGAATCAAACCTTATATCTATCATCCGGCTTAATATGTACCTCAGGCACGTTGTTGCGTACAGCAGGCTGATAAGAAAGCACCCGCCGTCCTACGATGCATTAAATATAATGTTACGGCAATTCCGGGTCTATTATTACAGTTTGATAATTGTCGTAGATTACCATGCCCGGTTTTGCGCCGCCGGGCTTTTTTACGTTTTTTATTTGCGTGAAATCTACAGGCACTTTCGAGGAATCCCGCGCCTTTGAATGATACGCCGCAATGGCGCACGCCTGCTCGATTGTGGAGCGCGGCACTTCCCCCCCGCGCGCAAGGATAACCGTGTGGCTGCCCGGTATCTTCTGCGTGTGAAGCCAGATGTCGCTGCCGCGGCTTTCTTTTAATGTGAGGCGGTCGTTTTGTATGTTATTGCGCCCGCAAAGAATCGTAAAGCCGTCGGAGGAGAGGTACTCAAGCGGCGGGAGCGGTGCGTTCTTTTTTTGCTTTGCGGTTTTTGCGCGGCGGATATAGCCGCTTCCCTCAAGCTCGTCCCGGATGGCCTGCAAGGCGGCTTCGCTGTCCGCGCGGGTGAGCGCGTCGAATACACTGTCAACATAGGCAAGCTCGTCCTCGCCTGCGGCAATTAGCTTTTTGAGCATCTTTTCCGCCGTGTCCGCCTTGCGGTAGAGCGCGTAATAACGCTGCGCGTTTTTTACAGGGGAGAGCATGACGTCCAGCTCGATTTCAATTTCGCCGCCCTCCGGGTCATATAGATTTTGCACTTTTGCGATGGTATCGCCTTTTTGGAGCCTGTAAATATTCGCGGTGATCAAATCGCCTTTCATCCGCAAACTGCCGCGCTCGGCACATTCAAGAAGCTCCAGGCGCTGTGCCGCCAGCTTGCGGGCAATCCTGCCGTTTGCGTTAGAGAGGACGCGCAAAAGGTCAGCCGCGCGGCGGTTCATTCGCCCCATTAAATCGCGGCGGGCATAAAACGCGTCCAGAAGCTCACCGCAGGTTTCATATTCCCGCGTCGCCATTGCCGCGCCGTACTGGTTTATCGGGATGCAGGAAAAATCGCGCGGCCTCCCCGACGGCTCCAAAACCATCGTCAGCGCGCCTTCAAAATTTTCCACAGACCGGATAAGCCCTTTTAAAAAGAAAAGCAAGCGTTCCCTTTGCGAAATATCCATTTCGGCAAAAGTAAAGCTCTCCCCACGGTTTGCAAAATGCGCGATCTCCCGCGCAACCGGCGGCGACACGCCCTGCAATACGGTGATCAGCGCCTTTGAAAGCTCGATTGCCTTAAAATCCTCCAGCCGCGCCAAAATTTCCTCCGGAGCGGTTTCGAGCAGATTAAGCTTGTTTTGCGGGGGCGGCAGCTCATAACGCAGCCCCGGCAGGATATGGCGCACACCGGACATTTCGGGATCAACGCGCTTTATTGCGTCTATAATCAGCCCGTCCCCATCCAATAGAATGATATTGGAATGGCGCCCCATAATTTCAACCGCGAGGGTGAGGTTTTCCTGGTCGCCAAGCTCATTGCGGGCTTCAAAAACAAAATGAATCACGCGGTCAAGCGCGATCTGCCGCACATCGGAAAGCCGCGCCCCGGAAAGCCGCTTGCGTAAAAGCATACAAAACATCGGCGGGGATTTCGGGTTTTCCGGCACCGCCCCGGTAAAATGTACGCGCGCGCTCCCGGCGTTGGCGCTGAAAAGGAGCTTGCCGCCGCCGTCTTTTCTGCGCAACGTGAGGACAAGCTCGTCCTTCGCCGGCTGGGAAATTTTTTCAACGCGCGCGCCGACTGCGGCATCCGCGATTTCGCGCCGCAGCCTGTGCAGGAATATGCCGTCTAATGCCATAAGATGCCTCCGGTCTTCGACAGGATTTAGGATTCGGGAAGGGAAAGAGATGTAAGGCTATTTTAACACAATTTTTTGTGAAAGGCAAAATGCCCGGAAATTCATAATGCATAATTAAAAAACGGCATAATGAATTCCTTCCCTTCCTAAATCCTCAATCCTGCCGAAGGCAAAACACCCGTCACCGCGACGAACAAGTCGTCACGGTGCCACCCTCTTTAAAAAGAGGGTAAGGCTACAATAAGATATATTCTTTCATTAGAAAACGCAAAGCAACCTTAGGACGTACCCTCTTTTTTAAAAAGGGCGGCTTCAAAGCGATTACGCTTTGAAGCCGGGTGTTTTGCCTTCGGCAGGTTTTAGGTTATAGGTTTTAGGGTAGGGGCGGGGTTCCATCCCCGACCGCGAATATTCGATTCGATTTTGACGGTCGGGCATGGAAGCCCGACCCTACATCCCTTCCTAAAACCTCGATCCTAAAACCCAAATCCTGCGCGCAGCGCCCCTTCTTGCTTTTTTCCCGTGGGCGTACTATAATATATCTATGTCACAAGAATACGGAGATGGAATCATTTGCTTGCGCTAAAAAAACTGTTCGCCCCCATAGATATGACCGAGGGGGCGCCTTGGAAAAAGCTTGTCGCTTTTACTGTCCCCATGCTTATCGGGAATGTGTTCCAGCAGCTTTACAGCACGGTGGACGCAATTATTGTCGGGCGCTATGTGGGCGACCACGCGCTTGCCGCCATCAGCAGCACAGGGGCGGTGTTCTTTTTGCTGCTGGTGTTTTTCATCGGCATATCCTCCGGCGCGGGGATTATGGTGTCGCAGTATTTCGGCGCGAAAAAAAGGGAAGAGCTTTCCCGCACGATCGGCGCGTGCATAACCCTGCTTACGCTCTGCGGCGTTGTTGTTATGGTGTTCGCGCCGATGATAACGCGGCCGCTGCTGGTGCTTCTTGATACGCCGCCCGAGATTTTGGACTGGGCGTGCAGCTACATGAATATCCTGCTTTGGGGCATACATGGGGTTGTTTATTTTAATATACTTACCGGGATTTTACGCGGCATGGGGGATTCGGTTTCGCCGCTTTTGTACCTGATTATCAGCAGCGCCGTAAATGTCGCGCTGGATATTTTATTTATCCCCATATTGGGCATGGGCGTTGCGGGGGCGGCGGTTGCAACGATAATCGCGCAGTTTATCTCCGGCATACTTTGCATCCGCCGGCTTTTACAGATGCGCGATGTGTTCGACTTCGGCGCGAAATATCTCGCCCCGAAAAAAGAATATATAACACAGGTAATGAAGCTGGGTATGCCGACCGGGGCGTCACAGGCGGTTTTCTCGCTGGCGATGGTTTTGGTACAGTCCCTGACCAACAGCTTCGGGCCTATGGTAATCGCCGCTTACGGCATTGTAATGCGCATAGACGGCTTTGTGATGATGCCGGTATTCTCTTTTTCAAACGCGATTATGGTATTCACCGGACAGAATGTAGGCGCGGGTAAGCTCGACAGGGTAAAGCAGGGGACAAAGCAGTGCGCCATTATGGCGGTTGGGACGGCTGTGGTAATCGTAATCGGGATTGTGGTTTTCGGCGGGCATATGGCGGGGCTGTTTACAGCCACGGGCGAGATTATAACCATGACCCTGCGGTTTTTGCGCATACTTTCGCTGGGATATATCGGCATGGCGCTCTCGCAGGTGGTTTGGGGCGTTATACGCGGCGCGGGCGATGTTATGACCCCGATGTGGGCATCGTTTATTACTACAGTGGGCATACGCGTCCCGGCGGCGTATATGCTGGTACATTTTACGGGGAAACCGGACTCGATCGTGCTGTCGTTGCTGATAACTTGGCTAATCGGCACGGTGTACGGGATAGTGGCATATAGGATAGGGAAATGGCGCAGTAAGGGGATAGTTAAGCAAAATGAAACCATTTAACGAAAGGGGCAAAATTATATGAAAATGACATTCCGTTGGTACGGCGAAGGCAGCGACAGCGTAACCCTAAAGCAAATACGCCAAATACCCGGCTGCACCGGGCTGATGGGCGTGCTGGACTACAGGTACGCCGCGGGGGACGCGTGGGAACCCGGTTTTATCCGCGATTATGTAAAGCACGTAAACAGCCACGGGCTTGAAGTCGAGGTCATCGAGAGCGTAAATGTCCACGAGGATATAAAGCTCGGGCTGCCCTCCCGTGATAAATACATAGAAAATTACTGCAAAAGCATTGAGGCGCTTGCGGAAAACGGCATCAAAGTTATTGTTTACAACTTCATGCCGGTTTTCGACTGGCTGCGCACAGACCTTGCCCGTGAAAACGAGGACGGCTCCACCGCGCTTTTTTACGATGAAGCCGAGCTTGGAAATATGACGCCGCTCCAGCTAGTGGAAAGCACGATAAAAAATTCCGGCGGTTTTATGCTTCCCGGCTGGGAGCCCGCGCGCTTAAAAGAGCTGGAGCGTGTGCTGGAGCTGTACAAAAGCATCGACGACGACAAGCTTCTCGAAAATTACAAGTATTTTTTAGAGGGCATCATCCCTACTTGTGAGCGCGTGGGCGTCCGTATGGCGGTGCATCCCGACGACCCCGCCTGGCCTGTATTCGGCATCCCGCGCATTGCACACAGCATCGAAAAGTTTGATAAAATCTTGAGCCTGTACGACAGCCCCGCACACAGCCTTTGCTTGTGCAGCGGCTCTTTGGGTTCATCCCCGGACAACGACATCCCCCGCGCGTTCAGGCATTTCGGGAGCAAGGGCAGGATAGCCTGTGCCCATGTGCGCAACGTAAAATATCTGGGGCACCGCAAATTCAGAGAGGCCGCGCATCTTTCGAGCGACGGCAGCCTGGATATGTACGCGATTATGAAAGCGATTTACGACACCTGCCCCGATATTTACATCCGCCCCGACCATGGCCGCATGATCTGGGACGAAAAGGCGCGCGCGGGCTATGGCTTGTACGACAGGGCGCTGGGGATTATGTATTTGAATGGGTTGTGGGAAGCGCTTAGCGCGCAGGATTAAGGATTTAGGATTTAGGTTTTAGGAAAAGGACGGCGCGACAAATTCCTTCCCTTCCCTGAAACCTTATTTTCCTAAAACCTTAATCCTGCGCGTAGCGCCGTAGGGTCGGGGTTCCATCCCTGACCGCGAATACTCGATTCACATTTGACGGGCGGGCATGGAAGCCCGCCCCTACAAATTTCTTCCCTTCTTAGGTTCTAAAACCTTAATCCTGCCGCAGGCCAAGGATTTCCAATTCATCAAGCTCCCCGGAAACCGCCCGCATAAACGCAAGGCATTGCGGGTCCCCGCCAAGCAGGCTGAAAACCCGGCTGACGCGTTCGGTAAAGCCGCTGTCAAGATACCGCATTATAGCCAGCGGGCATTTGACCCCCATCGCGCGCGGGTCTAGCCTCGCTGTGACCGAGCCGTCCTCATGCACCTTTGGCGCAAGCGGGAAAATGCGGCAGGAAAGCGGGCGCAAATTGCGGTCGCACGTGCCTTCGCAGATCAAAAGCCACTGCCTTGTATCCATATAATCAATCCGCAGTACCCTAAATCCCGCGATTTTTGCGAGCCTTGGCGCTTCCCCGGGGAAAAGCAGCATCCCGGTTTCGCCATCGCCTTTACAGCAGGCAGCCCCGCAGAGCTTCCCGCAATCCGCCGGGATTGGAGTTGTGTCCCCTAAAATGCGGTATGCGCCGCGTATCAGCGCGTATTTGCCGCATTGAGGGCGGTAGCCCGCCGGGGTTTTTATTGGGGCAGGTTTTGTATGCATTGGCACAGCCTCTTTCCAATTCATAATTCATAATGCATAATCAAAAACACCCGTTCCACTCTCTTTAAAAGAGAGGGTAAAGCGCCAAAGGCAATCAGACACAAAACTAAATTAGGGAGCGACACCGGAAGCGCCCGCGCACGTAATTACAGCGGAAAAAGTCTTTAGATATCTTTTTTTCCTAATTCCTTTTTTCGCGTTCTAGCCCTGGAGCCCGGCTCGGCTGGGTGATTGGGCGGATTATAGGGCAAAGCATATGACGTGCGCGATGAAGGGCACGAAACTATGCAACTTGTCGAAATGGGGGTTCGGGGGTGTCCCCCGGCGCGTTTTGGTTACTTTGCCGCGTTGCAAAGTAACAGCCCCCGCGGCTTGAGCGGTGAAAAATAACCGAAGAAAATATCGTATTATAAACCACCCCGTCCGGCTACGCCGTCCACCCCTCCAAGGAGGGGAATTTCGGGCGGGAAAACCCCGCCCCTACGATGCAATAATGTTGATTGTCGGTAATTTCGGGCGGCAGATTGCCGCCCCTACCCTAAATCTTAAATCCTGCCGAAGGCTATGTCAACCCAAATTCATAAAAGCCAGCATCAATAAAATCGCGCCGCCCAGCCAATCTAGGTTCAGGCGGGCGCGTTTTGCCGTGCGCTCGCCGATATACCTGCCCATCACCGCGCACAGTGTATTTACGGCAAGCAGCAGCCCCACCGATAAAACCGGGGACACGGCCGCCATGCCCGCGCCAAGCCCCACCGCAAGGCTGTCCAGTGATAACGCTATTGCGAGATAGGCGGATTCCGCCGGGCTTAAAATGCGGGAGCGGTCGCTGTCCGCTTCTTCGGGGTTTGCGTAGACGCTTAGTATGAACCCCAGGCGGAACGCGGAAAAACGGAAGCTTTTGCGGAAGGCTGTGTGCCTGCGTATGTATGCCTTGACCGCGCTGTCGAAAAGCTTCGCCAGCCCAAGCGCGAAAAGAAGCGTGAAGCACACGGCGGCTGTAAAGCCTTCGGGGAGGGCCGGCCCGATTATCCTGCCCAGCAAAAGGGACAACGCAAACGCCGCGCCGCAGATGAAATTGATCACCATGATGGACGGAAACGGGATTTTTATTTTATCCGCCCCGTATGCAAACCCGCAGGCAAATGTATCTATCGAAATGGCTGTGACAATCATCAAAGCCGCGTGTACCGACTGTATCGGAAAAATAGTATCCGCCCCCTTTTTCGCGAATGGCGGCACTGTGCCGCTATGCCCAGTGTATTCGCGAAAGTGTTTGGGGGTGAATTGCCTGCGGCAGGATTTAGGTTTTAGGATATAGGTTTTAGGAAGGGAAGAAGCTTGTCGTTTCGTCCTTTCCCTAAAACCCAAATCCTAAATCCTCAATCCTGCGCAGCTGCGCTGCGCTGCAATCCCTTAAAATCTGCTCTTTAAGCTCCGCGATTGAGGCGAATTTCCGCTCGGGGCGGATGAAGGAGATTAAATCCACCTGTATATTTTGGCCGTAAAGGCTGCCGCTGAAATCGTGGATGTATGTTTCCGCCAGCACCGTGTCGCTGCCGACTGTCGGCTTTACGCCGATATTTGTCACGGACGGATACTGACGGCCATTTACGTGGGAGATGCTTGCGTACACGCCGAACTTCGGCCTTACAAAATCATCGGGGAAGGGCTGGTTTATCGTTGGGATGCCGATTTTTCTGCCCAGCTTTTTCCCCTCGCAAACGGTAAAGTCGATGGAAAACGGCCTGCCTGAAAGCTCCGCCGCTTTTTCTATTTCGCCTTCGCGCAAAAGCGCGCGGATACTGCCGGAGCTTACCGTAACCGCGTTTTTTGTTTGCATGGGGATGACGGTTAAGTCAATAAGCCCATTACAGAGCTTTTTCAGCAAAGCGGCATCGCCCGCCGCGTTTTTGCCGAAACGGTAATTTTCCCCGCACACAGCATATGCCGCGCCGAATTTTCCCGCAAGTATATCCCGAACGAAAGCTTCCGGCGATAAATCCCCGAACTCGCTGAAATTCGGCCTGATAAGCTCCCGGACGCCTTCTTCGCGCAAAATGCGCTCGGACATACGCTTGCCCAGCAGCGACTGCCCGCCTTTCGGGTACGGGAAAACGCCCCCCGGTGTGAATGTAAACACACAGGGGGTTTTGCCGTTTTCCTTTGCCTGTCTGACTGTTTCGCGGATTACCGCCATGTGGCCGATGTGCAGGCCGTCGAAGAAGCCCAGCGCAACGGCCGCGGAACCGGGCGGGAAGCGCATATCCAGATTTTCGCGGAGGTTCATGTATTGCCTTACTCCAAATCCAGCTTGTTTTTTATGATGTAGTTGCTTATTATGAAATACGCCGCCATAAACGCCAGTGTAATTATAATTGAGATTAGCATAACCGTGTTGTAATAGTTAAAGGCAGATTTTATAAACATCTCAGGGTCGTAGTATGCGGCTTGGGTTTCCGTGGCCATGCGGGTAAAGCTGACTGTCGGGGCAACTACCGCGAGGCTTGTGACAATCTGCGTGGCAATGTTGGAAATGAAGTACGCGATAAACGCGCCCAGTACGCGGTGCTTGCCCCAAAGCTGGCCGATGCAGATGCTGGCATAGATCGGGAGCTGCCAGCCGATGATTGCCATTAGGAACATAATTGCCGTGTTAACCGCAACCGGTGTCCAAGAAATCGTGCTTCTTTGAACAAAGCCAATAAATTCGCCACCGATATAGGCGATGCCGCGGAAAGCCTCCGGCTGGGACAGCAGCACGGCTATAGACACGCCTGTCATGATTACACTGCCCAGCATCCAAACCGACGACGCCAGCATTTTGGAGACGATATGCTCCCAGGGCTTTACCGGCAGCGTGTGCATCAAATAGCCTTCACTGCCGAACATATTCTTGTAAAAGCGCGTGATGACGCTGATAATCACAGCCACGAACATAGCAACAGTCGTAAGCACATACAGCGTGGTGAAGATGCCCGTAAATATGCCGCCGGCTATTAGGGCATAGTTGTGCGCGTTTTCTACCCCGCCGGTGCCTGCGCTTGTGCTTATTACACTGGCTGTGACAAAATCAAAGCTGTAAAATATGCGGTTGATAACAGCCAGCACAAGCACCGCGCCGTAGATAAGCAGAAAAGTGTTTACGGTGGACTTAAGCTCGTATTTAGTAAGCTTGGCTAACATTGGAACACCTCCCGGAATAATTCGTCGACACTCTTGCCTTCGTTTTCGCGGATCTCGTCCACCGAGGAATTAAGCGCGATACTGCCCTTGTTTATAAAAATAACATCGTCGATCGTCGTTTCCACGTCGTGGATTAAATGCGTGGAGATAACAACAGTGGCGTTTTCGCTGTAGTTGCCGACGATTGTTTTTAAAATGAAGTCGCGGGTGGCGGGGTCTACACCGCCGATAGGCTCATCGAGAAGATAGAGCTTTGCGTCACGGCTCATGACTAAAATAAGCTGGACCTTTTCCTTTGTGCCCTTGGACATGGTTTTCAGCCTGTCGTCCGGGTTAATGCCGAGCCTCCCGAGCATTTCTACCGCCTTTTCACGGTTGAAGTCCACGTAAAAATCCCCGAAGAAATCCAGCAGCTCATACGCGCGCATCCATTCGTTTAGATATGTGCGCTCCGGCAGGTAGCTCACCATGCGTTTTGTATCGATGCCCGGCGCCATGCCGCAGACGGAAATTGAACCCGATGACGGCGTGAGAAGCCCGCTCGCGAGCTTTATCAGCGTTGTTTTGCCGCTGCCGTTCGGTCCGAGCAAGCCGACGATCCTGCCTTCCCCCAAAGTAAGGTCAATCGACGAAAGAGCCTGCACATGGCCGTATCTTTTGACAAGCTGATTGCACTGTAAAATCGGCGTCATATTACTCCTCCCCTTCCTTTCCGGGCTGCTGCTTTTCTGCCAGCCGGGTTACCAGCTCCAGTATCTCGGATTTTTCCAGCCCCATTGACTGCATTTTTTCGAAGAACGCGTGTACATGGCCCATTGCAAGCCCTTTTTTTATGCCCTCGATCATGTTTTTGTCCTCCGTGATAAACCGCCCCATCGTCCGCCGGGTGAAAACCAGGCCTTCGCGTTCCAGCTCCCCCAGGGCCTTTTGCATGGTGTTCGGATTGACAGAAGCCTCCGCCGCCAGCTCCCTTACAGACAGAAGCTTGCCGCCCGGCGCGTATTCGCCGGAAATTATCCGCAGCTTGACATACTCTATGATCTGCAGGTATATCGGCCTGTCGTCCTTGAATTCCCACATGAGCGCACCCCTTTCGCCTTATTGTATTATTGTAATAATACAACGAAGCAAGAATGTCAATAGGTTTTTTGAAAAAAATAAAAAAAATTTGTGCGAGGAGGGAAGCTTTTTTTAAATGGCAGGGGCGCGGTGCGAAGGCAAAACACAAAAACACCCGTCACGAAGCGATAAATCGCTCCGCGCCACCCTCTTTAAAAAAGAGGGTAAATCTGCAAAGGCAAGTAGGCGCGACGCAAAAGTAGGGAGCGACACCGGAAGCGCCCGCGCATGTAATTATAGCGGAAAAAGTCTTTGATTTCTTTTATTCCTAATACCTTTTTTCGCGTTCGAGCCCTGGAGCTCGGCTCGGCTGAGCGATTGGGCGGATTACAGGGCAAAGCATATGACGTGCGCGATGGAAGGCACGATGCTATGCGGCTTGTCGGAGTGGGGGTCCGGGGGTGTCCCCCGGCGCGTTTTGGTTACTTTGCCGCGTTGCAAAGTAACTGCCCCCGCGGCATGAGCGGTGAAAAATTACCGAAGATGAAACCGTGTTATAAACTCCCCCTGTCACTTCGTGACATCCCCCTCAAGAGG
>Ga0099364_10005985_pt1 | contig 17836 bp, 15 predicted proteins | sample TergutTh196P3_FD_73070 | JGI IMG/M metagenome (GOLD analysis project Ga0099364, IMG submission 73070) | Microcerotermes parvus P3 segment gut microbial communities from Pointe-Noire, Republic of the Congo - Th196 P3 | ecosystem: Host-associated > Arthropoda: Insects > Digestive system > Gut ...
CAAACCCCGCTTGCATGAAGAACACCATTGCCGCAGCCAACAAGAACCAAATACCAAAATCCATTTGTATCACCCTTTCAAAATGTTTTTCGCGCGGACAGCCGAAGTTTATCCGGCCTGCGCCATCGTTTGCTCACGGCTTCGCCGTAACCGCAAAACCTGATGAAGGCGCGCGTCCCGCCGTTATACGGGGGATCACACGCCGTTGTGCATCATTGCGGCAAGCTATATACCGCAACCAACGACTAAAGGCACTGTGAACGAAAGCTCACAGCGCCTTTGCCGCCTACAATTAATTGCTGCCGTGAATTAAAACACAACGCAACTCGTTTGTCAATGCGTTTTCGGAGAATTTTTAACAGAAGTGCGCAATTTCGCGAAAAATGCTAAAACAGCCACTGTTTTATTTATGACATTTGTTAAATAATACGGGAAGCGGGGCGGTTCCTTTTCCAGACACTGTATGAAGCAAATCAGATAAGGGTTCTGAACAGTTACAACTATTGTTTAACAGTTCTTAAAGCATCAGACCTACTCAACCGCCAGCAAAAACGACTTTAGGATATCCTCGGCATACTTGCGTTTTTCCTGCTTGCACGAACTCAGCATGAGAACCAACGGCTCGATATCGCCGTTAAGCGTCTCCCCGAATATGATATAGTCCAAAGACAGCCTGAGCATGTTCGATAATTTTGCAAGCGTCTGCAATGACATTCCTTTAGCGCCGATCTCTATGTCACGGCAAAAGTTTACGGATACGGATAACTGCTCCGCCAAATACTCCCTCGTATAGCCGAGGAACTCCCGTTGTTTCCTAATACGGTTGCCAATCATTACGAAATCCAGTTTTTGCATAAAGTCCACCATCCAATCCATAATAAACAATGCAACTGATAGTGTATTCTATACAGCAACTATTAGGCTTGACATACAACAACTCACAGGATATACTAACAACAACTCACAGATTTTGAGCGTTGAGAGCCATATGTGGCATGGCAGAGGGCGGCAAAATGGCGGTTTTTGTATGCGTATATCGAAAAGAATACTGCTGGCAGCTTATCCTAGACAGGGATTCGAGCGTGACTATTGGCGCGTCCGAAAACGACACGCTGTTTATCCCCGATTCGGGGCTTCTCGGCTCGCATCTTTCATTTGCCGCAGACGGCGACAGCTACACGCTGACGGCAAAGGAGGGCGTGTTCTCGGGCGGATCGGAAGTCTCCAGCATGAGCCTGTCCGTCGGGGACGTGATAACATACGGCGACATATCCATTTACATAACGCCCAAGCAAGCGGATTACGACCGTTCGGTGAACCTGTCCGTAAATAGAGAGTTCCTGCTGGGGCGGAGCAAGGGCTGCGCGTTTTGCATCTCAAATAAACGCGTGGGGTCCATTCACGCCAAAATCGTGTTTGAAAGCGGGCGGTACAAGCTCATCGACCTTGACAGCAAGAACCACACCTTCGTCAACGGCAAGCAAATAACGGCGCATTACCTGAGCGACGGCGACATAATCTCAATCGTCTATTATTCCATTATTTTCGAAAACGGCGAGCTATCGTTCCTCAACACGGGCAGCGACCTGAAAATCAACCTTGACGAAAGCGACATCGTGCGCCGCTACCCGCTATTCCGCCGCTCCCCGCGCCTGGGGCATGCGCATGAGGACAAACCGATAGAAATCCAGCAAGCGCCCCACGGCGGCGAGAAACCGCAGGTCAACTGGCTTGTGGTATTGCTGCCGCCGCTGGTGATGATAGCCGTCGCGGTCGCGTCGATGGTCCTCTCCGACGGCGGGCTCATGACATTGATTTTCATCCTGCCGATGACGGTGGTGACGCTCCTGACGACGGTAGTCTCATATTTCTCGCAGATACGCAAATTCCGCAAACAGCGGAAGCAGAAAAGCGAGGCCTATGACGCTTATTTAAAGCAGAAGATCGAGGAAATAGAAAAAGCATACAACCGCCAACTCTACGCCGTGAACAACGCAAACCCCGAAACCGCATATTGCTACGAGATTGTCTCAGACCGTATGCGCCGCTTATGGGAGCGTTCCGCCACGGACGAAGATTTTCTGGAAATACGGCTGGGCAAAGGCAGCAACCCGCTGGCGACGGAAGTGATCCTTCCAAAAATCGCCGTCGGGGACGCCGAAAGCCCGGAGCTCGAGGCCACGCGGAAAACCATCGGCGGGTATCAGGTCGTCGCAAACATCGCCGTCACCGCCGCCGTGAAAAACGCCCGCACCATCGGGGTCGTGGGAAACAGGCAGGCAGCCGTGAAAGCGATGCAGAACAGCATCGTCCAGCTGACGACCCAGCATAGCTACACGGACGTCAACTTAATAGTCATTTCATCTGAGAAAGACTGTGAGCAATGGGCTTGGACGCGCTGGCTGCCCCATATATGGGACGGCGAGCGCAGCGTGCGCTACCTGTCGTCCGATAAGAAGCAAGCAGCGGAACTGCTCGGCCATTTTGAGGACGTGCTGAAGAAACGCAAGGACGCAATCGCAAACGAAAGATTCCACGGGCAGGTGATGCTGCCATATTTCCTGTTCTTCATAACGGACTACACCCTTACGGAAAACCGCGAGTTCCTCAAGCTGGTCTCGAGCATAAGCCCGGCAGGAGGGGCAAGCGCGTTTTTGCTGTTTGACAGCATCAGCAAGCTCCCGAAAGAATGCGACCTGATAGTTGAGTTCAACAACACGGGCGGCTCCTTGTATTCAAGGGCGAAAAGCGCCAGCAAAACGGCGTTCACGCTTGACCCGTTCAATGACTACGAGAAGTTTGCCCGCGCGATGGCGCCGGTCCGCGACAGGGCGGCGGAACGCAGCAACCAACTGCCGCCCTGCGTCACGTTTTTTCAAGGGTTCGGGATAAAAGACGCATCGGAAATAAATCTGCTTCAAAACTGGGGCGCATCCCGCCCCCACAAATCCCTAGCCGTACCCATAGGCACTAAAGAGAACGGGAAGCCGTTCATGTTTGACTTGCACGAAAAAGCCCACGGCCCGCACGGGCTTGTCGCAGGGACCACAGGCTCGGGGAAATCGGAGGTGCTGCAGACATGGATACTGTCGATGTGCGCCAACTTCTCGCCGCAGGACGTCTCGTTCATCCTCATAGACTTCAAAGGCATGGGCCTGGCCGGGACGCTCAAAGCGCTGCCCCATATCGCCGGGGTTATCTCAAACGTCGATGACAACATCCAAAGAAACCTGTTCTCCCTTGAAAGCGAGCTCGAACGCAGGCAAAGGCTCTATGCGAGCGTATCGTCCGAAACGGTGAAGATCGCCGACATTTACGACTATCAGGAAGCCTACAAAAACGGGAAACTGTCGGAAGCCTTGTCGCATCTGGTCATCGTCGTCGATGAATTCGCCGAGCTGAAGTCCCAGTTCCCCGATTTTATGATGGCGGTGGACAGGGCGGCTCGGATAGGGCGCACATTGGGCGTCCATCTCGTCCTCGCCACGCAGAAGCCCGACGGCGTGGTGACGGATGAAGTGCGGGCAAACTCGAAATTCAAGTGGTGCCTGAAGGTAGCAAGCGAAAACGACAGCAAGGCGGTCATCAGCAGGCAGGACGCAGCTTTCATAACCACCCCCGGGCGAACCTATGTGCAGGTAGGCAACAATGAGATTTTCGAGCTTGTCCAGACGTACTGGAGCGGCGCGAACATCAGCACGGAAACCGCCGACGCACATATTGAAGTGTCATTCGTCGATTCAACAGGGCACAGGGAGACCGTGTCCTCCGGTAAATCCCGCAGCTCCAACGAGCAGGAAAAAGAGCTGATCGCCCTTGTCAGGCATTTCGCCGACGCGCATAAAGCAAGCGGGTTGCCGCAAGCGGACAAGGTGTGGGAAGACAGCCTCCCTAAGCGGCTGTACCTGCAAGATATAGCGGACAATGAAACAGCCAGCTCGATGTACGCCATCATAGGCCTGACGGACGACCCCAAACACCAGAGCCAGTACCCGACCGTGATTGACTTTGCCGCTGACGGCCACATCATCGTTTATGGCGCGCCTGGGACGGGGAAAACAGTTTTTCTACAGACGATGATGATGTCGCTGGCGCAGCGATACACGCCCGACGAGGTTCATGCGTACATCATAGACTTCGGCAGCTGGAGCATGAAGAACCTTGAAACGCTGCCGCACATAGGCGGCGTCGCCAACGGGAACGAAGATGAGAAAATCGTCAACCTTGTAAAAATGATCGTCGAAACCCTAGCCAAGCGCAAGGAACTGTTTGCCCAGGTCGGAGCCGGCAACCTCGACACGTACAGGCAGGCATCGGGAAGCATCATGCCGTCAATAATCGTCATCGTCGACAACTTCGCCCCGATTCGTGAGCTGTACCCCGACATCGAAAACACATTTGTCCGCCTGTCTCGGGAAGGCAGCAGTTACGGCATTTACCTAGTCCTCACCGCCACATCGCTGAGCGGCAACATAGGGTTCAACCTGAGCCAGAACTTCAAACAGGCGATTTCGCTCCGTATGACGGAAAAAGCGGATTACCGCGACATCGTCGGGGACACGGAGGGGCTTGAGCCGTCCAAGGTATCAGGGCGCGGGTTAGTCCGTGGCAAACCGCCCATGGAATACCAGACTGCGCTGGCGGTGGAGGCATCAGACGATGTCGAATACGTGGCAAACCTGAAACAGCGCTGCAAGGAAATCGCATCCGCTTGGAAAGGCGACCTGCCTCGCGAAATACCCGTCATGCCTGATATCGTCCTAATGTCGCATATCAAGTCATACCCCCCGGACGGCTTGGCGATAGGCCTCTCCGCCGATGAAATAGCCCCCGCCTACCTAACGGCCGACAACTGCGTCGTCCTGATATCCGGCATCGACCGGAGCGGCAAGACGAACCTGCTCAAAGCCCTTGCCAAACAGATGGACGACTATTGCTTCGTATCCGTGACCGAAGACGAAGACGCCGAAGAACGCATAAAAGATGCCATCAATAAAGCGGACGCAGGAGAAGAGGTAACGCTCCTGATTGACGACATCACGCTCTGGCTCAATACCGCAAGCTACGATGACACAGATCAGCTTGAAGCCCTAATAGCAAACACCAGAAGCAACTCATTCACGCTGATAGCAACAGGCGAAGCCACGGAAATCGCCAACGCCGCCCACGGCGTGATACTGAAAATGATATCCTCCAACTCATACGTCCTATTAGGTGGCAGCTTCAACGAACACTACAGCCAGTTCGAAGCGAGCAATCTGGGTTATACGCAACAAAACGAGCAGCTTGCCCCGCATTGCGGGTATTTTATTCAAAAGCGGAAAGCGGTGAAGTTCAAAGCGGTTTATGCTGGGGGGTGGTGAATATGGCATTTGAGAGTGATGTGAGGCGACAGGCGAGCCTGCTCAATGATTCTGCAAGGAATGCGCGTACCGAGCGGGGCAGAGTCAACCCGCTCGTCGATGGCGCAGCGCAGTGGTGGAAAGGAAAAGGCGCGGAAGCGTTCATCGGCGAGTATAAGAGCATTGACAGCAATGTTAACAGCTTTCTGCGGAGCATTGACAGCGCGGTAAACAATTTAAACCGCTTGCCATCGCTCATAGCGCGTGCAGAGCGGGAACGCAAGGAAGAAGCAGCCAGAAAAGCGGCAGAGGCAGCCGCGAAAAAATAATCTGAAGTTCAGCGGCAACGCCGTGGACAATAATCAATTAGGAGGATCATCAAAATGGCAGCGAACGTAATCACTTTAAACGCAGGCGAGGCAAGTTCAGCAGTGACAAAGATCAAGGGAAAAGCAACCGAAGCGCAAAACACGGTAAACCAGCTCCAGCGCGACATCGGCAACCTCAAGTCTTGGTGGAAAGGCGATTCAGCGGTAGCCTTTGAGAGCGAGTTCAACAACTCGAAGAAAGAATTTGACAAAATGATTGAGTGCATCAACAAGTATGCCGATCTCCTCAAAAAAGCAATCGAAATCCAGCAGAAAGCCGACGCGGATGTCGCGGCGCAGATGCGTCAGGGGTAATACCCCTCGATTCCGGTGGGGGACGGATGTCAGCTCTTGCGGATGTCCGCCCCTGCCGAAGAACCAATGCCTTATTCTTCAGGTTTCATGTACGTATCTGAAAACGCTGATATCGTCATAATCTTGGGGCGTATCACATTGGATGCAAGAAAATCGCCATCCCCGCTGATAAAAACATCTACGTTTGCGATAATAGATGCCGCAAGTATAGGGTAATCGTTTTCGTCGCGAATATTGGGATAAACATCTTTCGTAATGTCTGTCGGTGACAATGCAAGCTCATAATCCAACTTCTTCAAAAACACTTCGCAAGCCTGAACTTTGTCAGAAAATTTCCGACCCATAACCTCACGCAGTTCTGCAATAACCTTGTCGCACATTACTAACCCGTGACGTTCTGACAATTCAAGCACACTGCGAGATAGCTGTGAAGCCGGAAAAAGAACGGCTGATACTATCACATTGGTGTCAAGCATTACTCGCATCTCTGCCCTCCGCTAAGTCAGCCCTGACTTCACGGCATAGGTTGACAACGTCACACTCGCTTGCAATTCCCGCCTTCTCGGCCTCTCCCACCATAGCCCTCTGAAACTCCTCAAAAGCCATCCGGTTTAAGGTGGCAATCAAAATCATCCCGTCTCGCTCCATGAAAACGACCCGGTCGCCTTTGTTAATACCAAACCTCTTACGAAACTCAACGGGAATGGTAATCTGCCCCTTTGTAGTAACCCTGGATACGTCAAACATAATGAACCCACTTTCTTACAAGTATTACACCTCTTACCTTGAAATATACATTATTGCCGCTGAGAAAGCAATAGAAAAACTATTTACATGGTAGAACAAATGTACCTGTTTTTCCACATAAAGGAAGATACTAAACTGATGATGGGAGGTCAAAATGTCAACGATTGCCGTTACTATTTCACAAATTGAAAGCCTGCAACAAAATCTACTCACTTTGCGGAGGGCTTACACTAGCTCAAAAACTGTTGCAAATAATGTTAAAACCGTCGTCAGCAAGGTTCGTTCTTACTACAGCGAATCTTATGTGCGCAGTTGCTGCGCGGATATAGATGTTGACCTGAAAAGTGTGCAGAAATACATCGACGCCGTGGAGCGCGAGATTGATAAAAAGCGCCTCGACCTCGTGAAAGCCGCTTCATTGTACAGAAAGGCAGACCAAGACACAAAACGCGCGCTAGGCATCGGGGGTAATACTGCGTCTATATTGAGGGGCATGATAGGAGCGGTAATAACAGCCAAAGCAAGCTGGCGCGACAAACTAAAAGCAACTGCAAAAGCATCAGCCATAGTCGGGAAAGCAGTAGCAACAGGCGCAACGGGGAATGCCAAAGCAAGCTGGACCGACAAGCTCAAAACCGCAGGCTCGGTGGTTTTTAACGTTGGAACCAATGCTGTAAAAGCGGCAGGTAAGGCAGTGTACAATGTCGGGAGAAATGCCGTACAAACGACAAGCAAAATCGTATTGGCTGGAAGCAAAGCGACTATTAGCGCTGTCAGTAAGGTTGCAGTAGTGACAGGAAAAACTGCCTATAATGTCGGTAGTAAAGCGGTACAAGTTGCAGGCAATGTAGCATCTAGGATTCAACAGGAAATTGGTCCAGGAGGTCGTTTTGAAGCTGCTTGGAAAGCGGTAGTAACAACTACAAAACTCATTGGCGGAGCCACACTTTTAGCAACCTCTGTTGCGACCGGAAACCCTCTGGGGATCGTATACGGAGCCAATCTTCTCATCAATGCGAGTGCAGATTTGTGGAATATTAATAAAGGTGATCTTGATAAAGTTGGCAAGACCAATGTTTTAAAAACAGCGATGAAAACAAGTGGAGAAGTTATTGGGGAGAACTTAGGTGCAGGCATCGGCTATATTGTTGGCGGTGATGAGGGGGCAAGGACGGGCGCGACTATCGGCAAGTCAGCGGGAAGTAAAGCCGGATCATTCCTTTATCATGCAGGAGAGATTTACGCCGTGGCATCAGTAGGAAAAACAGTAGTGAGTGGAAACAAAACGGTATCTGAGCTAACAAAAATTGGATCATACGAAGCCACGAAAAAAGTAATCGAGGGCGTAGATGCTGTTGCAAAAGATGAGGTTGTTGGTTGGGTTGCTGGTCAAGCAGTTAGCAAATTTACTGGTGACTACATAAAAAAAGACACTGATATGCCGAAAGAACTAGACGTATTTAATGAGGTTGTAGAAAAAGGCGGCGAAAAAGTTGCGGAAGAATTAGGTAAAGCAACAAGCAAGAAATGAGATTTGCAAATACTAAATATGTATTTTTGAATGGAGGATCAAACATGAACAAACAATTCTTTCCCATCGGCACAGTAGTCATGCTAGACGGCGGCGACAAGCGGCTGATGATTTACGGAATCCTTCCCGTCAACAGCGACGACGAAAAAACCTATGATTACATAGGAAGCCTGTACCCCGAAGGGTTCATCGACAACGAACACTGCTACCTCTTCAACAACGAAGACATCAAAAACGTAGAGTATCTAGGCTTCGTCGATGCCGAACAGCAAGAATTCCATGCAAAGATAGTAGAGATGCTGGAAGACGAAAGCAAAACAGAAGAACCTGAACAAGACTAACAGTACCCACCAGCCCGGGGGTTCAAGGGGGCGCAGCCCCCTGAGTTGGGGAATCCAAGGGGCACTCCCCTTGGCGCCTTTTTTGGTTACTTTTTTGGGCGAGCAAAAAAGTAACCCCAGCGGAGCGCGAACCCCCGTCCCCAAAAAGCCAACGCGGTCTTCGACCGCAGACCAAAACACCCAACCAGCAACTGCAAAAGACATACGAAAAGCATGACATAGGAATCACTCAAAAAAACCGAGGTAGAGGCGAAATGAAAATCAAAAAGCTACTAACGAGCCTGACAATCATCACCATGATAATAACAACAACCACCCCAGCGACTGCGACCAATACAGACATATTGGAAGCCAGGGAAGGCGTGGTGCGGGTAATCTGCGAAGACCCGACGAACCCAACAATAGGAACAGCCTTCATCATAGCCCACATGGACACAACAACCCTGCTAGTCACAAACCAGCACGTCGTGGCCAACGACCCCTACGCAGTATTCATAATACTGGACAATAACCTCGGCACAAAATCCAGGGCCTGGGTGACGCCCATCTCGGAAGACGAAGAATTTGACCTAGCATTCCTGACCGTGGAAAACTCCCTGCTAAGCCGCAGAGCCCTCCCGCTAGCGCCCTCAACAACAGTAAACGCAAGCGACCGCGTGTATGCTCTAGGATTCCCGGGAGCCTCAGACAGCGACGCCCTAAGCTCAATCCTACTGCCCTCAACGGTTGACGACATAACGATAACAAGCGGAATCATCAGCAGGAAGCGCAGCGCGTATTCATCATACAGCTTCTATCAAACGGACGCAGCGATAAACCCCGGAAACTCCGGCGGGCCGCTCTTGAATGAAAACGGCGCGGTAATAGGCATAAACACGAGCAAAAACACCGACGAAATGGTAGATAACGTAGGGTTTGCCCTATACATAGATTACATAATCGACATATGCGAAGAACTGGAAATCCCGTACATATCGCACCTATCGGAACCAACCGGGGATGCCGAAAACCAAAACGAAGAAAACACGACGGACGCAACGGACGAGCCCGACGCCGATGGCATTAATGCCGAAGAACCTGACGCAGCAGAAGAAGCCTTCCCCGGCGAAGAACCCGAAACGACCGCAGATGCCATCACCGACGGCGAACCCGGCGCCACCAACATGGCCTCCGATTATGACGGCATGCCCAACGATAACCCAAGCGGCAACCCGGACAACACAATGATAATCATTGCCATATCAATATCGGCAGCGGCGCTCGTCGCAATCGCAGGGGCAATTTTGATAATCATGCATCTATCCAAAAGCAAAAAAGGCAGCACGAGCGCAGGAGGTCACGGAGTCTCCATATTGACAGGCTCGATGGCCGGGCATACCAAGAAAATCAACGAAGGCGAGACAATAAACATAGGCAAGGACCCACGCTTTGCAAACCTGATTCTATCCGCCGACTATGCGAATGTCAGCCGCAACCATTGCTCCATAACATACGAGAGCAAAAAATACCACGTTACCGACCGCTCAAGCAACGGAACGTATTTATCAAACGGCAAGCAGCTCCCAAAAAACACCAGCACCCCCATAAGCCCCGGAACAACGCTCTATTTAGCCAACGAAAAATACCAAATCAAGTTGAATTAAGGGGGAACAGGGTTGATAGACAACGTAATCGTAACAATGAAATACAGGGATTCCGACTTCGACATGGAACTGCCCGCAAACATCAAGGTTTCACAGCTAAAGCCGGCAATATCAGAAGCCCTCGCCAAAAAAGGAATCAGCGTTTCGGCGAACATCAGGCTAATAAGCAACGGAGGATACCTGAACGATGCCGACACACTGTTCAACGCCGGCATATGGGACGGCAGCAATCTGGAGGCCGTTTAGTGGGAATCCTCTAATTGATAAGCAAACGGCTTCCCCAACTCAGTATAATCTGTTCTACAAGATCCTCTGAATTCATAAAACATACGCCCATACTTGGCATTATTATCAATAGCATCAAAGTCAAAGTAAAACTTGAAATATGACAGAATATCAAGCCCAAGTAAGAAGCTAAGAGATATAGTGTCAGATGACAAAATGCAGTTGTCGTGCTGAATCTCATGTCCGCCAATATTTATTCGTGTCAATGGTACTCTATAAACATCAGCCCTTTTTCCGTTAGCCATTATTGGTTTCTCGTTATAGGGCACGATAACCTTATTCCTTTGAATCCAGGCATCTGTGTAACCTAAGTGCTTGACTAAAGTAGCTTTCGGAATTGTCGTTTTCGTTGCGCCTGTGTCCACAAGGAACAGCAATTTTGGCATATGCATTCCATCCAATGTAGCTATACCCACAGGAACATATGCCGCACCAGACCTGTAAAGTGCCGTTGAATTCACAATAAACCTCCTAGGACTGGCATCAGGTTTTCCCCCTGAAGAATCATTGTACCTTCAATCATTCCCTCGTTCTGCGCCCTATCAATCAGGTCATCCCGGTTGTCGCTTAGATACAACGCAATGCCCGTTTCCTTACCATTTTCGGAATCTATCTCAACAATTTTCACCAGAATATAATTATCTGGGAAAGTTTCGCCAATGTCTATAAACGACATTTCTGTAGCGTTTTCTACGTTGCGCAGCATTTCAATCACTCATCTCAACACCATTCCCATACACTTCAACTTACCCGGTAAATATAACATGAATTTGGCAAAATAGCAAGATGCAAGTATGCCCAAGGAGGAAAACCAGTGGCGTTTTCAATTGAATGTTTTGCAATCACGCACATCGGCAATCACAGAAAGAACAATGAAGATAACCTCTACACAGGCGAGCTAATATTGCCCGACGAGCAATCATCCATGTCGCAAACAACAAACAAAGCCATCAGCAAGAGCATCGCCGTTGATGGAGCGCAAAACAGAATATTCGCCGTAAGCGACGGGATGGGCGGCCATGAGTTCGGGGAGGTGGCGAGCTTTTTCGCAGTAAACGCCCTGAGCGAATTCGAAAACGGGCACAAACAGCCATCATGCCGCAAGAAAAAAGACAAATTCGCATACATCCAAGCATTCCAAGAAATGATAAACCAGACAAACCGGAAAATCAACGAGTTCGCAATCAGCGAAAACGCAGCAGAGAACATGGGCGCCACATTAAGCGGCGTGATAGCCTTCGCCGATGAGATTGCGCCGTTTAACATAGGCGACAGCTCTACGTTCATTTTCGAGAAGAATACGCTCCGCAAGCTCACAGCGGACGACAACGAGAAATCAATGCTTGACGGCGAAGAACCCCGGAAACTCGAAGCCGGCGGCAAACGGCTGACAAAATACTTCGGATTGCCGGAGTCAAACGGGGTGCTGACAGCAACAATATCAAAGCCTGTCCCTTTGAAGCCCGGCCAGACATACATCATCTCTACCGATGGGCTAACGGACAGCCTGTCCCATAATGAAATTTCCAAAATACTCGCGGAAAACACAGACAGCGTTGAAAATGCAGTAAACAGTTTAACGGAGACGGCGTTAAGCGCAGACAATGGCGGGCGCGACAACATCACGATAGTGATGCTAAAGATAAACAAACCATCAAAACAAAGGAGCTGATCAAAATGGCAGAAAGCGATCTTCTCGGACAGCAAGTCCAAGGCTACACCATCACAAAAAAACTCGGGAGCGGAGGGTACGGCACTGTTTACCTCGGCACAAAGGAGGACCGAGGAGGGCAGTACCACACGGCGATAAAGCACATCTCCATGCCCGACGCCGAGGCCTATGATGCCGTGATGCAGGACTACAATTACGACAAAGCGGCAACGCAGGAGCATTTTGAGAAGATGGTGGCGGGCATCACGTCCGAAATCAACACGCTTCTCAGCCTGAGCAAAAAGGACAACAGGTACATTGTGGCTTATTATGACCACGATATTCAAAGGTCAGTAGACCCGCTGCGCTTTGACATCTTCATGCGCATGGAGTACCTGACGCCGCTGAACAGAGCCATCCGTAATAAAGGCATGACATTAGGCGAAGTCATAAAGCTCGGCATTCATATGTGCGACGCGCTTGTGCTGTGTCATGGCAGCGATATCATGCACCGCGACATCAAGGAAGCCAACATCTTCATCAGCGACGACGGAAACTACAAGCTCGGCGACTTTGGCGTGGCTAAAACCGCTTTTGAATCAACGCAAGCCGGGTCAATAAAAGGCACGGCCTCCTACATGGCACCGGAAATCTATCTGCGCGAACCGTATGACAAGAGCGTCGATGTTTACTCGCTCGGCATCGTTTTATACAAGCTGCTCAACAACCAGCGGCTCCCATTCATGCCGGACGCTCCAGCCGCATTCACCGCCGATGACAAAAACAATGCGGAGAGCAGACGGATAAGGGGCGAGACGCCGCCTATCCCGTACAATGCCAAACGCAGGTTGGGCGAAATTATTATTAAGGCTTGCTCAGTCAAGGCGCAGCGTTATAAAACTGCCGAAGAGTTCAAGAATGATCTGGCAGAGTACAGCCGCACCTTGACCGAGGCCGAACTCGGCTCTATGATGCTTCCGCCATCCGAAGCCAAAGAAGAACCGCATAGCGCGGGCACGGATGCGCTCTTTAGCCAAAGAGCCACGGAAAAGACGGAGATTTCATTCAACCCCCAGACATACACGCAGACACAGGGAAACACGATGACGATTGGCGCTGCAAGCGAGCTGACAATGAAGAACCCTGCCCCGCCCCCGACAGCGCAGCAAAATCCGTATGCGGACGCGATAAAAACAGCATCCGACAGTATAAACAAGAAGCTCATAGCCCTTATTTCCGGTATCACCGGTGTAGTTGTTGTTGGTGCGATTGTCTTCATCATGGTTTTTCTGGGAAGCCAGGGTTCAGGCGGCAACGGACAAACGGCTTCGCAAAATGGCGACCGGAGTACAAACGGCGCGGAAACACCCGCCCTCGCTAATGGCGTTGAAGCACCCGATATAGCAAACAACGAAAGGATACTCTACAACGCTGACGGCTCTTGGATAGAGCGGGAATTCGATTCAGAGGGAAAAGTGATTTGGGCAGGGTATTACGATCAAGGTGGCACTCGGATTGTTGGCGCGTACATGGAGTATGACGACAACGGAAACGAAGCTAGGAGAATCGGTTATTATTGGGAGGGCGATGATTATGAATATGTTCTCGATGATAACGGAAAACGCATTGAGGCATATCGGATTGAGTTTGAATATGACGCAAATGGGCATTTGATAAAAGAGTCATATTATAGAGAGAGTGGACTTACTGGTGATATGGAATTACTGCGATGGATTGAACACAATGTTGCTGCCAATGGTAATCGCATTGATGAAAGCGAGTTCAGCAGTGACGGCTATTTACGAAGAGAAGCGTCATATGACGATAACGGAAATAAGGCTGAGGAAATAGTGTATCGCGCAGACGGAACTGCTCAATGGCGTTGGCAGTATACTTACGATATGAAAGGCAACTTGATTAGAGCAAGCAGAAATTCAACTCTTGACGGAAAATTTCCGGATGTGAGTGACATTAATCCGGTTTACCGTGATGCGGTGGATATAGTAACATCGTTGGATATTGATGGCTTTGGATGGGAGGGAAGTGGATTTTTACCAGATACCTCTCTGGCTCGTCTTGATTTTGCGAAAATGATTTACAATCTTGATACTACTCCATATGAAAGATTACAGTCCGTTATGACGGGACGCAGCCCAAAGTCTCACTTTGTTGATGTTGGCGGTGATGAAAATCTTCGCATTATTGATCATTGCGTGTCAAAAGGATACCTTATTGGATATGAAGATGGAAGTTTTCGTCCTAATGAACCTGTGACAATGATACAGTTTGCCTCAGTAATGTTAAGATTGCTCGGATATGGTACAGAAAACGAGTTTATCGGTTCTGAGTGGGCGTCAAATACGGGTAGATTAGCACGAGAACTGAGGCTTACCGAAGGTATGGGCGATGTGGATTGGCAAAACAACATCGCTCGAGAGGAAGCCGCCCAAATTATAATGAACACAATACTTAACCAACAGATGGTGGCGTACATCGAAGGCGAGTACGTAGAAACAGGAGAAACACTGATTGAGGCGAAACTGAATCGCCACACGGACACTACTCCCCGAAGCGGTGCGCTATTCATGCCAGATATGGTATGGGCACTCAATTAACAAAACTATAAAGAGATAGGAGTTGATACGAATGAACGAAAGCAATCTTCTTAATCAACAAGTACAAGGCAACACAATGACGATGGGCGCGGCAAGCGATGTGACTATGGCGAACACAACGCCAACTCACATACCGGCATCACAGCAGAACCCCTACGCTGACGCGAGAAACCAAACCGGCGCGGGCATTAACAAGAAGCTCATTGCCCTTGTTTCGGGCATCGCGGCTGTGCTTATCATCGGGGCAATCGTGGCGGTGCTCCTCGTAGTTTTGAGCAGCAATGACAACGACACGCCTACAATGCTTAATCAACCCTCCCCATCAACAGAAACAGTTGCTACACCGACACCAGCCGTTGAGCAAAAAACAGACCCATCGCCTGAAACGACAACGCCGGAACTCCCGCCAGAAACAACACCGGAACCCGAACCGATAAATTACAATCCCATACAATATTTTGAAATGTCGGATGATATTTTTGACTTCACCGTTATGCTTGATGGCGATGTGTTTGAGCTGCCATTGAGATTGGAGGTTTTCTTGTCATACGGATGGGAACCGGAGGACGACATATCAGGCACATTTGTTTCTGGGCAGTATGAGAGTTTCGGTTTTTCAAGAAATGGAAAAAGGGCATACGTTACATTAGCAAATATGAGCGATGAACCGCGTTACATTTTGGACAGCACTGTGTGTGGGTTTTGGAATATTACGGAAAGTTATGACGCTGTAATAGCTTTGCCAAAAGGCATTCAGACTAGAGTGTCTTCATTTGATGATGTTATCTCTTCTTTTGGAGAGCCCACAAATTTGTATGATAGCAGAGATTCAGATTATGATTGGGAAGCTGAGTATGCAACCTTTACGTATAGATATGTAGAAAATGGCAGAGAAAACGTTTACAGAAGTATTGAAATAAGGACAACTGACGGTGTTGTGAGGGAAATATACATTCGAAATCTGACTCAAATCCCGAGCGACCTAATTAGTAATAGCGCAGAAATAAGCACCGAAATCACAGAGCGGGAGCGAGATTACAGAGCGCCGTCTGAGTTGGGAAACAACTTGTTAAGCTTTGTCGTAGAAATTGACGGTGATTTGTATACCCTCCCTGCGCCTGTGTCAGCGTTCCTAAACAACGGGTGGGAGATACCTGAAGGCGCGACAAGTATGCTTCCGGAAAGAACGAAATCGAGCGGTTTACGGTTAGAAAAAGGCAACAGCATACTAAACATCACCTATGTAGCCAACTATAGCGACAGGCTTATGTATGTCGAAAACTGTTTTGCGGAAGGAGTTGCAACCCGGCGATACGGCTCTGACGAAGCGATTATTACTTTACCGGGGGGCATAACCATAGGAACACCCGAAGAAACCGTCCTTGATTTATTCGGAAACACGCTAGAAAAAAAGTATTATTCGGATTATGAGTCATGGTACTATGAGTTCGAAGTAGACATAAGTTCCAGTTTAGCCTTTCACAGAGATGTGCGGAAAATTAGGCTTGAAATTGATAAGGATACTATGCTGGTCAATGAGATTGAAGTGCAGAACGTAGAATAGGGCAAGCGCAATCATATGAGCCACGGGGGTGTGGGTGCTGGCTCAGTTGGAGTAGCCAATACCCGCGTCCCTTTGGCTGTGCTTTCCAAAGGCAGCCTTCTTTGCAGCGCATAGTGAACGGCGGAGGGCGTATGTAGGGTTACTGTCCAGAGCGGGTCACAGGATAATCATCAATGCCGGTGAGGATAGCTGTTTATGTGCCCCGCAGAGCGTAACCAAGGACGGTGGAGCGCTCGTTCAGAGGCGACACGATGTCGCCTCTGAACGACAAGGGAACAGAAATAGCTGTCCGAACGCAAGGCACGGTGCAAATTACAGCGACCCGTGAGTAGTAACTATGCAGGGACACATTGTCAACCCGGCGTGAAATTGTAGTTGCCAATCTGAGCGGCTTATGATATAATAGCCTGAATTAGTAATTAAATAGGCAATTGTGAAAGTCAGGAATACCGCGCATAAAAAGCGGTAGCTACTTCCTAATTAATCCGGACCGCAGATGTGCCGACGAAAAGGCGAGATTTATTCATGGAAAGCGGACGCTACCGCGCAGCGCACAGACCGCGATGTGCGCCGCTAGAGAGGATATCCAGTTTGGCGGACTGTTACGCAATCAGTTTGCGGACAGATTTATAGAGTTTTGGTTTGCATATGGCGTGGGCGAGTACGACGCCTATGAGCTGGGTAATGCCGGCAAGCAAGAGGTCCGCTTTTGCCGAGCGCATGGAGTACGTTTTACGGGAGGCACCACAGAGAGGATCCTTGAGGAGATAGATAGAACGCTCAATCAGGACGCGGTGCTTGTAGAGGTTGTCCCAATGCTCGGTGCCGCGCGCGATGCCGGGATATAGACGGAAGTCTTTGGCCGGGTAGGTGTAGGCGCATCTGCCATAAGTGGAATCGGTGCAGGGGGTTTCGCAGGTGCATATCCGATTGCTGGAACCGCGGACACGCTCGGATTTGTGGCAGACATACTTCAAGCGCAAGGATCGGTTTTCGCCTCCGCTTTTGCCCAGGTATGTAAACGGGGTTTTGTCAATGGGGCATACAGGTGTGCCGTCTTCAGCAAAATCATTGTGCGCGGAAGAGGAATTGCGCTTGTTAAGAGGGATTGCGACTCTGTCAAAATGAAACTCGTCACGGAGCATGGCGTAGTGGTCGTATGTATCGAAAGCCGAATCGCCAAGAAAGGTTTTGTAGGAAAACGTTGGGTGCTTTTTATAGAAGTCAGACAGCACAGGCCTCAGAGAAACAGAGTCGCCGATTTCTTTGTCAAGTTCAGGGTTGTCCGTCTTTTTTGAGACTACTTCTGGGTGTGCGCGCTTAAACTCTTCGTCAAAGAACGCGATGTCGCGTACGATTCCGAGGCCATTGGCCAGTATCCCCGTTTTGAATGCGTAGCAAAAGTGTCCGTTAATGTATTGTTGTTTGGCGAAT
>Ga0099364_10005986_pt1 | contig 17834 bp, 15 predicted proteins | sample TergutTh196P3_FD_73070 | JGI IMG/M metagenome (GOLD analysis project Ga0099364, IMG submission 73070) | Microcerotermes parvus P3 segment gut microbial communities from Pointe-Noire, Republic of the Congo - Th196 P3 | ecosystem: Host-associated > Arthropoda: Insects > Digestive system > Gut ...
ATAGCGGTAGTTTTCCGACCGGGAGGGAACTTCTATGGGCACCCGTTCAACCACTTTCAGGCCGTAGCCTTCCAGGCCCACTATTTTGGTGGGGTTGTTGGTCATGAGCCGCATTTCAGCCACGCCCAGGTCCCGGAGCACCTGGGCACCCAAGCCGTAATCGCGCAAATCATCGGCGAACCCCAGGACTTCGTTGGCCTCCACCGTGTCGTAGCCCTGGTCCTGCAGGGTGTAGGCCTTGATCTTGTTGATAAGGCCGATGCCCCGGCCCTCTTGGGGGATATAGAGGAGAACCCCCCGGCCGGCCTTCTGGATAAGCCTTAAAGCCTCGTGAAGCTGCTCGCCGCAGTCGCAACGCAGGGAACCCAAGGTGTCGCCGGTGAAGCATTGGGAGTGGACCCGGACGAGGACCGGCCCTCCCCGGCGGATGTCGCCCAAGGTCAGGGCCATGTATTCCACGCCGTCCAGGCGGCTGGTATAGACCGCCAGGTCGAATTCCCCCCAAGGCGTGGGTAGCCTGGTGCGGGCGGCCAGGCTCACCAGACGGTCATGGAGCAGGCGGTAGGCGATGATGTCGGCCACGGTGATTATCAACAGGCCGTGCCGGGCCGCGAAGCGCTCCAGGTCGGGCATGCGGCTCATGCTGCCGTCGTCGTTCATTATTTCACAAATAACCCCGGAGGGGTTCAAGCCGGCCAGGCGGGCCAGGTCCACCGAGCCCTCGGTCTGGCCGGCTCTGGCCAGAACGCCCCCGGGCCTGGACCGCAAGGGGAAGATGTGGCCGGGCACCACCAGGTCGCGTGGGCCGGCGCCGTCGCGGATGGCCGCCAAAATGGTGGTGGCCCGGTCCGAGGCCGAAATGCCGGTGGTCACGCCCTCCCGGGCCTCAATGGAGACGGTGAAGGCGGTCTGAAAGGGCGACTGGTTCTGTAGGGACATCTGGGGCAGGCCCAGTTCATCCACTTTTTCCGGGGTCAAGGCTAGGCAGATGAGGCCCCGACCGTGGGTGGCCATGAAGTTTACGGCGGCCGGGGTAACTTTTTCCGCGGCCAGAACCAGGTCGCCTTCGTTTTCCCGGTTCTCGTCATCCACCAAAATGACCATGCGGCCGGAACGAATATCTTCCAAGGCGTCCTTTATGGCGGCAACGGGCATGATGGGGGAACCTCCGAAAAGTGCCAATATTCTAGCATGAAGTCACAGGCCGCACAAGAGGCCCGGAAAGCCAGAATCCACCAGATTCAGAAGAAGAAGATTAGTGACAATCTCACTGGGCTTCCATAGACAATCGGTATGCTCGGATGTGTCCAATTCTTGTCGCATAACCTTGTCAATTTGAAGCCCGCGCAGAAAATCCAGAAAAATTGGTGATAGGTGTTGATGGATAACTTCATCCTATCCGTTTGTTTTTACAAACACAACTTGGCCAACACTTCATCTCTGGCTCCGTAATTCTGGCTAATCTGCGCATACCGCAAAGCGGCCGCACTCGTCTTGTGGCGGCTGAGCAGTTTTATGGATTCCAGGGAGTATTTTCGCTCTGCGAAAGTTGAGTATGTGATTTCCAGTCTGGTTAGCTTGATTTAGTTTTGAAGTAAGAGGTTGGAAATTTCTATTGGCAAAGACCAAGGGCTTCAGGTTTGTTACCTGAAGCCCTTGATTTTACTTGGTGGGCGGTGAGGGATTTGAACCCCCGACTCCCAGCTTGTAAGGCTGATACTCTAGCCGCTGAGTTAACCGCCCCTCACCTGATGCGGGCCATCTATCTGAATATGCTGAATATGGCAAAAAAAATATTTAAGGAAACGGCTAATCCGGAAAGGCGGGGCCGCTCGACCAGTTGGCTAGGGCTCAGACCGGCCGAGTCAGCTTCACTGGGCGGCTTCGGCCACTCGCCCGCGTACGACCAAACTAACCTGCCCGGCCTCGGGGTCATTGGTCATAAGCCAGATTGCGCGGCGCAACTCCCGCCCCGACCACTCGGGGTAAACATCAATAGTGAAGCGCACTCCGCCCCGGCCGCCAGGGGGGATACTTTTATCGTAGGCGACCGCCGAACAACCGCAGCCCGTAAGGACCTCCTTGATCAACAGAGGGACCTTGCCCTCGTTACGGAGCGTGAAATAGTGTTCAAAGGCCGCCCCGGGCTTGAATTCAACTTCAAAAACCGGCTCATCAATGACCAGATATGGACGAAGCGCATACCTATCCGCCTGGGCCGGCTGGGCTAACAATAAAAAAAGGCCTACAATGAAGCCGGCTCTACCGGCTGGCTGATTGCTTGTCATGTACTCAGTTGCTGCCGCCACAGGGCCGTTAGTTCAGGCTTGGCCCTTTCAAAACTGAGGGCTTCCTCTTCTACCCGGGCATTTACCTTACGGGCGTTACAATCCTGATCTTCATCCAGGCCGGTAAAGCAGCGTCCCAAAAAAATCGGGGCCAGGGCGGCCACGGCTTCGTCCCGAGCGGCCTCGTCCCGGGCGCCGACGGCCGAAGCCGAATAGAGGCTGGCTCGCCACAAATCTCCCGTCACTCTCGGCGCCTCACCTCGGATGGACGCATCCAGGGTTCCTGCCAGTTCCTCGGCCAGGCCGGGATGAAAAAGATTCCCCCAGACGGCTTTCTGCTTTTGTCCCAGTTCAACAAACCGGGCCGTCAGGCGGGCCCGGTCCATTTTTATCTGGGGCGGGGGATTCTGGATGGCCTCATCGGCACCGGCCAGGGCGGTGGGCCGGGAACGGCCGACCCCCGGCCAATAGTCCCAGGTCTCGGCCATGAGATCAAAGATGGCCCGGGCCACATTGGTGAAGGCCCGAGGCAGATCGCTGTCCAGTCCGCCGGCCGCAGAGAGGCGGGGGTGGGTCATGAAGGATTGACAAATGCGGGCCCGATTCATGACAGCCAAGGTCAGGAGCTTCAAATCAGCCCGGAAGCCACGGTCGTCCGCTTCAAAGGCCGCGTCCTGATAAACCTCTATCATCCGGCGCTCAAAAGCGTGATCGCCGCCGATGGGTTCCAGCACCCTCCGGCCGAAAACGGCCCGAAAAAGAGGGTAGGCCAGCCAACGGGTCAGCGGGGTTTCGTGCCGATGGCGCACATACAGAGGCGCCACATAGTCCGCATCCTGTTTCAGAATGGGTTCAAACAGGCTTTTGATCCAGGTTGTCTTGATGCTCAACAGGTTGGCGTCCACCACGGCCAAGGCTTTGACCTTCAGCCGGGCGGCCATGGTCAGGGCGTTCCGGATATTGAGCCCCCGGCCCACCAAGCCCGGGGGGGTGGAGACGTAAATCCGGGGGACTTCAGCTTCAGCCGCGAAAAAGGCTTCCCGGGTGCCGTCCTCGGAGGCGTTGTCGCAGTTAATTAGGACCGTTTTCATCTCGGGGTAGGCCCGAACCAAGCCCATGGCCGCTTTCATGGTCGGCAACGCGATACGGTCCGCCTCCCGGCGGGAGACGACAGCCACCGCCAAGTCGGCCTCGTTTACTCCGGCCGGATTTACGATTTCAGCTGCTAACTCAACAGGGGTCATGACATTGAAACCTTGGTCAAAATGCCAACGCGGACCGTTCCAGACCGCTCCTAAATTCATAAAACTCAAGCACTGTAATTTCTATCCCGTTCAACATACTACATTATTTGATAAAAGTCAAAACCGGTTCGCCAAGCCGGGGCGTACCTCCTGGCGCCTCCGAATGATCCGCCAGCGTTTTTTACTTGATTTTAGTACAGAAAAGCGGTTATCCTAAACATTGAGGTCCAGGCAGGCCAGATAACTTTAAACCTGTCCAAATAGCTTTCAAGCTGTTTCTGAAAGCGGCCTCCAGGGAAGCGCTGATAATATTTATGGTCACAGCCGTTGATTTACCAAAACAGAACTCTCCTGTTTTAAGCCATAATTCCGCCCCCGCCCCGGATACGAGCGAAGGAGATCGCCGATGGATCTAACTAAATTAGCCGAACTGGAAAACAGAGTCACCGCTATGCTGGACAGGATGGCCGCCCTGACCAGGAACAACGAGAAACTCTCGGCCGAACTGGCCGAAACCATGAACGGGCTCAAGAATACCCAGGCCGAGCTGGACGAAGCCGAAAGCCTGATCAAAGAATTACAGGCCGAACGGGAAGCTATCCTGGACAGGGTGGAGGCGATCATTCAGCGTTTAGAGCCTCAAGCGATTTAAAAGCCGGCCCCTTAGGGCCTGAAAAAAGACGTTTAAGCCATGAGCGAGGAAAAGCAGCCCGACCGGGCCGGGGAATACGGGGCCGATACGCTTCCTGCCGAGCCGCGCTTGGTGGCCGTAAAGATGTTTGAGCGCGACTACCAGATAATGAGCGACCAGCCCGAACTGGTGGAACTCCTGGCCGCCGAGATAAACCGGGAAGCCCGACGTCTTCGAGAATTAAATCCGGCAAAAATGGGGCCCGGACACTTCGACTGGCCGGTACAAGTGGCCTTCCGCCTGGCCTTAAGCCGCTACCGCACCCAGGAGGCCTACAACACCTTGAAGGCCCAGGTTGAGGAAGACGCCGGGAAAATGGCCGATCGCATACTGGCCTCCTTGGATTCGAGCGAAGCAGACTGAAGGAGGCCCCCTCTGTTTCACCTCCAGGCGCGTTAAGCGGCCTGGTTAATATATGCCGTCGGCCAGAAAGCCGGCTTCGGCGGTCGTCATGCGGAGTTGCCCCCATGAGCGTATATCTGGTCTGGGCCCTGTCCGGCCTGGGGGTTCTCCCCTTAGGCGTTCTAATAGGTTTCTGGTGGCGGAAGAGAATTTTTGAATCCAAGCTGGAAAACATAGAAAACCTCTCCCGGAAGATGATTGAGGAAGCCCAGCGGGATGTGGTCAACATTAAAAAGGAGGCCACACTCCAAGGGCAGGATATCACCTTCCAGATGAAGGCGGCCTGCGAGAAGGAACTGGCAGAAAAAAAGAGGGAACAGAAAAAGCAGGAAGAGCGACTCACCCAGAAAGAGGAGCACTACGAGCGGCGGGCCGAGCAACTGGCCCAGCGCGAGGCCTCCGCGGCCCGGCAGGAGGCCGAACTGGTCAAGGCGGAAAAGAAGAACCAGGCCCAGGCGGAAGAACTGGCCCTGTTGGAGGCCGAACACCAGAAAGCCCTTGAAAAGGCGGCCGCCCTCACCGCTGAGGAAGCCAAGGAACTCCTGATGAAAAACATGGCCGAGGCGGCCCGCCACGAAGGCGCCAAATTCATCCGCCTCGTGGAAATGGAAACCCGGGAGACGGCCGACAAGAAGGCCAAGGAGATTCTGGCCTTGGCCGTAAAGCGCTATGCCGGGGACTATGTGGCCGAACACACGATTTCCGTGGTTCCACTGCCCAATGACGAGATGAAGGGCCGCATCATCGGCCGGGAAGGCCGCAACATCCGGGCCATCGAAGCGGCAACCGGGGTGGACCTGATCATAGACGACACTCCCGAGGCCGTCATTCTCTCGGGTTTTTCCCCCTTGCGCCGCGAGATAGCCCGCCAATCTCTGGAACGCCTCATTGCCGACGGCCGCATCCACCCGGCCCGCATTGAGGAAATCGTGGCCAAGGTCACGGAGGAAATGGAACAGACCCTCAAGGAGGCGGGAGAGCAGGCGGCCTTTGACGTGGGGGTCCACGGAATGCACCCCGAACTGGTTAAGACCCTCGGCAAACTCAAATACCGCACCAGCTACGCCCAGAATGTCCTTCAGCATTCCCTGGAAGTGGCCTTCCTCTGCGGGGTCATGGCCGCGGAACTGGGCCAGAATGTCAAGCAGGCCAAACGGGCCGGGCTCCTCCACGATCTAGGCAAGGCGGTGGACCACGAAGTGGAAGGCCCCCACAGCCTCATCGGGGCGGAACTGGCCAAGCGCTACGGCGAGGCGCCGGCGGTCATCCGCGCCATTTCGGCCCACCATGAGGATATCCCCCCGGAATCGGTGCTGGATGTCCTGGTCCAGGCGGCCGACACCCTCTCCGGGGCCCGGCCGGGCGCCCGCCGGGAAATGCTGGAAACCTATGTCAAACGCTTGGACGACCTGGAGCGCATTGCCAATTCCTTCGCCGGCGTGGCCAAGACCTACGCCATCCAAGCCGGCCGGGAAGTGCGCATCATCGTCAACAGCGAACAGATTTCCGATGATTCGGCCGCCATTCTGGTGAGCGACATCTGCCGGAAAGTGGAAAAGGAAATGGCCTACCCCGGCCAGATCAAGGTCACGGTCATCCGCGAAACCAGGGCCGTGGGCTACGCCAAGTAAGGCTATGCTGAAACGGCCCCCCAGATATCTGGCCATAATACTGCCCCTCCTGGCCGCCTTGACGGCCTGGGGGCTTTACCAGGCCCTGGCTCCGGCCAAAGCACAGGTGAGCTACCTTACGGAAACGGTCCGGCGGGGGGATATTGTAAAAACAGTGGTCACCACGGGCGAGGTGGCCTCGGCCCAATTGGTCGCGGTCGGGGCTCAGGTTTCGGGCCGTATCGAAAGACTCCTGGTCGTGCCGGGGCAAAAGGTCGGCCAGGACGAACTTATCGCTGAAATAGAATCCACCACCCAGCAAAACGAACTTGCCGCCGGTCGGGCCCGCCTGACCAGCTATGAGGCCCAGCTTCTGGCCCGCCAGGCGACCCTCAAAACGGCCCAGGCCAAATACGACCGGGAACTTAAGCTGATAAACCGTGCGGCCACCGTCGAGGAAAGCCTGGAGAAAGCCGAAGAGGCCCTGGCCGCGGCCCAGGCGGCCCTGGCTGAAACCGAATCCTTAATCCTCCAGGCCCGCATCGCGGTCGATACGGCCGAAACCAACCTGGGCTACACCCGCATCACCTCGCCCCTGGCGGGCACGGTGGTTTCAGTGCCGGTGGAAAAAGGCCAGACCGTAAACGCCAGCCAGCAGGCCCCGACCATTGCCCAGATCGCCGACCTCGGCCGCATGGAAATTAAAATGCAGATATCCGAAGGCGATGTGACCAAGGTCCGGCCCGGGCTCAAGGTCGGCTACACCATTTTATCCGAGCCGGACCTGACCTTCACCGGCGTTTTGGATTCAGTGGACCCCGGCCTGACCGCCCTGTCCGACGGCGCCTACACCGGTTCGACCGCCGCCGGCACTGCCGTCTATTACTACGGCAAACTAAAGGCCGACAACGCCGCCGGCACTCTGCGCATAGGCATGACCACCCAGAACACCATAGTCATCGACGAGGCCCGGGATGTCCTCATGGCGCCTTCCATAGCCGTCAACCCCGCCGGCCGCGGCACGGCCGTGGTCCGGGTGCTGGAAAAGGGCCGGCCGATTGACCGGACCATAGAGATCGGCCTGTCCGACAACATGTACACCCAGATCCTCTCCGGCCTTACGGAGGGTGAAGAGGTGGTGGCCGCCCAGATGAGCGCCGCCGAGGTGGATCGTGCGGCCACCGTCAGGATGCGCGGCGGACCGCGCTTTTAAAAACCGATGAGCCTCATCGAAATAAACAAGATCAACAAGTTTTTCGGCCAAGGCCAGGCCCGGGTCCATGTCTTGAAGGATATCGACCTGGGCATAGAGCGGGGCGACTTCGTGGCCATCATCGGCCAGTCCGGGTCGGGCAAGAGTACCCTCATGAACACCTTGGGCTGCCTCGACACCCCTACATCAGGTTCCTACAGCTTGGGCGGCCTGGAGACCAACAGCCTGTCCTCAAACGACCTGGCCTGGCTCAGGGGCCGCAAGCTGGGATTCATCTTTCAGCGCTACAACCTCCTCCCTAGCCTGAGCGCCTTAGACAACGTGGCCCTGCCGGCCGTTTACGCCGGCCTGAACCTGGCCGCCCGACGGGAGAAAGCCAAAGACCTCTTAACCCGCCTGGGGCTGTCCGACAAGCTGGGCAACCTGCCCCATCAGCTTTCCGGGGGCCAACAGCAAAGGGTCAGCATCGCCCGGGCCCTGATTAACGGCGGGGAAATAATCCTGGCCGACGAACCGACGGGAGCCCTGGATTCCAAAAGCGGCGAAACGGTCATGGAGATTCTTCAGGATCTCAATCGGGCCGGGCACACCATAATCCTGGTCACCCACGACCCATCCATCGCCGGCTACGCCCACCGGGCCATAGAGCTTAAGGACGGCCTGGTCATCTCCGACACCCGCCGGGCGCCTTTCTCCGGGGCGGCCGGCGAAAGCCCGGCGGAGACGCGGGCCGGTCTTTTACACTTCTACCGCGACCAGTTTCTGGAAGCCTTCAAAATGTCCGTCCAGGCCATAACCGCCCACAAGCTCCGTTCCATCCTGACCATGCTGGGCATCATCATAGGCATTGCCGCGGTGGTCTCGGTGGTGGCCCTGGGGCGCGGCTCCCAGGAACGCATCATGGCCAATATCAGTTCCATGGGCACCAACACCATCAACATCTACCCCGGGTCCGGCTTCGGCGACCTCCGCAGCGGCCGCGTCCGCACCTTGACCGTCTCGGATTCGGACCTCCTGGCCAGGCAGAGCTATCTGGACAGCTCCACGCCCAGCTTGTCCGTCTCGGGCCTTTTGGTCCACTCCAACCAGACTCTCTCGGCCAATCTCACCGGCGTGGGCGAACAATTCTTCGATGTCCGGGGATTGACCATAGGCCAGGGCCGGCCCCTGACCCAGGCCGATATCCGCCAGGCGGCCTCGGTGGTGGTCATAGACCCGAACACCCGCGACAATCTCTTTCCCCATGGCGAAAACCCCATCGGCCGGATCATCATCTTCCGGCGCCAGCCCCTGACCATAGTCGGCGTCGCCAACCCCCAGGCCAGCCCCTCCGGCAACCCCGACGGCCTTTCCCTCTGGGCCCCTTACACCACGGTCATGAGCAAGATCAGCGGAGACCGATTCATCAATTCCATCATCGTCAAGGTCAGCGCGGAGGCCAGCCCGCAGGTGGCCGAAAAGAATCTCACCGCCCTTTTGACGGTCAAGCACGGCGGTCGCAAGGATTTTTTCACCCAGAACACCGACAGCATTAAAAAGACCATCGAAAGCTCCACCAAGACCATGACCCTTCTGATCTCCAGCATCGCCCTTATTTCCCTAGTGGTGGGGGGTATCGGAGTGATGAACATTATGCTGGTCTCGGTAACCGAGAGAACCCGGGAAATAGGCGTGCGCATGGCCATCGGAGCCAGGCGTTTCAACATCCTGGAACAGTTCCTCATTGAAGCGGTTTTGCTCTGCCTCATCGGCGGCCTGGCCGGCATCGCCCTCTCCGGCCTGGTAGGCACGATTTTCAATGCCTTGACCCAGGACTTCCGCATGTCTTTTTCCACCGCTTCCATCTTTCTCGCCCTGGGCTGCTCCACCCTCATCGGGGTGCTCTTCGGCTTCATGCCGGCCCGGAACGCCTCCCGCCTAAACCCCATTGAAGCCCTGGCCTACGAGTAGAGCATCAAGCTATCCCTTGCCGTCCTGACGGAAAGTGATTATAATGGGATGGATTCAGAAGGGTCAGGGCGGAAGGCTTTTTGCCCAGCCCAGAACCAGCCGCCCCAGCCACAAGGAGACAGTCCCATGGCCGATAAAATACTGGTCGTCGATGATGAAGCCCATATCAGGATGCTCTACGCCGAGGAACTGGCCGAGGAAGGCTATGAAATCATAACTGCCGAAGGCGGCCTGAACCTCCTGGAACTCATTGAAGAGGAAAAGCCGAGCTTGGTGGTGCTTGACATCAAAATGGTCGATTACAACGGCCTCGACCTTCTGCAGGATATCCGCAACAAATTCTACGATCTGCCGGTGATTCTATGCTCGGCCTACGACACCTTCAAGGACGACATGAAATCCATAGCCGCTGACCAGTATGTCATCAAGAGTTTCGACCTCTCCGAACTCAAATCCAAAATAGCCGATCTGTTGCAGGGCTGAATCAGCCGACGGTCAGTGGCGATGGACGGGTATAACAACAGGCCGGACGGCGTCCGGGCGGCGGCCGAGGAACGGGAAGAAAAAAACCTGGCCCCCCAGGCCGCTCTCTCCCGGAAGGCCCGTCGTCTCAATGAGGAAGAACCTTGCCCCTTCCGCACCGCTTTCCAGCGCGACCGCGACCGCGTCATCCATTCCAAGGCTTTCCGGCGCCTGGCCTATAAGACCCAGGTATTCACCAACCCGGCTGGCGACCATTACCGCACCCGCCTGACCCACACCTTGGAAGTAAGCCAGATTGCCCGCACTCTGGCCAACGCCATGAATCTCAACGAGGACCTCACCGAAGCCATCGCCCTGGGCCATGACTTGGGGCACACCCCCTTCGGCCATTCCGGGGAACGGGTGCTGGACCGCATCTATCCCGGCGGTTTCACCCACCAAGCCCAGAGCCTGCGAGTCGTCGATCACTTGGCCAAGGAGACCGAGGGACTAAACCTGACTCTGGAAGTCCGCGATGGAATCCTAAAGCACTCCAAGGGCCTGGGGCCCATTTTCGCCCGGAACGGCGATGACCCGGCCACACTCGAAGGGCAGTTGGTGCGCGCCTCCGACATTATCGCCTATCTGGCCCACGATTTGGACGACGCCTTCCGTGCCGGGTTGCTCCAGCCCGAGGAAGTTCCCCCCGAACTTCTGGCCGCCTTCGGGCCCCGCAGTTCCACCCGCATCGGGGCCATGGTCGGCGACCTTTTGACGGCCAGCCGATCCCCCTCCGGCCGGCTTCAATTGACTTTCTCGCCGGCCATGGAAAATAACCTTCTGGAACTGAGGGATTTTTTGCACCGCCGCGTCTATCAGCACTCAAACCTGGCCGAGAGATTGGCCTGGTCGGACCTCGTCATTGAAGAGCTTTATCTAACCTTCTCCGCCGACCGGGAACTCTTGATCAAACACTACCCTGCCGCCGCCCAGACCGACATCCCCCCGGCCCAGGCCGCCTGTGATTTTGTGGCCAGCATGACCGACCGCTACGCCGAAAGCCTCCACCGGCGTCTTTTTCCCCAGGCCGCCCGGGCCAAGGCGGCGGCCGGCCATGAAAATAACCCCTATCTTAGCCCGCCCGGGCCTGGAAAGACGAAAAAACCATGGCTTACTCACGACCATTAGACGACATCCGGGTGGGGGGAGAGATAGACGCCAAGTGCACCCGCTGCCGCCGCCTCACCAATCATCGCATTGTGGCCATGGTGGACGGGCGGGTAAAACGGGTCATCTGCCTGACCTGCGACAGCCAGCACAACTATCACCAACCCCCGGGAGAGAAAGGGCCGGCCGCGGCCCAGGTGCGGCGGGTGGGCAAGGAGATGAGAAAGACTTCATCCCCCCAGGGCGGTCCCCGTATTTTCGCCCTGTGGATGAAGGGCCGTGAAGAATTGACCTCCACCGGCGGCCAGCCGCGACCCTACCGGCTCCAGGAAGGCTACCAGCCCGGTGAGGCCATTGACCACCCCAAATTCGGCCTGGGTTTCATCCAGAAAACCATCCCTCCAGGCAAAATGGAAGTCATGTTTGAACACGAAATAAAAACTTTGGCCATGAACGCCGATGTTCCACGTCATATATAAAATACTCTACCCCTTGGTCTTTCTTCTGGCCTGGCCCTTCTTAACCCTGCGTGATCTCGTCCACCGCAAGCCTTACCGCTTCAAGGCCCGTTTTTTGGGGCCGGACAGGATGCCGCCCAAAAGCCCGGGCCGGCCCAGGGTCTGGCTTTGGGCCTTGAGCCTGGGGGAAGTTCTGGCGGCCAAAAATCTTGTATCGGCTCTGGAGGGGGCCGGAGCGGAAGTGGTCATCACTTCCACCACCGCCATTGGCCGCGACGCGGCCGCCAGTGCCTGGCCGAGCCGGCCTGTATTGGCCTCGCCCCTGGATTTCAGCCTGTCCACGCGCCGCTTTGCGAAAGCGGTGGACCCCGACCTTCTGGTGCTGGTGGAAACAGATATTTGGCCGGGCATTCTCTACCGTTTAAACCGCCTGGGAGTGCCCAAGGCCCTGGTTTCGGCCCGCATCAGTCCCCGGTCATTCATGGGTTACCGGCATATTCGCCCTTTCTGGCGCCAGGTTATGCGCCTATTTGACCTCATCACCGCCCAGAGCGAAGAAGGCCGCCTTAGGCTCCTGGATCTGGGGGCCGACCCGGAGCGGACCCGGGTCATAGGCGACCTCAAATTCGACCGCGAGGTCCGGGTGAGCACCCCGGAAATCCGGGCCGTCCTTTTGGCGGAAACCGGCTGGCCCGAAGGCCGCTGGATCGTGGCCGGCAGCACCCACCCCGGCGAAGACGAGATAATCCTGGGCGCCTTCATGGAACTTAAAAACAAGTACGGAGACCTAAAACTCCTCCTGGCCCCCCGCAACCAAAACGACTTCCAATCGGCTTGGGAACTCATAAATCGCATGAACCTTCCAGCCGCCCGCCGCGGAGAACCGACCCCGGACGACCGGAACAAGGTTGTCTTTCTCCTGGATACCTTGGGGGAACTGGACCGCTTATACGGCCTGGCCGAAATAGCCCTGGTGGGCAAAAGCTGGGTTGGCGGGGGAGGAGGGCATAATCCCCTGGAACCGGCCGCCAAGGGCCTGCCGGTTCTCTTCGGTCCCCTGGCCCACAACTATCGCTGGATGACCAAGGTCCTCCTGGAAGCCGGCGGCGGCCTGATGGTTCCAGACCAGGGGGCCCTTCTGGCCGCCCTCGAAAACCTTTTGGACAACCCGGACCAGGCCCGGGAAATGGGCCGCCGGGCCGCAAATTTTGTCCGGACCCACCAGGGCGGCGCACGCAAAACCATGGACCTCCTCCAGCCTTTTCTGGAAAGAGCCCGGTGATCGGCCTGGGTTTCTCCCGTCTGGCCGCCGGATTGATCCGTTCCTGGCGGGATGAAGCCCCCCTACCCTGGCTCAGACCTCTGGGCGCGGCTTACGGCTGGGGCGCCGCTTTTAGACGCGGACTCCACGCCGCCTTTGGCCATACCAAACGGGCGGCTCGGCCGGTCATCAGCCTGGGCAACTTGACCGTTGGGGGCACCGGCAAAACTCCCCTGGCCCTGGTCCTGGCCGGCTTCTTTCTGGATCTTGGGCGCAAGCCGGCCATTCTCAGCCGGGGCTACGGCCGCGAGCCGAGCCGGCCCGCCCCATTGGTTATTTCACGAGGGACGGGCCCCTTGGCCGGCCCGACTGAAAGCGGCGACGAGCCCTGGCTGATGGCTTCGGAGCTGCCCGCCGCCCGGGTGGTGGTGGATCCTGACCGGTGCCGGGGAGCCCGGACAGCGGTGACTGAATTGGGCGCTGACGTCCTGATCCTGGATGACGGCTTTCAATACCTCTCACTGGCCGCTGACTGCCGGATACTTCTGGCTCAAGGGCCCCGCCCCTTCGGCAACGGGGCGGTCCTGCCCGCGGGCCCCTTGAGGGAGCCCTTGGCCACCCACCGGCTGGCACACATCCTGGTAAGCACCGGAGAGGCGGAACCTTCCGCGGATTTGGCGGCCCTGGCCGAGGGGCGGCCCGTTTTCGCCGCCGCCCACCACCCACTGGGCTGGCGTCCCTTGGGCCGGCCTGAACTTAAGCCGCCGGACGACCTGGGCGGACGGCCGGTCTTGGCCTTCTGCGGGCTGGGCCGACCGGAATCCTTTCAAAAAACCCTCCAAAACCTTAACCTGAATATCCTCGGCTTCCTGGCTTTGTCCGACCACCAAAATTATGACCGCCGCCTCCTGACCAGGCTCAGCCAGGCTTTTTCGGAAAGCGGGGCGGACTTTATGGTCACCACGGCCAAGGACGCGGTCAAGCTGCCCCCCGCCTGGCCCTGGCCGGTCCTGGTCCTTAAAACCGAACTGCGCTTCGACAGGCCCCAGGCTTTTTTCAAGGCCGTCCTGGGCGCGGCCGGGCTGACTCCATGAAAGACAGGATACTGGTCCGGGGCGCCAACTGGGTAGGGGACGCGGTCATGACCCTCCCGGCACTGGCGGCCCTTCGCGGCCACTTCCCCCAGGCCCGGTTGACTGTCCTGACCCGGCCCTGGGCGGCAGGGGTCTATCAGGCCCAGGCCGGGGTGGACCAGGTGCTGACCTATGAGCCGAACGGCCGCCATCGAGGCCTTGCCGGCGCCCTGTCCCTGATCAGGGAACTGGCCAGTTTCGACCTGGCCATCCTGTTCCAGAACGCTTTCAGCGCGGCTCTATTCCCAGCCCTGGCCCGCGTTCCGGAGCGCTGGGGGTACGCCCGGGACGGACGCGGCTGGCTACTGACCAAGGCCATCCGCCTCAAGCCTTCGGACCTGTCGGTTCACCAGGTGTTTTATTACTTGAACCTCTTGGAAAAATTGGGCTTGCCCGCTCCTTTCCAGCCGCCGAGCCTCAGCCTGGATGAAGCCGCCCAGGCTGAGGCCGAGACCATTTTGAGGGGTTTGGGGGAGCGACCCCTGGCCCTGGCGCCGGGGGCGGCCTTCGGCCCGGCCAAGCGCTGGCCCGAGGCCGCATTTGCCCGGGCGGCCAACCTGATTTTAAGGCAGCGGCCCGGCGGTACGGTCATACTGGGCGGAAAGGAGGATGCCCCGGTCGCCGCCCGGTTGGCGGAAATGCTCCCCAAACCCAAGCTGGACCTGGCCGGCCGCACGCCCCTTTCAACAGCCATGGCCGTGTTGAGCCGGGCCGGCCTGCTCCTGACCAATGATTCCGGCCTCATGCACCTGGGCGGAGCCCTGGGCGTCCCCTTGGTGGCCGTCTTCGGCCCCACCGACCCGGCCTCAACCGCCCCCCTGGGACGCAGCCGCCTCATCCGCGCCCAAGCCCCCTGTGCCCCCTGCCAGAAACGAGTCTGCCCCTTAGGCCGCCAAATATGCTTCGATGAGGCCAGCCCGGAGCGGGCGGCCGAAGCGGGCCTGGAGCTATTGGATGGATTCTAGGAAACATCCCGCCCGTTTGCTCATAGTCCGCCTCTCCTCCATAGGGGACGCCATCCACACCCTGCCTCTGGCCGCCGCCCTCCGCCGCCTCTATCCCGAGGCCTTTCTGGGCTGGCTGGTGGAAGAACCGGCGGCGCCCCTCATCGTGAACAACCCCTTGCTGGACTGGTGGCTGGTATTGCCCAAGGGCTGGCTCAAGAAAATAAGCTGGCTGGCCCGCCTGCGCCGGGAACTCAAAAAACAACAATTTGAAATTGCCTTCGATGTCCAAGGTTTAAGCAAAAGCGCGGTGGCGGCCTTTATCTCCGGGGCCCCGCTGAGGGTGGGCTTCACCCGGGGCGAAGCCCGGGAAATAGCCCCGTTTCTGGACAACCGCCTGATTCCCCCCCCCGGCCGGCATGTGGTCGCCAACACCCTGGGTCTTCTGACCGCCCTGGGGGAGGAAGCGCCCTCGGCAACCGAACTGGTCCTGCCTCCCTGCCCTGCCCCTGAACTGGCCCGGATAGAATCTTTTCCGGCCCCGGCCGACGGCTTTTACCTGTTCGGGCCCTGGACCAGCAATATTTCCAAGTGCTGGCCCATGGAATATTTCACGGAACTGGCCGCGAGGCTGCGCCAAACCACCGGACGGCCGACCCTGGCCCTGGGATACGGGCCGGCGGAGCGCGAGGCAGTGGCCCGAGCGGCAGTCAAAGTTCCGGGCGCTCTTGAACTGGCCCCGGAAGTTTCCCCCCTGGGGGTCGCGGAACTTATCCGCCGAGCTTGCCTCTTCATCGGCTGCGACTCCTTCCCTCTCCACCTGGCCGCCGGGCTGGGCCGCCCCACCCTCGGGCTGTTCGGAGTGAGTGATCCTGACCGGGTGGGGCCCCACCTGGCCCTGGGGCGCTCCCTTTACACCCGCCTGACCTTGACCAGTTCCAGCCGGGCGCGGGCCCGGCTGACTCAGGCCAATCTTCTGGCTCTTTCCGTGGAGGAAGTAGAAGCCGCGAGCCTGAGATTGCTTGGTGAAACACAATGAAAAGATTGAACCTGACCCTCCTGGCCTGGCTCTTACTCTTGGCCTGGCCGGCCGGAGCCGTGGAAATCCACGACAACTCCGCCGCCCTCTCCCTCTTCCGCCAAGGGCGCTACGCCGCGGCCTATGCCGCCTTCTGGCCGGCTCTAAAGGGAGGGGACCCTGAGGCCATTTTCCACGGCCTCATCATTCGCCGCAACGGGCTGGACGGCCGCCAGCCGGCCCAGCCCAAGGAAATTGCCGCCCTGACCGGCTTTCTGGCCAGCCGGTCAGGATTCATGCACCAGGCTCTCAGGGCCGTGCCCCGGATTCCGGAAACCACGGCCGATGCCTATCGAACCGCCCTGGCCCAATTGGTGTATGCGGGACTGATTCCTCTGGAACGCCCACCGGATTCGCCCGAAAAATTTTCCGACCGGCGGCGGGAAGAAGCCCTGGCCCTTATTTCATCCCCCTTAATCAGACCGCCCATCAGCCGCTACCCCCCAGCCCTGAATTTCGCGGCCTTTCTCAACTTGGCCCCGGGCGGTTCGACCAGAAAGGCTCAGAGCTTTCTAATAAAATCCGCCGAAGCCGGAGACCTCCTAGGCATGCTCAACCTGTCCTTTTTATACCGTGAAAGCAAGGGAGGGTTCCAGGACGACCTCAAGGCCGCCCACCTGGCCAGAAGAGCCGCGGAGGCCGAGCCGCCCCTGGCCCGGGCCTTAAACGAAGTGGGTTTTTATTACGAAACCGGCCGGGGGGTTACCCAAGACTTGACCGAGGCCCGAGCCTGGTATGGAAAAAGCGCCGCCCGGGGTTATCAGCCCGGGCGCAAGAACGCCGCCCGCCTGAAAGGGAGGAAACCGCCCCGGGACGGGCCGGCCCTGGACGCGGAAATAATGTTCTGACGTTTTCCTCCTGGCCATACCTCTCACACAATCGGGGTATTGGGCCAGGAGGAATATCCGTTTCTTAGAAGCTGAAGGTCAGGGTGTTGAACCAGTTGTAGGAGTCGGAGCGCTTATTAAAAACTCCTTCATCGGTGGTTTCATCCAAAGCCTTGCCGGCGAAAAGATAACCGAAGGCGGTGTCGAATTTCAAGTTATCCAAGAGCTGGATGGTGAAACCCAAGTCGGCTTCGAAGCCTATGTTCTTGCCAGCCCCGGATTTGGTCTTGTTCAACCAGAGATTAGCCAAGGCGTACCGCACGGTAAGGTCATCGGTGAAGGAGTGCCCCCCGGTCAGGACAATGCCCCAATGGTTGGAAGAGTTCATGCCGTTAATGTCGGTGTTGCTTAAATCGCCTTGCGCGCCGGAGCGCTTGTTGGCCTCCATAATTGGGCTGGTGAATGCGCGGTTCCAATAGGTGTAGCCGTTATGGGCCACTATGAGGGGCTGGAAGGCCGTGCCCATATCGACCAGACCTTTAAACTTCGTGTCGCCTTCCTTGCCTCCGGAGGCCCACCAGCCAGCCAGCATCACGTTGCCCGGGCCGTAATTGTAGTCAAAATCCAGGTAGAAGGCATAACCGCTGACTTTGTCGCTTAAGTCGGAGTTTATGAGGGGTAAACGGTCGGCTTTGCCCCAGCCGGCCTTACCTTCAAAGTGGATGCTGAAGTCGCCGAAACTATGGGCAATGGAGGGGTTGATGTAGAAGACCCTTAGGGAGCCAGGACCGGAAGCGAGGGTGGGAGGATCCGCATCTTCATCGGCCCCGGTAAAGCCGGTAAGTCCGACGCGGTCGCGCAGATATTGCAGACCCAGGGTGGCTCCGCCGCCCTCCCAGTAATAAGCGGGTTCAAGGACGAAGAGATCGGAGAATTCTTCGTCGCTCAAACCTTGGCCTGAATAATTAGTCTGGCGCGATTGGAGGCGGTTGAACTGGGCGACCAGCTGGAAGCCGCTATCCCAGCGGTTGGCCCAGCGGGCCCCATCAATCGGCCTATCCCAGTCAAAGGGCTGCCAAGCCGTGTTGACCGTCTCAACCCCGCCC
>Ga0099364_10005987_pt1 | contig 17833 bp, 15 predicted proteins | sample TergutTh196P3_FD_73070 | JGI IMG/M metagenome (GOLD analysis project Ga0099364, IMG submission 73070) | Microcerotermes parvus P3 segment gut microbial communities from Pointe-Noire, Republic of the Congo - Th196 P3 | ecosystem: Host-associated > Arthropoda: Insects > Digestive system > Gut ...
CGTTGCCTCCGCCCAAGGGAAATTGTTGTACACGATGTCTTTGGAGTAACTATAACGCATTTCCAACCGTCCGCCAACTGTACGCATCCATGCATTATGAACACTGGAAGTTAAAATGCCGAAATGATAAAGCGTGGCATTGGGGATGATGCGAACAGCATTACTACATAAAACGCGTGGCGTCAAAAAACCGATAGGAATATAATCCCGCCGTTCCGAAGAAGTTTCTGGGATTACTAAAAACCGCTTTGTCGGCATATTCTCCACATGAAACCGGGTCGGAGTTTTTGCAATTTTTTTCGTTCCTTCGCTTTTGCTTTTCAAGCGAAATTCTCGGACGGCTTCGACTCGCTTCATTATTTCCGACATAGTGCGGTATTCATCCGGCGGAGTATCGCCCAGCCAAAGACACCAACGGGGTCGGTTGTTAATGAACTCGTCCGAACCATACCAACGGCGAAAAAACTGTTTTGACGCGGGTTCTTTTTTGATAAACTCTTTTCGCTCTTTATCGGTGAAAAGATAATTGCCGTTATCAATCGGTTTATTACCAATTCCGATTTCCGGTACGTCGCAAAGCGGCTTTACTCGGCTTTCGATAAAAACAACAGGAGCATCCACAAGATAGGGATTTATTTTCGTTACAGAATCTTTTGATTTTCCATCAAAAATATATTTATGTGCCGTATCGACAAAAGAGAATCCTATAATAACACAATGTACTTGGGCTTTACCCTTTGCCTCATTCCACCATTTGAACGTCCGATAGGCAAAATCAATATGGATATTCCGTTCTACGAGCGGCTTCCACAAAAGAACAACTTGTTCTCCCTGCGTAATGGAATTCGTCGAAACAAATCCTGTCCGAATTTCCGTGCCGCTCATCATATCGGCGGCTTTTTTATACCATGCTGTAACATAATCGAGATTACCGATACCTTTCAAATTGCCAAAAGTAAGTTGCATGTCTCCCTTGTGCCTTGCCGTCATTACTCTCGCCCCGCTATACGGCGGATTGCTAACAATGTACGACAATTCCTCTTTCGGTACGATACTTTCCCAATCGATACGCAACGCATTGCCATGCACAATAGTAGCACACTGCATCAACGGCAGACGAACATAATACTGTCCAAACTGTTCCGATACCTTTATGTTCATCTGATGATCAGTCAACCACATGCCCACCATTGCCACTTGACAAGGGAAATCTTCGATCTCAATACCATAAAACTGTTCGACGTTCACTTTCAAGAGCAGAGAAATGTCAAGCCGCTTTTGACTGGTGCTGCCTTTCATTTTTAGTATTTCCAATTCCAGCAAACGTAATTCCCGATACGCAAGCATCAAAAAATTGCCGCAACCGCACGCAGGGTCAAGAAATTTTAACGACGCAATCTTGTCATGAAATTTATCGAGAGCGACAGGAGTCGCTTTCACGCGTTCAAACTCGCTCCAGAGATCATCCAAGAAGAGCGGATTGAGAAGTTTCAGTATGTTATCCAAGTCCGTATAGTGCGCACCGAGCTCCCGACGCAAATCTTTTTTCATTACGCATTGAAACATCGCTCCGAAGATGGCAGGCGAAATACTACTCCAATCAAAACTTCGGCACTCCAACAGCAGTTTCCGCATTTTTTCGTTAAAATCGGCTTTCGGAAGAAGTTTTTGGAAAAGTGTACCGTTGATATAACGGAACTGTTTTAATTCATCGGACAACAACTTCCGCTTTGCTCTGGTCTCCTCCGTCATGTTGAGAACATCAAACAAATCGGAAAGCCGGTGCGAAAGATCGCTGCCGTCCTCTTTGGAATTGACAATGTAATTGTAAAAATTCCCCTTCGGAAAAATGCCGGTATCGCCAGCGAACAAACAAAAGAGCAAGCGAGTGAGATAGATTTCGAGATCGTGTCCTTCATAACCGTGTTCCAGTAACTCATCGTGGAGCAGTGCCATCCTTTCGGCAGCGCGAACGTTGACTTCAAATTGATCATCCCTTTCCTGATCTCGCTGGGCAGTGTAACCCGCCAGGGTGGCAAAGCGTTTGACGTGTTTGTGTAAATCTTTGGTCTTGAACTGCGTGCGTTTGCCGGTGGTTCGGTTATAGTGAACGATGGTCTCAAAGTCGCTGACCATAAGGACTTCGGGCATTTCGTCGGCAGGCAGATGGACGATGTAATCTCGTAACTGTTTGTATGCCTCGGATAAATTTTTTCCTTTGGACTTCATTTCGATGGCGATTTTCTTGGGCAGAAAATAGTCCATGTATCCTTGACTCTCTTCTTTCGTAGTGGGATTCTCGAAGCGTCCGATGGTAGCGTCCATGCCGAAGATTTCGAGAAATTCTCGGACGAACATTTGTGCTTCGGACTTTTCGTTTTTTGCGTCTTTCCATCGTATGGCGAAGGCGACGGCGTTGGATTGGATGGCTTCCCAAGTGAGCATGGGAGTATTGTAACACGTTTTGAAGGTTTCCGGGGTGGTGCTCTTCATGACGCACGTCCCCAAAATCGCATTTTTCGATGTGTCTCCCATTAGCCGCTTCGCCTGCAAAGTGTGGCGAAGAGGCACTTCACATAGCGCTTCGGAGGGATCGGTTTGCCGGCTTCGTGTCCGCCATCTCACAAAGCAAACGTTGCCAATTCGCCAGAGAGCCTTGCGTGATTCGCCCCAACGTCTTGGTCGTCTCGCTACCCGTCAAATGAGGCAAATTGCTCGGCACACGATCAACGGCAAGTAACGCCAACATCGCTGTACACAGTGCATCAAAGGTATCGACCGGTATTCCCAATTGAGAAAGAGGAATCAAAGACCGGCGTTGAAGTTGAGTCACCAAAGAATTCATCAGCAAACCATGCTGCTGTCCAGAACCCTGTATCAGAAGTTCCGATTCGGGCTGACCGCCCGTCTTCATCAGATTCGACACCCGGTTGGCAACCGTTTCGGCAATGAAGCCGCTTACGGTGCAGAGTATATCTTGGTGTGAATGCCCTTTTTTCGCTGCTTCGTCGGCTATTTTTAGATACCGATCCGGCTTTAATCCCGTCGGCGACCACTCTTCCTTCGGCAACAGTGCAGCCCGGAGTGCCGAGAGGAGTTGCGGAACTTGACACCCTTGCACCGCAAACCGTCCGCCAGTGTCCACATTCGTTTTGCCGCCGGTTAACTGCCAAACCAACGTGTCCAACAGAGAACCGCAGGGGATTATGTCGATTTGTTCGATTTTCTGGTGCGAAAAAGAATTTTCTGCCCGGGGTAAAAACGTTAATCGGGCGGTGCGTCCGAGGTCGAGAAAAATGCGGGAATTCGCCTCCGATTTGAGAAAAATCCAAGTCGGCAACGGAAAAATCGGACCGCCGTTGCCTCGCGCTGCAATATCCTGCGCCGAAAATGAATCGACGACATTCATACCGGTTTGTTCGGCAAGATGAGCGGCATCGCAAAGACCTTGATAGAAAATTCCATTAGTGGTAACGGCACGTAAGCCAGGATCGTGAACTCCAACTGCCAAGACATCGTTTGCGGTGAGTTTGGACTCACCGATGAGTTCCAGAATCGCTTCTTCCTCGATACAGGCGAGTTCTTGGGCAACGTGTAAGGCAAGACCGGCGGGAATCCTTATTTCCTCGCTCTTTCCGGTGCTACACTGTTGCGCCTGCTGGCGTAGTGTTCCTTGCAGATCATTGAAGGAGTCGGTAATTTCGCGAGGAACATCGAAGGAAATCGTCTTTCGGATTTCGACGGGGGCACCGCCGCCGCGCCCGTGAACTCCGACCATTGCGGACTCGATCCGCTGGCACGTTGCCGTAATACTGATTCCGGCAAACCATCGGACGGGATTAGCCGACTTGCGAGACTCCCGCGAAAATAGAGTGGGAAACACCATTTTTTTCAAAGGTATCGAAAACAAAAAACACATACGCTTCGGGCAAGTGTATCTATTTTGCGGAATCGAGTCCAGAGCAAATTTGTCTGCCGGCATTCACATTTTTCCTTTTTCGGATAGAATCAGCGGCTCCTTGTGTGACCCTATGAAAAACGTTTCTAAAAACTGGCAAGAACGCATTGTGCCGGTAATGCTGATTACCATTACACTGCTGTTCATATCTCTGTTCCTTGTACTACCCCTTGTTTCGGTTTTTGTCGAGGCATTCCGAAATGGTACTGCGCTCTACTTCGCCAGTTTCAAGGATGATTACGTTTGGTCGGCAATCTATTTGACCATCATTTGTGCGTTGATTGCTGTCCCGCTGAACGTCGTCTTCGGAGTCGTTGCCGCTTGGTGTATTGCGAAATTCAAATTTTGGGGTAGAAACGTGCTGATTACACTGATTGATTTGCCCTTTGCCATTTCGCCGGTCATTGCCGGATTGGTGCTCGTGCTTGCTTTTGGGCAACGGTCGGCACTGGGCAGTTGGCTCATTGATCACGGTCTAACCATTATTTTTGCTCCGCCGGGGATTATTTTGGCAACGGTTTTCGTAACGATTCCGTTTGTCGCCCGGGAATTGATTCCGCTCATGGAAGAGCAGGGAACCCTTGAAGAAGAAGCCGCCGTCGCACTGGGCGCAGGCGGATGGAGCATTTTTTGGCGAGTAACGTTGCCCAATATCAAGTGGGGCTTGTTGTACGGCGTGATCCTTTGCAATGCAAGGGCAATGGGGGAATTCGGTGCTGCCAGCGTCGTATCGGGACACATTACATCTACGAGTACCATACCGCTGTATATCGAAACATTGTACGCCGGCTACGATGCTGTGGCGGCGTTTTCTCTGGCGACGATTCTGGCGTGTCTCGCTTTGGTTACACTCGTCGCCAAATCCATCGTCGAATGGAAGGTCAAGCGGGAAAGAGCAAGGGAGGCGTAAAAACATTTTTGCATTTTTACGAAAAATAGTGTATATTATTTGCCGTTACACTTTGTCCAATTTGCCGGTTTTATTACGGAATGGATCGCCGTCGTGTTGTCGTTACCGGACTGGGGATCGTCGCTCCCCAGTGCCGATCCCTCGATGAACTCTGGAATCTCCTGATTTCCGGTGTCGGAGCGGCACGTCCCTACGACGGCTTCGGACTTATCTCTCACGCCGCTCCCGCCGATTTCGAGGGACATATCAGCGACTTTGAATCGCAAGACCCTACGCAACAAAAGGCGATTCGGAAAAGTCTCAAAGTCATGTCCCGCGAAATTCAAATGGCCGTCGCTGCCAGTTGCCGGGCATTGAACTCGGCGGGAATACAAATCGGACAGTTTCCATCAGACCGAATCGGGGTTTCCTTCGGCTCCGATTACATACTGACCACCGTTGAAGACGTGTTGGATGGTGTCCGATCCTGCATGACCGGTTCACAGTTCGATTTCGCACGCTGGGGAACCGTCGGTTTGCCGAAAATGTCCCCGCTTTGGCAGTTAAAATATCTGCCCAATATGCCTTCCAGTCATATTGCGATTCTCAATGATTGTCATGGACCGAGCAACTCCATTACTCTTCGGGAAGCATCCATTGGAGCCGTCGTCGGCGAGTCGGTTGAGATCGTCGCCTCGGGTCGGGCAGACATTATGGTCGTCGGAACCACCGGCAGCCGATTACATCCGTATAAACTGATGCATGCCAAACAGCAGGAAGAACTGACACCAACGGTGTGCCGACCGTTCGATCAACATCGGAACGGAACGATATTGGGAGAAGGGGCAGGGGCGTTGATCCTTGAAGAAATGCAGCATGCAGAAAAACGCGGGGCAGACTGCTGGGCGGAAATCGTTTGCGGAAGTTACCGTTGCAGATGGGGGCGTACCGGTGAAGACTTCCGCCGCGAAACCGTTCGGAGCGTGTTGGAAAATGTGTTACGAAAAGGAAATCGTGAGCCGGAACAAATCGGACACATTAGCGCTCACGGACTCGGCGGCAAATCTTCGGACGGTGCCGAAGCGCAGGGAATTCACGATGTGTTCGGTAAGCGGACGCAACCGATTCCCATTACGGCGGCGAAGGGATGCTTCGGCAATCTCGGAGCGGGTTCGGGCGCACTGGAATTGATAGCGGGTATCCTCTCATTGCGGCATGGGACATTGTATCCGACGTTGAATTTTTCGGCACCGGACTCATCGTGTCCCGTTTCGGTGGTACAGAGTATGGACACACCGGCTGGAGATTCCTTCGTAAAAATCGCGATGAATCCGCAAGCCCAAGTTTCGGCAGTGTTGGTCAGAGAGCCGAAAGTGTAAGCACAACGACGGTAAAAAACCTTACAACGGCTTACCTAGATCAATCTTGATCTGTTGGTCTGCCTCCTCCCGTGCTTTTCTTCGGTTTTCCTCGATTATTTTCAGTTCCTCTTCAGTGTATTGTATGCTGGCTTGAATAGACGTTGCCTCCCCCACGAGATCATCCAACACGGCAGGCAAAGGATGTAAGTTCAGTACCTCACCGTCCCGACCAACGAGGATATAGACCGGCAGTTCGCCAATGCCATAGAACTTCGTCATGGTCATATTTTTGTTCTGGCGCGCGCCCAATCCTTCGTGCAAAATTGTCCAGGGAATTTTTTTGCCGCCGAACGTCGTTGTTTCAAGCCACTGTTTCACCCTGCGTTCGTCGTCCCCTTGAACACCCGTATTGACACCGATGATCTCAAAGCCTTTGGTGTGATATTTTTCGTATAGTGCTATCAATTCCGGTATCTTTTCCTTGCAGTTGGGACACCATGTTCCCCAGAATTGAAACAACACGACTTTGCCTTGTACGGAACGAAAGTCAAAGTCTTTACCGTTGATATCGACTCCCATCATGAGCATGTGCTGACCGGGAAGCGTTGCCCGCAAAATGTCCGAATCGAGCGCGTTCACTCGTGCGGAAAGGTTAGCTTTCTTGTAGTATTCTTGAAGGATCGGAGCAACAATGGCAAGTCGGCGGTCACGGGGGGCTGGACTCATCGCACGTATCCGTTGCAAAAATTGGTCGATAATGCGCATCGAATCCGCACCGGGAAACTGTTCGGCGTATAAGACCATTCGTTCGGCAAGAGGTTGAATGCTCTCGATTTTGAGGTTTATATCATTGTTACCGATTCGGGTTGCCAATTCGCTTCCGATTGTCAAGACATGTTTTTCGGTCTCTTGCACGATTCTTGGGAGCCCTCTTTTCTCCAACTCGTCGCTGATGAGTGTCAGTTTGGGATAGTATGTTTGCGGCTCGGCATAGGCGAGGACAATGAGCGCGACGGCTTCACGTTGCAACGTCGATTGCCGATCTCTGGGATCGAGATCAGGAAGAGCGTAAATTTGTGTTGCTGCATCAACGATGGCTTTGCTGGCGATCACGAGTTCCGGCGGTGTCGGCTTGTGTCCGAGATCGTTCAGTGCCTCTCTCGTTATCAGCGGAATGTTGTCGTCGATGATCTTTCGTAACTGTGCTAAGTCTTGGGCAGAAACGGACGAAACGAAAAAAAATGCCAATGTACAGGTAAGGAGAGTTCGCATGGAACGTGGGAGAATCGAAAATAGTAAAGGACACCTCCATTATACCAAAACTGCTGGGCAAAGGGGAAGTGACCGCCGGATAAAAGTTCACAGAACCCGAAGTGGAAACTCCGGTGTAAGATCAAAAATGCCCCAACGAGCCCTATTCATCAGGATACTCTGCAAAAGGGGACGTTTCCCGAATGCTGTCGTCGCTGTTAATCGACACTACGCAGATATTGTGCAGATTGGCAAAGTCCACGACATCTTGCCGGTCAATGAAAATAGTCTTGTCCGCCTCAATGGCTAACGCTCTCGCCCCGGATTCATACATCGTTTGCAACGTCAATAAACCAAACGTCGGCACATCAAACCGCATATCCTGCTGCGGCTTGGCAGTTTTTACAACGGTGAATCCTTTTCCCGGACAAAGTGAACCGGCACGTCTGATACACTCGTCCGTTCCTTCGATAGCTTCCACCGCCAAGACCGCTTGTCCGCAAACGCAAACGCTTTGTCCCACGTCTGCCCGACCGATTTCTTGGGCAAGTTTCCAACCAAAGCACATATCTTTCCATTCGGCGGCGGTGGGACCGCGTCGAGTCAATTTTTGACGTTTCACGAGTAATTCGGGAACCAAGTCCGTCCCAGGCAAAAGTTGAAGTCCGTTTTGTGCAAAAGCGCTGACGACTGTTCCGAGCAGAGTATCGTCCTTACAGTCCTTCCGTTGTGTGAGAAACATCGGCGTAAAGGTTCGGATCGTGTACCAATCGGGCAGTTGTTTCCAGATCAGCAGGGGGTCGAGCAACAGTTTTTTGTTGATTTTTCCTGCCATCGTTCCGTGCGTTATACCATGCCGATGAAAAAAGCGGAAGGCAGTTTTCAGGCGACCGAGCCCGAGCGGCGACCACTCGTCGCACATTGACCGCAGTATTGGATCGGCATGATTAACGATTCCGAGACAGTACACGCCGATTCCTTGTTGCTTGAGTGCTTCGGTCAGGTAAATCGGATAGCGTCCCCATCCCGCGATAAGTCCGACCTTCGATGGCATCGTTGAAGTCATACCGTCATTGTACTTTTTTTGTGAAAAAGATAAAGTGGTGCCAATGCCCGCGAACATTTACTAAAATCAAAACAGTGTGAAAGGAAAAAAAACAGAAAATGTCGATGTCATAAAATGGGAAGCATTCGTGAGACACCCAATGACACCCATCCGCAAACAAACTGTCCCACGAACCCTTGGAATTGACCACTAGGCTATGATGCTCCGTGTCCTTACAGGACGAAAAACATCCCAAAAAAGTGGACACACCCCGCAAAGGAAAAAAACAATTTCTATCCCATTGTTGTATAATACCGAACATGAGCGGTAGCGAATTCATGCGGCGAGCCCTCGAACTTGCCAAAAAAGGAGAAGGATACGTCGAACCGAATCCCATGGTCGGTTGCGTACTCGTTTGGAACGAGCAAATCATCGGACAAGGCTATCACACGCAATACGGACATGCTCACGCCGAAATCGAAGCGATCCGCTCAGCTCCCGCCGACTTGACTGAAGCAACCTGTTACGTAACCATGGAACCTTGCTCGCATTACGGCAAAACACCGCCGTGCGTTGAGGCAATTCTGCAAACCGGCATCCGGCGAGTGGTCGTTGCAATGCGCGATCCGAATCCCTGCGTTAACGGCAGAGGAATCCAAATGCTGCAAGAATCGGGCGTTGCCGTTACGGAACACGTTCTCGAAGAAGAGGCTCGATGGCTCAACGCCCCCTATCTGACGCTGTGGGAGAAAAACAGACCGTGGGTTCACGCCAAGTGGGCAATGACGTTGGACGGTAAGTTAGCCGCCAAAACACACGATAGTCGATGGATTTCCGGCGAAGAGTCCCGAAAGATTGTCCATCAGTTGCGCAGCCGAATGGATGCCGTCGTCATCGGATCAGGAACGGCAAAATATGACGACCCAATGTTGACCGTCCGGCTTAACGAATCAGACCGCCTCGGAAACAAGACACCCTGCCGGGTCATTTTGGATCGGTCGGGAAGCCTTTCACCGGAGTGCCGTCTTGTTCAAACAGCCCGCGAAGTGCCGGTATTGATCGTTACCGAAACGCAGAATACGCAAGTCGTCCGGCAATGGGAAGAACACGGTTGCGAAGTTTTACATCTGTTGCGTCAGAAAAATTCCCTGCGTTTGCTGCTGGAAAATTTTGCGATGCGAAAATGGACGCACATTCTCATCGAAGGGGGGCGGCAGATTTTCGGTGCCTTTTTTGATGCGCTGTGTATTGACGAAGTGCATGCGTTCATTACTCCGAAGTTGATCGGCGGCGAATCGGCAATTTCTGTCATCGGCGGCGAAGGTCTGGAAAAGATGTCCTTTGCTGTTCAACTCGAATCGCCTGAAGTGAAACTGACGGGACTGGATGTTTACATTCGGGGAAGGATCGCCCAGCGTTAGCGCATATTCCGATCTGGCGATTGCGGCTCTGCTACCACGAAACGAACAAAGCGAACGTAAACTCCAGCGGCTTGTTCGTGCCGACGAATCCATTCGTTATGCTCATTTGTTACCGTCAGCGTAACTGACAGCAACCTCAGGCTTTCGCCAAAAAAAGAACAAGCAAGACATGGAGCCGGGAGCGCAACATAGTGGAGCGACCGGATCATTTAGCCGGTACTCCGAGTAATCCGGTCACTGCGCTGCGCTCCGTCCCTGGCTTTCTTTTTTTGCTCAAAATTTTTCGGCGAAAGCCTCACTCTACGGTTTCAGCGGGTGCGACTTGCGGGGTGTCCCTTGCAAGGAATTCGGGATAGGGTAAAATGGACTCCTGTATGCGGGAGGGTTCCCGAAATCGTACCGAATTCATTTACAGAACAGGGGGTTACAGCAATGAAGGTCAGAGCAAGTGTACGGCGAATTTGCGAGAATTGCAAAGTCGTCCGGCGACGCGGTCGGGTCTACGTGATCTGCGTTAATCCTCGGCACAAACAACGTCAGGGCTAACTTTTAACCGTAAATCATTGGAGACCATTCGATGCCGCGTCTATTAGGTGTAGATATTCCCAACAATCGGCAAATCGTCATTTCGCTGACCTACCTTTACGGCGTAGGTCCCGCTACCGCTCGTGAGCTCTGCCGCAAAGCCGGTATTGATGCAACCGTCCGCGCCCGGGATCTGAGCGAAAGCGATGTCGCCCGACTTGCAACGCTCTTGGACAACGACTATACCGTTGAGGGGCAACTGCGCCGTCAGGTAACGCAGAACATCAATCGGCTTCGGGAAATCGGCTGTTACCGGGGAATTCGGCACCGCAAAGGCTTGCCTGTCCGGGGACAGAGGACGCGAACCAATGCCCGAACGAGAAAAGGACCCAAGAAAACTGTCGCCGGAAAAAAAGGAGTCAAGGATTTACGCTAATTCCACGTTTGCGCTTAGCCGCGCAGCGAGAAACTATATCAAAATATGGCAAAAACAACGACCACCACAAAAAAACGCAAAATCAAGCGAAGTGTTGCAGCAGGCATTGCTCACATCAAGGCATCCTTCAACAACACGACCGTTACGATCACGGACACCAAGGGGGACACCCTTTGCTGGGCAACCGGCGGAACCTGTAAATTCAAAGGAAGCCGGAAAAGTACACCTTTTGCAGGGCAGATGGCGGCCCAAGAAGCCGCCGAAAAGGCGATGAAATTCGGTATGAGGGAGGTAGAAGTCAAAATAAACGGACCCGGCAGCGGACGGGAAAGTGCGATTACCGCTCTCCAACAGGCGGGGTTGACCGTGAAGTCTATCGAAGACGTAACGCCGATCCCCCACAACGGTTGCCGACCAAAAAAACGCCGGAGAGTGTAATATGGAGACGCAAACAATCGTCGTATACGTCGTTGTCGAACCGGTATCGAACGACAGTTTTACCACGTATAACCGCTATGAGGCTCTTGACCATCATGCGAAAGAGTCGATAGTTTATGAAAAACACATTACAACGAGCAAGCCTTCGCAGTTTGTCCAAACAAAGCAGATCGCTACAATAGCATGGAATAATAACCCTGAATTCGAGGAGGAACAAGATGAGTACTATTGAAAAATCCCCTGTTCAAAAACTCCAAGAAGTCCGAGAACATCAAGCCCGACGGGAAGCCGTTCTCAGTGATCCTGCCTTTATTGCCCAAGAGAAATTTGTTCAGCAGACTATTGTCCGGTACAAAAAATCGGATAGTTAGTTACAAAAGGTATTTGGAACGCGACCCCGCCGAGAGAGAGGAAGAATTAAAAAAATTGAGAGAGTCTGGAAGACTCAAAGCCCCCGTAGATGCCTATATCGAGGGTAATGAGTACAAAATAGACGAGGAATTTAAGCGACAGCACAGAGAGATGTTCCTGAAGTCTGATCGCTTCAAACAATCAGACCGCTACCAGGAATACCTAAAACAACAGCAAACCGAACAAAGTAATGAAACAACAGAGCCGCGGTCGTAAGATTGCGGAAACAGATCTCATAACGTCAGTTAGGGTACCCTGGCTTACGTCATGGGTTCTGTGAACATTGGAAACAAAAACAATAAAAACTATGGCACGAAACACAGGACCAGTTTGCCGGAAATGCCGGCGTGAAGGATTTAAGTTGAACCTGAAAGGAAGCCGGTGCGACACCGAAAAGTGTGCGTTCAATCGGCGTTCCAACGCTCCCGGTATGCACGGAGCACGGAAAGGAAAATTGACCGACTACGGAATTCACCTGCGCGAAAAGCAAAAGGTGAAAAACTACTACGGTGTACTGGAAAAACAGTTCCGAAAGTATTTTAACCTCGCCTCTCGCATGCAAGGCAACACGGGGGCAGTCCTGATGGGACTCCTCGAACGCCGTTTGGACAACATCGTCTATCGGCTTGGTTTCGGTGCTTCCCGACCTCAGTCCCGGCAGTGGGTCGCTCACGGACACATTCAGGTCAACGGCAGGCGGGTCGATATTCCGAGTTACCTCGTTCGGTTGGGGGATGTGATTACCGTGCGTAACCGTCCGAAGAGTAAGCAGGCGGTCAAAGTGATTATTGACGAGGGATTGCGGGATGTTCCCGATTTCCTCTATCGAGACAATGCGGAGATTCCCAAAGGAATCGTGATGCGGTTGCCCACCGCCGAAGATGTGGCGATGCCCGTCGATTCCGCACTGATCGTCGAGTTGTGCTCCAAGTAGTTAGTGGACAGAGCCGCAATCTTCCGATTGCGGTTCCGTTAACATTATTTTATAAGAACAAACACATTTTCGTCGGAGGCTTTTTATGCGAATTCGATGGCGAGGGTTAGAACTCCCCAGCAAGTTAATATGCGATCAGGACACACTAACGGGAACATACGGCAAGTTCATTGCCGAACCGTTTGAGCGCGGCTTCGGACATACCGTCGGTAATAGTCTGCGCCGAGTACTCCTTTCGAGTCTCGAAGGCAGTGCGGTTACGAGCATCAAAATCAGAAACGCTCTGCACGAGTTCACTTCAATTAAGGGAGTGCTCGAGGACGTAACGGAAATCGTCCTGAACGTCAAGTCGATTGTCGTGCGTTCGCATGAAGACAAACCGAAGGTGTTGCGCATTTCCAAGAATAAAAAAGGGGTCATTACGACCGAAGACATTCAAGGGGATGCCGCTGTGGACATTATCAGTAGGGATCACCACATTGCCACTCTGACCGATGACGTTGCCTTTGAAATGGAAATGGTCATCGAGAATGGTCGTGGCTATGTTCCTGCGTCGGAGCAGTTGGCGCAAGCCCATGATCGCGGCGGCGAACCGGGGGTGATTCCGTTGGATGCGGCGTTCAGTCCGGTGGTTCGGGTACAGTTTGACGTTGAAGAAACCCGGGTGGGACAGAAAACGAATTACGATAAGATGACGCTCCAAATATGGACGGATGGTTCCGTCGGACCGGAAATGGCACTGATCGAAGGGGCGAAAATTTTCCGTAAACACCTTAATCCGTTTGTACAGTATGACCGGTTGGAATCGCTCGTCTTTGCAAGAGCGAAGGGCGGCAGCGGTGTGGTGATTGATCCCGCGTTGGAAGCAAAGTTAACGATGGACGTTGAAGAGTTGGGACTCAAGGAGCGTTCGGTAAATTGCTTCCGTGAGCAGAACATCAGGACACTCAGGGACTTGGTGGTGCTTTCCGAGGACACACTCTTGGAATTCCGCAACTTCGGCGAAACGTCTTTGAATGAGTTAAAGGAGAAACTGACTCAGTTGGGCTTACGCCTAGGGATGCGGTTGTAAAGAGAGAAGTTAGAAGAGAGAAGATAGAAGTTTAGAAAATATGACTAAACCGGCGGCAGTGTCGCCGGTTTAGTCATATTTTCTGTTTCCTTGCCCCTTTGTGGTTTCTTGTTACACCAAAAACGGCATGAAGAAGAAAATCTTGATCGAAACCTTTATGAACATCCCTCTATCATTCGACGATGGTTTAACGCTTTTTGCCTTCGATCTCCACGAACTCGGTAAACGTGCCGATGCCGAAAGATGCAGACGGCACGGCAATAAAGCCTATTACGTTGTCAATGCGCACATCAATCCGACCAACGTTTGTCGCATCGGTTGTCCGCTCTGCGCCTTTGCCGCAACGTCCGGCGATACAAAGGCTTACGTCTTGAAAATCGACGAAATCCTGCGCAAGGCAGATCGTGCCGTCAGGTTCGGAGCAACGCAACTGCATCTTGTCAGCAGTGTCCATCCCGACAAACCATACACTTGGTATCGGGAAATTACGTCAACACTTCACCAGACGTTTCCGCAACTCCGCTTGAAGGCTTGGACAGCCGTTGAAATAGCGGCATTCGCTCAAAGCACAGGCAAAAATTACGAATTCATTTTGAGCGATCTGCAATCGGTCGGACTGACCAGTATGCCGGGCGGCGGTGCGGAAATTTTCGATGAAGAAATCCGGCGGAAAATTGCGCCCGATAAAATATCCGCAAAAATTTGGCTCGAAATTCATCGGACGGCACATAAACTGTGCATCCCCACGAATGCGACGATGCTCTTCGGACATTGGGAAACGCCGAAACACCGAATTGACCATTTGTTGCAACTTCGTGAATTGCAGGGCGAAACCGGCGGATTCGAGTGTTTTGTGCCTTTGGTGTTTCATCCGAAAAACACACGGATCGAAACCGTGCCGATTTCGCCGCAGGAGATTTTGAAGACGATAGCGGTCTGCCGGCTGATGTTGCACAATATCGACCACATTAAAGCCTACTGGGTAACGCTCGGCGAATCATTGGCACAGATTGCTCTTTCTTATGGTGCAGACGATTTCGACGGAACGGTCTTCGAGGAGCGGATTTACCACGAGGCGGGTTCGCTTGCACCGTCCGGTCTGTCGGAAGAGCGTCTGCGCGAGTTGATCCTCGGCGCAGGCAAAGTACCGATATGTGATCCAGTTGTACCGTAAATTGCCCACAGAGGCGTAGCCAGAATGGATATGAACCCGTCTCCGTCGTTCGAAACCCAGACGAAACGCTCCTGTATCTTCTCTCTGGATTCCTGTTTTCGCAGGAATGACGAGGTTATGTATGCGGCGCGATTTTTGCGCTCAATCAACCAACTCATAACGCAACACTGAAATCCGTTTCCGGCTGTGATTTACGACAGCAGCGTTCTGTGGTACAATGGAAGGGGTTAGAAGTTAGGAGATGGAATATGTCGCCTCCTACCTCCTACCTCCTATCTCCTACCTCTTATCTCCTTCATGAATCGACGAATTGTTATCACTGGAATCGGATTGGTTACGCCGCTGGGACACGATGTTGAAACCGTCTGGCAGAAAATTTTGACGGGGCAATCCGGCGTAGGAAAAATCACCCTGTTCGATGCCGAAAATTTTCCGACTCAAATCGCTGCCGAAGTTAAAGACTTTGACATGTCCGTTATCGGAGAGAATCCCGAAGACTGGCAACTGCAAGACCGGCACACCCGGTTTGCCCTCGGTGCTGGATTCAAAGCAATGGTCGATGCCGGTCTCTGGGATGCGGACAAAAAATCGAAAGCATACCCTTATGATTCGGAACGTATCGGCGTGTACACCGGTGCTGGCGAAGGCAAACAGGACTTCGGACATTTTACCGAAATGGTACTCGCCTCACTGGACGGCAAAGCGGACGGACAATTCGACATGGGAAAATTTATTGCCAAGGGTGTCGAAATACTTGATCCGGTCAAGGAACTCGAACAAGAACCCAACATGCCGGCGGCGCATTTGGCGGCAATGTTTGAGGCGTTCGGTCCTAACGTAAATTGCTTAACGGCATGTGCGGCGAGCGCACAGGCGGTCGGCGAGGCGGCACAACTCATCAAGCGGGACGAAGCGGACATTATGATAGCGGGAGGAGCACATTCTATGATTCATCCGTTCGGCGTAACCGGCTTCAATTTATTGACGGCGTTGAGCACCAACAATGCAAATCCGCAAGGTGCTTCCAAGCCCTTTGACAAAGAGCGGGACGGCTTTGTCCTCGGCGAAGGATCGGCAATCGTCATTTTGGAATCGCTTGACCATGCACAAAAGCGGGGTGCAAAAATTTATGCCGAACTGGCGGGTTACGGAGCAACATCGGACGCATTCCGTATTACGGACATCCATCCCGAAGGACGCGGTGCCATCGGTTGCATCAAAAGGGCGATGGAAGATGCCGGATTGTCGGTTCACGATGTCGATTACATCAACGCCCATGGAACAAGCACGAGCGTCAATGACCGAATCGAAACGCTTGCCATCAAGGGAGTTTTCGGCGAACGTGCGTACAAGATTCCGGTGTCGAGTACCAAAAGTATGACGGGACACCTGATTGCGGCGGCGGGGGCAAGCGAGCTGATTTATTGTACGCTTGCGATTCGGGACGGGATGTTACCACCGACGATGAATTATTCGGTTCCCGATCCCGAATGTGATTTGGATTACATACCGAACGCAGCAAGAAAGGCGAAATGTGATGTGGCGTTGAGCAACAGTTTCGGCTTCGGCGGTCAGAACGTAACACTTGCGGTTCGGCGGATAACTGTGCCGAACAAAGAGCCGGGGATGTAGCGCAGCGCAATCCCTGGGTTTTACGTACATGTCAAAGGGTAGTAGAATCCTCTGGATTCGTTAAAATGGGGAACCGTTGCCTCGGTAGATCGACACTATGCAAGACAAAGAACATTTATCCGTCAATCGGCTTATTTTGGAGGACAACCTCGAAATCATGAAGACTCTTGAAAGTGAGTCGGTCGATTTGATTTATCTCGATCCGCCGTTTTTCAGCAATCGGAATTATGAAATCATCTGGGGCGACGAAGGGGAAATCCGTAGTTTCAAAGACCGTTGGAGCGGCGGTATCGACCATTACATTGCTTGGCTTAAAGAGCGTGCCGAACTCATGCACCGTCTCCTCAAAAAGACAGGGAGTATCTTTCTGCACTGCGACTGGCATGCAGATGAGTATATTCGGGTAGATGTTTTGGATAGAATTTTTGGAAAAAAAAACTTTCGCAACCATATTGTCTGGTGGAGGACGAACGCAAAGAGTATCATCGTTCAGAAACTTGGTATTATTACTGACATCATTTTGTTTTACTCGAAGTCCAATCTATTCAAGCCGAACCTGTTGTATAGTGAAATATCATCAGCGCAACTATCGCGGTATAAGCAGGAAGATGAAAAAGGTTTGTATCGTTACGAAAACTTGACAACTCCCGGTAGAGCACGGCAGTTTATCTGGAGAGGAGTTCATCCCGGCGAAAATCGAAGTTGGTGTTTTTCAGAAGAAAAATTGGAAAAACTGTACGATCAGGGACTGATTGTGTTACGGAAAAATGGACAACCTAGAAAAGATGGGTTGAAAAAATATCTTGACGATAACGAAGGTTCCGTTTTGAATAATCTTTGGGATGATACTGATCGTGTCGGTAACACGTCAAAAGAACGCATCGGCTATCCCACGCAAAAACCAGAAGCCCTGATGGAACGCATTATCAAGATGGCAAGCAAGGGAGGCGACGTTGTACTCGATCCCTTCATGGGCGGCGGCACCACAATAGCAGTCGCCGATAAACTCAATCGCCAATGGATCGGCATCGACCAATCCACGATGGATGTCAAGGTAACGGAACAACGCCTACGCAAACAAAACGGACATTTTGAGGTTATAATGATGAAACCTAACATTGAGAAAATACCCGCATGACAAACGAAACAACACCCGTCAATCGGCTTATTTTGGGGGACAACCTCGAAATCATGAAGTCTCTCGAAAGTGAGTCTGTTGATTTGATCTATCTCGATCCACCGTTTTTTAGCAACCGCAATTACGAAATCATCTGGGGAGACGAAGG
>Ga0099364_10005988_pt1 | contig 17832 bp, 11 predicted proteins | sample TergutTh196P3_FD_73070 | JGI IMG/M metagenome (GOLD analysis project Ga0099364, IMG submission 73070) | Microcerotermes parvus P3 segment gut microbial communities from Pointe-Noire, Republic of the Congo - Th196 P3 | ecosystem: Host-associated > Arthropoda: Insects > Digestive system > Gut ...
CCGAAGCAAAAATAAGATGCAAAATACTAAACCACTTCACAAAACTCGGACTGCCCGAATATTACGCAAAAAATCATTAGTCAACAACGCCCTTTGGAAACACTGTTTTGGTACGATACTTCACCCTAAACTTGGATATGACTCCCCCATGAAAATCGCAACACGACTCTTGATTTTCCTGTTGGCCGGATTGACGTTCCATTGCTTGCCGCTCACGGCCCAGGAACAACGTTCGGCTGTGGTTCCTTTTGACACGCCTGACCCGACGGCACTTGAAGCTCCTGACGGCAGCGGGATTTATGTTTTCACAACGGCACCCGGCGTCAATATCACGCGGAGCAAGAACCTGATTGAATGGGAACGTTGTGGGCGGGTGTTCCAGGAAGCCGCTCCGGATTGGGCGATAAAAATGGTGCCGGGAGCAAAGGCTATCTGGGCTCCCGACGTCGTATTTTTGAACGACAGGTATTACCTGTATTATTCCGTGTCAACATTCGGCGGCCAACGGTCGGTCATTGGTGTGGCAACCAACACGACGCTCAACCCGGACGACCCGAACTACCAATGGGAAGACCAGGGAATTGTGCTGGAATCGCATCCCGACCACACGGATTACAACGCGATCGACTCGGCGTTATTCGTCGATGAGGATGGTCGTGCCTATCTGTTTTGGGGTTCGTATTGGACCGGGCTGAAGGCGGTCGAAGTCGATGCGAAAACGGGTAAACCGTTCAAATACCGCGACGGGGAACTGAAAATCCCGGCGGATTACCTGGCCGTTGCCCGTCGCGAATCCCAACGTGACACATCGCTTGAGGCACCCTACGTTGTCAAGCATGGCGAATACTATTACTTGTTCACTTCACGGGGTTCGTGCTGCGACTTCGAGCGAAGTACGTACCACATTGCCATCGGTCGCGCGACCGAACCGCTTGGGCCGTACCTCGACCGGAAAGGCCGGCGCATGGATGAAGGCGGCGGCACCGTGATCCTCTCCAGTACCGAAAAATGGAAAGGCACCGGGCATAACGGTTTTTTCCTCACAAAAAATGCCGATGGCACACAACAGGACTGGCTGATTTTGGCTGCGTATGATATGGACCGGGTTCGCCGCGGCCGATTGACGCAAGTGCGTCCCCTGCTTTGGGACGACGAAGGCTGGCCAGTGCCGGGCGAGGTGCTGTCCTGTCCCATGCAGGAATACGGCCGGTGATCTCAGAGCGAGCGTCAGGATTTTAGGAGTCGTGCCAAAAAACGTGAATATTTTAATCAGAGCCGTGAAAGTCATCAAGCGGAATAACCGCTCCGTGACCGTCGCGGCTCTGATGGAACGAACAACGTGTTTTTGCACGATTTTCCAAGTTTGAAAGGACGCCACATACATCAATAAACCGTCGGCGATTTGAGCACTTCCAGATCGCGCCGGGGCGTGTCCCAGGCACGTTGGACAGCTTCTTCCACCATCTTGCGCATCAGCACATAATCCGGGTCAAGCTGGTCGGCGTAAACGGGATGGGTGCAGAGTTCCGTGCCACCGGCGCGTTTCGGCAACGGTGCCGTTAAAAACCGGCTTTTCTCCGGCGCGAAAATATTGACCCAATCCAAACGCGACACCGCCGCAGGTTCGTGACATTCGGCACATCGCCTGGCATGGACTTCGGCGATCTGTTTTTGCAACTTTTGATCGGCGGGCATGTCATAAGGCGCGCGTTTCGGCCGCGAGTTGACGAAATTGTTATGATACGGGGCGTTCGCGTCAATCCAGGTCACAAGCCGATACCAGCTTTCGTCACCCGGCTTGATCATTTCGGAACACGGCCCGTTGAGAATCACGTCGACCAACTTACTCTTCGTCGAACCAAACTGTCGCGTTTGCGTCAACTCGCTGGCCGGAGCGTGTTTGTCGGAATACGTGATCAAATCGTTTTCGATCATCGTGCGGTAGGAACGGTTCAGGCCGTCAAAATTCAGCGTGCGAAACGTTGTTTTCATAGGTGCACCGGCAAGCAGGCCGCCGGAAAAATCCAATCCGCTGGCGGGTTCCAAGCCCGAATGACACGAGGCGCAATACCGGTCCAGCACCGGCTGCACGTCGGCCAGGTAATTGATGCAACGCTGATCACCCCACGGCGGCGGTTCGGGAATCGACGGCTCCCGTTGCATGGCCAGCGTGTATCCGTCCGAGGCATGGACTGCCGCAACCGAGCGCGTTTCGTGACAGCCGACGCACCCGCGTGTTTCGCCCGGTTGAAAACTGATAAACGACCGCATCCGTTTGATTTCCCGCTTGTCCTTGTCGAGCAGTTGGAAGTAAACCGAAACGTCGGACGGCACATAAAACGACGCACTTCCGTCGGCTTCGACCGGAACCTCGCCATAGATGAGTGCCGGTGCCCAGCTCAAGCCCCAACTGCTGCCATCGACCTCGTAACGCTGACCACCGGTTTCTTTCGTGTAGGGCCAGCCGATGCGCCGGGCGATGCGGAGATATTTCACCTCGTCCGGGTCAATGCCGTCCACGCCGAACGTCACGTCGCTCACCGTGCAAAGGGCGCGATTGCCGAGTTCCGGGTCAAGGTTGCTCGGCAGAACCGGCGGCTTGTCGCGCGGGCGAAGCGGCATCGGGAACGACGACGAAATCGCCGGGTCTTTGTAAATCAGTTCCTTGTTGCCGAACACGTCGATCAGGTACAAGCCGTACCCGCACTCGTCCGCACCGCGAAACGTATCCGTGCCGCCCGGACGATGATCGTTGCTGTACGTGTAGGACGCAAGGAAAAACTTGTCCGAAAGCGGCCAGGGATACATGTAATAACCGCCGTTTTCCACAACGCCGCCTTCCCCGACCACCGTACCCGACATGCCACCTTCCGGCGGAAGCACTCCGGGCGTCACAATGCGGATGCCCTCTTCGCTGTTCAGGCCAACGTTCGGCGAGAGCAGGCAAACCGGACCGCACGCAAGAGTATGATGTGCCGCAGCAATCGAAACGAACTTTCGCCCCTCTCCTTGCGATGAATGGGGAATTTCCCGCGTGTTCTCAAACGCCCAGGGGTTGTCGATATGCTGCTTGAACAGGGCGTCCGCTCCCGTGCCATCCGGCTTGATATACCACACCGATTGAATCGTCGCCCAGCCGCGTTCCTGATATTCCCAACGGCAATAACCGATCGTGCCGTCGTTGAAAACATGCGGCTGATAATCGCCGTCCTTGTTGTAGCTCAACCACCGCAAGCCCGTGCCGTCCGGCTTGACGGTGTAAAGGTTGCACGACGTTTCGTCATGAAATGGTCCGTTGTTGCATTGCAGCGAAAACCCGCAACGTTCGGACACGAACACGATATTGCCGTTCGGAAGGTAGGCGGGATCAAGATCGCTCCACATTTTATCGTTCGTGATTTGCCGCAAACCGGTGCCGTCGGTCTTGATTTCGTAAATATGAATCGGCTCCTGCGACAAGCGAAGATCATGCCCGATCATACGTTCCGCACCGACCGGTGGCGGCCAGTCCGGGAATGCAAAGTTCTCCTGTTTCGCGTAACCGAACACGATGCGGTCGCCGTCCCACCAGAGGTCGATGCCGCGAACATGGCCCGCCCCCAGTTGACCGTTAATGAGCGGCGTGACTTTCTGGTCAGTGCCATCCAGCGAGAACGGTTTGTCAAGAACGCAAATGTCCCCGCCGGGCCGTGACACCCAGGGCATGTGATTCAAACAAATATCGGGATACGTTTGCTGCGTGTAACGTTTGACGAAAAGAAGCTGCCCGAAATCCACCAACGGATTCATCATCGCCAGCTTGCGACCCAGCCAACGTAACCGCAAATACCCGGCACGGTCATTTTGACCGATTTCGGGAACATCGCCGTATTCCTTTTCCACGGCCGTTGTATCGACTTCCTGGGATTTCAAGTATTCCAGTAATTTTGCGATTTTTTCGCGCGTTTCCACAATCGGAAAGCTGTTGTCGAGCGTCGGATCGGGTTTACTTTTGGCCGTTGACCATTGACTCAAACTGCTTTGCTCTGTGGGCTTCCAGAGGGCAAGGTTTTCCTCTGGATGGTCGAAACCATACACTTCCACTTCGTCCAGGTGAAAAAAGATTGGCTTGGCACTTGGGATTTGCAACCGCAAAAATCTCGCGGAAACTTTGCCTTGGTCGAAGGAAATGTCAAGCGGTTTTTCCCCGGAAATCCCACCGAAATGCCTGCCGCTGCAATCATGAATGAGCGTCCAATTCTTCGCGTCGTCCGACGCGAAAATCTGCATCGTATCGGCATTGTGCAAACCGGGTGCGTAATCCAGCCGATTGTAAACGACAATCCGCGCAATTGTTGTCGGTTCCGACAAATCGACCTGCCACCAGGGGTTTGGTTCCTGCCCGGTGTGAAACGCGTATTTGCCGTTTTTGACGCCGTCCACCGCTCCGGCGGCGTCCAAAGCCGTTGTGACGTGCGTCGAAGCTCCCGCTTTCACTGCGTGCCACGAGGCCGCCTGTTGGAGCCAGTCCGCCTCAATCATCTCAGGCGATAACTTGTCCCGTTCCGCCGCTCCGGTCACAGGCAATAGGGAGAAAACGATCATCACAACCAAACCTGACAAAATAAGACGAGTTAAAGACATCATGGGAATGATCCTTGACATAAGGGATAACACTTCAGTGGAAAAATTGTTTTGCATCCCTGGAGATGCATCACCCGATGGAGAATGTGATGTGATGATTTGTATCGAAGGGTTGGATCGCCCTGAAAGGACGATAGGAATACGGCGTCTTTTCAGCTTGCCATTGAGTTCGGCACACCCGCACTCAATGCCTTCAATACAATCATAATAGAAAAAAAATCTTTTTCCAGACACGGAAAAAAATCTATACGTCGTATTTGAGCATGCCCCGGATTTCATAGACACGTTGGGCAAAAACACGGACTTCCGCATTTCCGTCATGCACGGCAACGCTTCTCAGAAACCGGCGACTCATTTCGGTAATACCAAACGCAAGCAATTTTACGGCCAGCAATCGTAAAGCGGGGTCATGTTCTTGTTTGACAAGTTTCACCAGCGACGTTTCATACGTCACAGCCTTTTTATCCTCAAGAATCAGATTCATTAAAAATTCTTTGTGCGGCTGGATGGGATTTTCAAGTTCACGGGCGATGGTTTCCTGCATCTTGGGGTCGATTTGTTGAATCACCCTGAGCATGAAATTGCGCTGTTCCTCCGACAGAGCCTCAAAGGATTGAAGCAGCCGTTCCATGCGAAATTCGGTCAATTCCCCGGCGACCACCTTGCGCACTTCTTCGTGTGGCGAGTTGATATAACACAAGAGTCTGCTTGTGGCACCCGGGATACCGCGTGGTCGCAATTGCATCAATGCCGCCGCCTGAATGTCCGGGAACTCACTTTCCGACGCCAGGAGAACCAGTCGGTCACCGTCCGTCGTCTGCATTTGACGCAATCGTTCAAGAACCGCCGTTTTGCCATCGCGACTGCCGAAACGTAGTACGGTTTCATAAACGACCGCCTTCTCATGGTCACTCATGCCGGAGCAACGCACCAGTTCCACTAAAAACCGGTGACATCCTTCGTCGAGTTCTTTGAGACGGTGGCGAATCTCGCCCAACCAATCGAAACGACGGATATGCGACAGGTTTTCGCGCAATGTCCCCGTCGGGTTGTAACCCACCGTTTCAAGCAACATGCGGACAAACGCACGGTCCGTCCGACGGGCTGCGACGGACAAAAGACTGTTCGGTGCGATGGTCGTCTCAAGTTGACGAACCAGAAAACGCATGACTTGAGGGTCTTGCGAATCCGTCAGTTTGCGAACAAAAGGTGCGCGCGCCGGGTGATTCGGGTTGCCCAGCAGAGAGCGGATTTCGCTGCTGGGATCGCTGAAACGCTCACTCAAACGAAAGAACACGTCGATGAAAATCGCGCGCTCGTGACGCTGCCAGGATGAAAACCCGCGGTCCAGGGCATCGGCAATTTCCACCAGTGTATAGCCATAAGGTGTATGACGGGGAATGACGCCTCGAAATTCCTGAGAAAAATAATCCACCAGATGCGTCACCGCCCATTGCACCACGCCCAAATGGTTGCTTGTTCCGAGCGCGAGGTGATGCAATAACAGCGGGATCGCCGAATAAGGACGCAAAGTCTTAATCGCTGCAATGGCATTGTTTTGGACTTCGGAGCTTTCATTCAACAGAGCCATCCGAATCGCCGGGCCCAGTTTGTCCAGATGGGACGCCAAAAGAGTGTGCTGTTCCGGAGTGAGCTGGTCAAATGCTTTGACCAGTTCGAACATGCCGGACGGTTGATTCTTGACCACCACTTCCCGGCTCGCAAGAAGGGAAATCTTCGGTTCGGACGACGAAACCGCAGAATGAAGCGCACGGGAAGCGGCCTTCCCTTTCGAAGAACTCAAGACGCGTATCGTTTTTTCCAATGTTTCGCTCACGACCTGTCTCCGACACTCCCCGCTCTCCCGTGTGACCAACTTTTTGCGGTTCCCGCCTTTGGAAAGAATACGTGATTTTTCGTCAAAGTCAATTTTTTCGTAATGGAATTGGAATTTTAACAACAATCTCAGTAAAAAATCTGGGTGCTGTAAAACCTGTCAGTTTTATCGACACTTCAGGCGGGCGTACTATGAAATTTCTGCCGTGAAATCGAAACTCTCTGATGCTATTGACGGTGATCTCACCACGAAAGAAGTAACATCACCGAACCGCAATGTGTTGTTTCGTATTTATTGAACGTGAGATCATAATCGACGAAAAAGCTGAAGAATGAACCGAAATGCAGTTTCAGTCCTGTACCGAACCAGAGCCAGTCACGGCCGAGGTTCCCATCAAGGTACAACTGGGTCGGTGTGGTCATCCCGGAAACCGACCCAAATCGTTGCACACGGATCGGATCGTCACTGCCAAGGTAGTTGTGCAGCCACGACAATCGGGTTTGCCAGTTGAGAATCGGTCCCAAAGGGCGAAAAGCACGAACTCCGAGATTGGAATACAACGCATTGCAGGCGGCACTGCGAAAGAGAACACCTTGCCAGTTGTCCATTTCACTTTGCCGCAACCAGCGGTAGTCGAACGTTAAATGGGGACGCAATCGCCATTTTTCCAATTCAATGTCCAAACCAAACTCGCTATTTCCGCCAAGTTGCCAGCCACTGCCGGTGAAAGTGCCGTTATTGGGCGTATGAAAATCATGATTGTCGAAACCGCCGTTCAAACCGAAACGCATGAAGAGACCATCACCATAGCTGGTCCAACACAGTCCGAAAAGATGGTGCGTTGAATCCAGTTCGGCGTTGGTGAGAAAAGGAAACGGCGATGACATGACCGAGAGTGTCGGCGAAGAGTAAGAATAATAAAGACCGGTTGTAAACATGCCGCCACTCGGCAGGTCGATGCCGAATTGCATGCCGGTGTCAGTGTTTTTCAGCTTGTCGAAAATCAATGATTTTGGACGCAAGCGACCTTCATAGCCATACAAATTTGCCCAAAGGCCGTAATTTCGCAGATATCGTGTGTAACGATTTTGCCCGCGAATCAACATCTCAAAATCGCGTTCAGTATCCCAGCTCCACGAGTTTTCGTGATTGGTGTACAGAATTAATGGCTCACACTCCGTTGCCGCATGACTGGACTCGCGAAGCGACGGGACATTCTGACACAGGATCACAAGGAAAATCAAACTGGCAAAATATCGCATCCTGACGATGGGGGGCATGGCATCTGTCCGTGACTCTTGCTTTGCGGAAAAGAAAAATTAATGTGACATATCAATGACTATCGTCACGGAATAATTAAAATAAAAGTAAAAGTCGGCGCATTCTATGTTTTTTGCCAAAAAGAGTCGGGGGATCAAAAGTCAGAAGGAGGCGGACACACTGTGACCGCCGCAGTTTCGACAAACCGTAAAACAACAGAATTTACTTATGATAGCCAAGTGTTTTGATCACCGCGAGCATTTCGTCATACGTAATAAAACGGCGACGGTGCATCAGTTTATACTGATCGATGGCAACCGCCAGTTCCTGTGATTCCGAAGAAAGATCACTATAGTTATTCGAAAACTGCCGACGCTCGACACCTGGGGGCTTGCCGACGTTTTGACGGCGATCAATGAATGGTTGCTCATGGGCTGGTGGGTTCATAACGATGGCATTCTGCAATTGGTCAACGGTCATTGGTTTTCTCCTGATTCTATTTTTTGCAATTTGCGCAAAGTGACAATAATTTCTCACCAAAATATCTTAGTTTATAAAAACAGGGGAAATCAGCAAAAAAAGAAAAAACGACAAATTTTCATACAGAAAAATCGACGAGGGTTTCCGACGAATCGGCACTGAGACAACTCATACTTTCGTGAGTTCAGTATTTCGATTTCAGTGCATTTTCAGGCAATGGCCTGAAATCCCGTCTGCAAGCGGGATAGCGGATGATGAGAACCCGCAACATATTTCGTCACTGCCGTTTGAGAGAAATATTGCGATTTTTGATTGTCGTCCACATTTTCAAATTCTTCGGCATTTTCAGAATCGTTTGCAACAGTTGAACCCTGTTCACCTTGAGAAGTACGATCAGATTTCGCAATTTCCTGGCGGGCTTCTGCTTCCATTTGCGATGCTTTGGCCGCAACCTGATAATCTTGTGACGATGGACTGGCCGGAGCAAGTGCCGCACTACGAATCTGTTGCGCCTTGGCTATCGTTGATTCCGGGTTCCCATCAACAGGAGACGAGTCAATCGAAACCTCACCACCAACAGCATAATTTTGACCATCCGGCCCTTTTTGATATTCGTAACTTGCACCGCCGCGTGCCAGACCACCCGCCGCAGCAAGGTGCGCCGCTTCGTGAGCCTTGACTTCCGCATCCTGCTGCTTCAGATCGTTGACCTGCAATTGTTCTTCGGCGGTCAGTTCTTTGGTTATATCACCTTTCGACTGCTGACTTTGCACAGATTGATCGGAGCGTTCTGTTCGGGAAGGTGAAAAAACGTCACCATAATCCGAAACAACATCACCGCTTCGAACGATTAACAAACCGCGAGAACGCTTGGATTCTTCTTCGTCGTTGCGAACAGTTTTTTGCGTTTTGTCGGTTTCGTTCAAACCCAGACGTTCCACCACACCGCGCTGGAGCGGCGCGACATTCGAAAACGAACAGAGATAAACAGGTAAAATCGACATGGAACCGGACTTACAAAAAAATGAATCTTGTTTTTCCATTCCAAATTAGCACATCCATTGAGCAGAACCCAATTAATTCTATCGGAAATCATACTGAAATTGTGTATAGATATTGTTTAATCCCCGATAAAAGTGCCAAATTCTACAATCGTTACTGCTTTTTGCGTATTTTGTACAAAACGTTTTTTCTCGATTTTTTACCTGTTTATACAAATGCCGCTGGTTGAAGGGCAAACTCATAAAAATGACGGATTTGCTCTGGTATGATCTCCCGAAAACGGGTATATATAATGATGTTTGTTTTCCGATGTTGATTATGAGGATATGGTCTTTCACACACGCTCATCTGTGAGGAGGTTTTGTTCATGCAAAAAAAACGGTTTTTCGTTTTAGTAATCGTAATGACTTGGTCGGCTTTACTTTTCACCTTGCCCGTGACGGCGAATGGTCAGTCGTCGAACGATATTTTGTTTCCCGACACAACGCAAGGTTTTTTTGAAGTCACGAGTATTGACGCTTTCAAGACCCAGTGGCAGATGACGCGGCTTGGGGCCTTGCTCAAGGACCCGGTCATGGAACCCGCCATCGGGGAAGCAAAAAAACAGGTTGACGCGAAATGGGTGAATCGCCTGGGACTGACGCTCGATGATTTGCAACTGCTCCCCACCGGCCTGATTAGCGGCGGCATGATTGCCGTCCCGGGAGCGATGCCGGGGTTCGTCCTGGTCCTTTCCGTCAAAGGCCAAACGAACGAAATGCTGGATTTTATGGAACGGATCGGCAAAAAACTGGAAGATCAGGGCGTCAAAAAAGCGACCACGCCCATCGAAAACGTTTCCGCGACGTTTTTTACGTTTGAGAAAACGGAGAGCAATCCCCAAGGGGGGATCGCCGTTTACCTGTTGGCCAAAGACACGCTTGTCATTACCGACCGCCAGCACCTTGCGGCGATGATGGTCAAGCGGCTCAACGGAGATTTGACCTCGCCACTTCGCAATAAGCCTGCGTACGAAGCCGTCATGGACCGTGTGACCCGCGACGCTTTGGCAAACAACACGTTACCGCTGGTCAAGTGGTACATTGAACCGCTGGAATTTACCGCCGCCATGCGAATGATTGCCGGCGACAACACCCCGAAGAAAAAAGGCATGGTTGATGTTGACGCCTACGAATTGCTGGCCGAACACGGTTTCAAAGACATTCTCGGGGTTGGCGGGATTCTCGACTTTGCGACGGATAATAATCAACTTGCCTACCGCATCAAGGCTTATGCTCCGCAACCTCACACCGGTGCGGCTTTGAAAATGCTGAGTTTCAAAAACAACACCGATTTCGTTCCGCCACAATGGTTGCCGCAGGACGCGGCGCGGTTTACGATCCTGTACGCTGATCCGCAAGCGATTTTCGAGAACATCGGACCGATTTTCGACGACATCGTTGACGAGCCGGGCGTCTGGGATGCGGTGATCCAGGGATTTAAGGATGACAAGTATCGCGAGCAAATCGACATTCAAAAAGAACTCGTTGACCTGCTGGGTGACAAGCTGGTTCTGATGACGCGGTTTGAAAAACCGATCACGCCCGAAAGTTCGCGGTTCGTTGCCGCTCTGGCACTCCAACCCGACAAGGACGCGGAAGTGGCTCAAGCCTTTGAAAAGCTGTTCAGCGGCGGTCAGGACGCGAAAAAAACCGAGCGCAACGGATTTATCTACTGGCAGTCGCTGCCCGAAGGGGCCACCCGACAGCCGACATCGGCAGGAACCGCGCGCACAACACGCGACAGACAATCGGTCGTGCCACGCACCAACACACCTCCGCGCACAACAACTCCGCCGCGACCGGAAACACCATCCACAGCAAACCAACCTGTTGGCGATGTCGGAAAAGAGACCGGGGCCGTGGCCCGCGAATTGTTCTTCGACAAGGGCGGTCTGGTCGTCGGTAAGGGATACATCTTTATCAGTAACAATCTCGCTGACCTCCATGCCATCATGGACGCCAAAACCGAGGCGTCCTTCGAGACCTCGAAGGATTACCTTGCCGTCACGCAAAAGCTGGAGCAATTGGATGCGGGCAAGGGCGAGCGATTTCTGCAAATTGTCGCAAATTCCGGCGAATTGATCATGCCAACGTATGAACTGGCCCGCGAAGGGAAAGTGCCCGAATCGCAAACAATTCTCGGTGCTATCCTCCGCGCGATCATTGCCCGCAATGAAGGACAGCGCATGACGGACGACTTTGACCGTTCGACTTTGCCCCCGTTTGAGCAAATCAAGAGTTATTTCGGCACGGCAGGCTCCGTCGGCACCGTCGAAACCGACGGCTGGCTCATCGAAGGCGTCCAATTACCGTAGCAATCGCAAAACGCTAAGTGCAGAGTGTCCAGACAAATCATCTCTGCACTTTGCGATCTGAATTCTGTGTATCATTTTATCTCTATTTTCCCTGCGCAACCATCACAGGGCGGCCACGTCGTGACCACCCTACTGCGGCAATACCTCTGAACTTTGCACTCCGCGATTTGCGTTTGCGCGGGGGTGCCCAAAAATTGCTCTTGTGTGAATTTCTGCGCCTATTACTTTGGATACTCGTCGATAGGGCATCGCCATCACAACGATTGATGAGGCAACCGATGATCGCGGAAGCAAAAATCACAGAAGCGGAACTCCTGCTTGCATACGGGCAACTGAGCCAACGGAAGATCGCGAAGATTACCGGTCTCAGTCGCGGAACGATCTGCATGATCGCAAACGGGAAGCGGAAGATTCAGGTCAAAACAGTTGACCCTGACATGCCGCCCGAACCGGAAGACGGTCCGCCGGTGCGTTGTCCTGGATGTGGTGCGATGGTGCAATTGCCGTGCCTGCTGTGTTATTTGGAGGACTTGGCCGCGAATCACCGCCCGGTCATGCAATCGTACCCGAACATTGTGCCAACCTCTCCCGCCATGACGAACGATCAGCACTCACAGAAATCAACCATCCGTTTGGGTTTGAACCTGACCGGCGATGAGTTGAAACGATACCGGGAAGTTCGCGCATACATGGATTACGTCCGGCAGTTGAAACAGGAAGGGAAAATCCGTGCCATCGGGGCGAGTTCGCACGACCCACAAACCGCAATGCGGCTTGTTGAAACCGGTGAGATCGAACATCTCATGTTCAGCGTCAACCTCGCGTACGACATGCTCCCGGCAAGCGTTTATATTATTGACTCGTTGATGTCGAACGAAAAAATCGACCGCAGCATCTTCCGGGGAATTGAGCCGAACCGTGCGAAACTTTACGAGCTTTGTGCAAGCCGCGATGTTTCCATCACGACGATGAAAACACTCGGAGCAGGCAAGTTGTTGTCTGCCGATCAGACACCATTTGCCAGGCCGATGACGGTGACGCAGTGCATTCATTATGCCTTGTCACGTCCGGCGGTCGTCAGTACGCTGATCGGCTGCAAGGACCGCGCCGAAGTGCTCGAAGCGGTCAGGTATCTCGAACTGGGCGACGCGGAACGGGATTTCAGCGGCATTGCCGAAACGATGCGGGAAACCTTCCACGGCAAATGCGTTTACTGCAACCACTGCTTGCCGTGTCCGTCGGAGATTGACATTGCCGCCGTGACAAAATATCTCGAAATCGCGCTGGTTGACAGACAAAGCATCCCGCCGGGCGTACAGGCGCATTACAACAACATGTCGCGACACGCGTCGGAGTGTAGCGAATGCGCTTCCTGCGAGTCCCGTTGTCCGTTCAACGTGGCCGTCATCGAAAACATGCGAAAGGCCGTTGAAGTGTTCGGAAAGTGAATTATCGCTTCCGACCTGTCAAGTCTAAAAGCCGGTGTTGACAAAAAAACGTCTTTGGGGTCGCGCAAAAATAACGTGAACATTTCACTCTGAGCCGCATTTCAATCAGAGCCGCAACAGTGATGGAGCGGTTTTTCCAGCTCGTCCGATTCGTTACCGTCGCGGCTCTGATGAATCGAACAGATCATTTTGGGTAAGTCCTTATCACAAACCGACCATGCCGACGGAGTTGATCCGGGTGTCGCGGGTAATTTCGTTGTAACTCAGCACGACCAGCAGGGGCAGTGTCGATGAGGTCATTTGTTTGAGAGCGGCACGGATTTGCGGGTTGACCAAAAGAATCGGAGGCAAACCCGCCTGGGTCAGTTTTTCAACTTCGGGTGTGATTTTTTTGCTCAACTGGTCGATGGCCTGCGGTGAAAAGCGGATGAACAGCCCCTGTTCACTGTGTTCGAAGCCCGCGCGAATCTGGTCTTCCAGCGCAGGGTCGAACATCACAACGTTGAGTGCTTCGTCGGCGTCGCGGTACTTTGTGCAGAGTGTCCGGGAGAGTCTGGCACGGGTGAATTCGGTCAACAGGATCGCGTCTTTCGTCTTGACGCCGTAATCACCGAGGGCTTCGAGAATCGTGCCAAGCTGACGGACCGGCACCTGTTCGCGGAGCAACATTTGCAGGATTTGCTGGACTTGCGCCAGCTTCAACACGCCGGGAATGAGTTCATCGACCGCTGCCGGAGATGTCTGTTTCAGTTCGTCAAGCAGGTGTTGCGTTGCGTCGCGGGTCAGCAACTCGTCGGCGTGTTTCGACACCGTTTCCATGAGGTGCGTCGCGATGACCGCCCCCGGTTCGACGACCGTGTAGCCGAGCAATTCGGCCTGCTCGCGGACGGACTCCTCAATCCAGAGTGCCGGTGTGCCAAAAGCCGGGTCGGTCGTTTCAATGCCCATGACCTTGCCGGCGGCCATGCCTGCGTCCATCGCCATGTACATGTCGGGGTAAACCATGCCCATCGCGACCGGCATTCCCGCGATCTTGATGCGGTATTGCAACTGGTCGATTTCAAAACTGTCACGAATCCTCACACGCGGCAAAATGATTCCGACGTCTGACGCGACATTCTGCCGGATACGGTGAATGCGGTCGAGCAAATCGCCACCGCGATTCGGATCGGCCAACTGGATGATGCCGACGCCGATTTCCACTTCCATCGGGTCAACAACGAGATAATCCTCGACGCGTTCCTCCGGCTCTTTGTTGTCCGCTTCCGCTTTGGCTTCAGCCTGATCTGCTTCATCTTTTTTGGACTTTTTCGTAATCAGCAGAGCAAGACCGACGCACGAAAGTCCCATGGTCATCAGAGGCACGGCCGGCAAACCTGTCGGCAGGAGCGCGAACAGGAAACACGCCGCAAAGCATAGCACGATCGGACGTCCCAAAAGTTGCGTGAGGAACAACTGCGGCAGGTTGCTCGACTGGCTGCTCCGTGTGACCAACATGCCGGTTGCCAGCGAAATGAGAAACGCCGGAACCTGTGAAACGAGCCCGTCGCCAATGGTCAACCGTGTGAAAATGCCGAACGCTTCGACCATTGGCATTCCGAGTTCGAGGACGCCGATGATGAAACCGCCGACAATATTAATGAGCGTGATAACAATGCCCGCGATGGCGTCGCCTCGCACAAACTTGCAGGCACCGTCCATTGCCCCGAAAAAGTCGGCCTGGGCGGTGATTTCCTCACGCCGCCGTTTGGCCTCGTGCTCGTCAATTAACCCGGCGTTCAGGTCGGCGTCAATGGCCATCTGGCGTCCCGGCATGGCATCGAGTGTGAATCGCGCGGCCACCTCGCTGACCCGCGTCGCGCCTTTCGTGATGACCACGAACTGAATGACGACGATGATCCCAAAGATGATAATGCCGACCACGATGTGTTCACCGGCCACGAACGATGAAAACGCTTCCACGACTTTTCCAGCAGCGGCAGTGCCATTGACGTCGGCATATTTGAGAATCAGTCGGGTTGTTGCGACGTTCAAGACAAGTCGAAAAAGCGTCGTGGCCAGCAGGATCGATGGAAAAATGCTCATTTCGAGCGGTTTTTTGACGAAGATCGTGCTGAAAAGAATAATGACGCCCGTGGCAATGTTCAGTGAAAGCAAAATGTCCAATAAATCCGTGGGCAAATCGACCAGCAACGCGAAGAGGCTCGCCGCGACCCCGACCGGCAGCGCATATTCAAACAATCGCCCGCTGGTTAAAAACGATTTGAAATTGGACATAGGGAAGTGAATAACGAAGAGTGAAAAAAATGGTAGCCGTGGGCGTAACGAAGTAAAGCAATCGGATCGAACGCAGTTTGGTCCGGTCACTGCGCTACTACACCTCTTCGCAAATGGTGTTCATTAACATGCCCTGTAAGGGCAACACATCATAGCCCAGGGCAAGGCGTACCCGCCGCCGCCCAGGGTAACGATTTTCTATCATCGATTACGACCCTGAAAGGGTCGAACAAAATGGATAGTATTTTTCATGAGTGTTGTGACGCCCTTTCAGGGCGATATATTTTTTTTGAATCGTGACCAGGGGCTGCGACCTTCGGTCTTACCCCTGGCTATTCTTGTTTTGCCCCTTTGGGGGCAGGTTGGAATGAAACGTATTTGTGAAATGACGTACTACGCTCCGTGCCAGGCTGCCATTATTCATCAGTTAAAAAAATACGATGCGTCATTTGACCCAAGACGCAGATTGAACCGTTCTCCGGTGTTCTTCGCGTATTGGGCGGCGATGGAAAGCGGATTCAAGCCGCCCAACTCACCGGCACGGGGGGCAAGGTTGTTTCCCCGAACGACCGACGCGAGGGTCGAAATTTCGTTGAACTCCTTTGACAGTCCCGGCACATTTTTCATGAGGGCTTCGATGCCCGCCGTGTCAGGGTGCCCGTTCGTCACCCGGATGGCACCGAGCGAATCGGCTTGCATCGTGAAAGGCGTTGCGGCGTCCATGCCAGCGGAACCGAGAATGCCAACCATCTTGTTCTGGAACGCGCCAAGTTGCATTTGCAGGGCTTCGGCCAGCATTTCGCTGCGAAGTTTCATGCCTTCGAGATCAACATCTCCGTTTTCACCATCGGTCGCTTCCTGCGCGGCAAAGAAATCGGAGAGTTGCTTTGCCGATGGGGAAAGCAACAACATATCACCCGAAGCGGCGGCGGATTTCGATTTTCGTGTCGATTCCATCGCCACGTCCTGCAACGGCGAATTGCCCGGCTTTTGAACGGCCCGCAACTCGCGAATCGCAGTGGCAAATCCCGCCATGTCAATGCCGTGGATCATCTCAGTCGTCCTCCATCATAATGCATTCTGCATTTTACATGGTATAGGGTGCGGTGAAGGGATGGGCGGTCCAGAGAACCATTGGTCCCCCGGACTTGCCGCTGCCAAAGTAATCACGCGTCCAGGGAATCGTGTAAACCATCAGATAGCCCGTGGTCTGTTCGTGAATGTAAACGACGCCTTGCGGCACATCCCATCGCGATCCCGCTTGGCGGGGGATCGTGACTTCGCCCGTCACCATGGTAAAGCGAGGCCGCTGCGGAAAGGGCGTCTGATCACCGGCCGTTTGCATGACGCTGGTCAATCCCTCGTTCAGGTTGGCGTAATACAAACCCTGAAATCCCTGGCCTTCACGAGCAACAACTCCGGCTATCAATTCTCCCGTATTTTGGTCGAGCGTGTAAACCGCTTCCAGTGAGCTGTAGCTGACGTTGGCGTCCTCTCTGTTCGAGCCGAGCCGGACAAACACTGTTCCGGTCGCCAAAATGACGCCTTCGTTCCGATCCGTCGCCGCCGCACGGACAGGTTCCGTTGACGAATTGAAGTAAAGTCCGATTCCGACACCAAGCAGCGCGAACGCAGTCATTAATGCCGATATAAAAAAATGTTCCTTTTTCATAATTTGCTCCATCACAACAGGTTTGTTTCGTAAGGTCAGTTTCTCCATTACTGACTGCTTGAGAATCGTAACAAATTTTCAGTCAGTAAACCATACGAATTTTCGTGATTTTTCCAAGTGTTCAAGAACTGATTGTCAAGTTAGAGAAATTGGAGAGGTAATTGCCCGCTGTGGTCTCACAGAATTGATCTTAAGCCCTCGTCCGTAACAATTTCCCGTAGCAATATTTCATGCACTGCAATTCCTCCAGCACAAAATAACGAACACTCACCATGTTCTCGAATTGTGAAACAGGCTTTCAAAAAAAACCAGAATTTTTGAAAAAACCGAAAAAATCGTCGTCGGCAACGGAGCAGCGGAGTTGATTCAAGCCTTGCTGCTGCGACGACTTGCGCCAAACAAAAATCCAAAAAATTTCCATTATCGTGACAACTTACAAAAAGCCTGAGTTTTACGTGGTTTTATTTCCAAATAGACTCTAAGATTTCGGCAACACAATTACACGTTTCTATCGGGGGTTTGCCCGATTCAACTGACCATGAGAAATACATATTTTTACACTGGAATTCTGTCGCGTCTCAATGTCAAAATATTTTTTTTGAATATCTTGAAAAAGCTTTATCTGATGAAGACGTGTTTGATTATGGTTATACTTTTGCGAGCTACCTTGGAAGTCAAGGGATAGAAGAAGATATGCGATGGATGGGAAGATAATTTTAATGACTATTCACTACCATTAACAAAAGATTATTTTAAGCAAAAATTCGATGATTTTTTTGTGTATTGTTCAAAGGTATTCATTAATGGTCTAGTGCTGTGTCCAGGCTAAAAGTTGAAGTTGACTAAAAACGTGATAATTGCTATGTTGTTTGGGCTT
>Ga0099364_10005989_pt1 | contig 17831 bp, 18 predicted proteins | sample TergutTh196P3_FD_73070 | JGI IMG/M metagenome (GOLD analysis project Ga0099364, IMG submission 73070) | Microcerotermes parvus P3 segment gut microbial communities from Pointe-Noire, Republic of the Congo - Th196 P3 | ecosystem: Host-associated > Arthropoda: Insects > Digestive system > Gut ...
TGTTGGCCACAAGCACATTGCTGCTTGCCCGAACAGGCCTTATACATAGATGCAACCGGGTTCCTTGTTCAAAAGCAGAAGTTGACAACCGGGGCGAGTCCATACATAGGTTGGAGTGAGCGTAAGCGAACTCCAACGCAGGCTGCTGATCCTGCCATTTATGGCAGCCTGACTCGCTACTCCCTTGCCTCAATATGTCGCGTAATCCAGGCGAGCATGTCCGTCCATATCTGCCGTTGCTCGGCTGCTGATGGCATCATGCTCGCGTGAGAAAGTTCAAGGGTGACGACGGGGATATTGCGGTAAACCCCGCCAAAATTCCCCAGGGAGCCGGGATAAACACCCAACTGGTTCAGGGTGAGACTGCCAAAGCGGCTGGGTTTTTGGCGCGGCCCGTCGTAATCCAGAATGCCGTAAGGCGCATGTACCGACACAATGACATCCGGCTGGAATGCCTGAATGGCGTCTGTAAGCCAGCGGGTTTCCGGCTCCGACATCGCTTCCTCGCCCGGATAGCGGCGCGGGTCTTTGCCTGTGCGTCTCTGCCAATAAGCCAGCGCGTCCCGCGACCAGTCCGGGGTCGGGAAATTGCGATTCAGATCCACTCCCCTGCCATTGGTACGCCGCGAGGGGCGCGCAAAAAGACCGTCGGGATTGGCCAGCGGGACAATCTGCCAATGGTGTCGTTTGGCCTCGGCATCGGCAAGCCACGGCAGCCAGCGAAACACGATGGAGACCGAAGTCAATTCGTCGCCATGCACCCCGCCAATCAGAAAGATGCGCGCCCCCGGCGCGACTTTCCCATTTTTCTCCTCTGCCCCGTCAGGCAAAGGGGCACGCTCAAGTAAAAAAAGAGGGCGCCCTTCATGCGAACGCGCTGCTCCCGCCACAAAAGGCAGGGAGCGACAAAATGCCGCCTCGACGCTTTTTAAACGCTTACCCAGTTGCTCGCACCATAGCGCCTGTTCCGTATTTTCCGCTGCCCACGCCAGCGCGGGAAAGAGGCCGAACAGAAGGCAGCACAAACGCCTCATAGCCGCCCGTCCTTCTTTTGCCGGCGCGTGCGCAGCTTCTCCCGCAGGCGCGTCGTTTTTGCGTCTTCCGGCGAGGTTCCTAAATAAATACCCAGCAGAAATCTGGTCTCGGCCTCGGATAAAACCGGCGCGTGGCGCACGAATTGCTCCATGTCCTTGATCCGATCTCGTTTGGGAAAGCAAATGCCGCGCATTTTCTCAAGGTCAATCAACCGCGCCGCAAAGCCATCCAGTATCGCGCGTATAAGCACATGCCGAGGGTAAAAGCAGTTGGATATAAGTCCCGCGCCATGCAGCGCGCGCGCCAATCCGCCACATGCCACAAGAATGTCATGTCGCGCAATCTCCGCTAACGCCGCCCAATCGGACATCCAGTCTTCCAGACTCTGCCAGCCCTCGCTGGCATCCAACGCGCTGGTTAGCAAAATAGCTCGCCATTCGCGCGCGCCATCCTTATCCTGCCCGCGCCGCTCGCCATAAAAAACCGCTTCCACGGCAGGAACGCCCCGCTCCTTACAGCGCATGCTATTCCTGAATTCGCGGGCAAAGGTAGGTTCTCCCAGGGGACGATAGAAGCTACGGGTCAGATGATTGACCTGTCGCTTCAGATAGTAAATGCCGCCCGGCAGCTCCAGGCGGCATACAGAACTCCAGCCGCCGCGATCCACATTGGGTTCATCCACCGCTTCCAGGGAAAGATTCCACAGCGCCGCAAAATTATCCAACCCGGAAGCGGCAAGTACGGCGCGATCAGCAAAAAAGTCACGCATGGCAAAATCTCATAATTGCCCGCCGTATTTCTGAAACCGCGCTTTCAGACGCAGAGCCTCCCGCTCCAGCCAGGTCAGCAATGTCGCTTCACGACGAAGAATATCAACCAGCGGTTTGGCAAAATATATGCGTAGAAAATAAAGCCGATCAAGGCGGGTGAGGCCAATTTCCAGCGCGGAAAAATAAAGCGCGGCCAGGTCCTTGTCGCGCCAGCGACGCGGCACTGCGGCGCGAACCTGAGCGCGGTGCAGGTCAATCAAGAAAAGCCGGGGGATACTCTTTTCCGTCGAAGAGGACGGCGCGGTCATTTTCTGCCACAAAAAATGGCAAATATAGCAGTCGCGGTGATTAACGCCAGACAGGTGCATTTGCCGTACCATACGCGCCACTTCGGCAAGCAGGGCGCGTTTTTCGGTAAATGCAGGTGGTAATTCACGCCAATGCAGGGTATATGCTTCCAGATCAACGGCGGGCGCAATTTCCCTGGTAATGATGAATGAGCGCCGCTGTGCCGGATTCCAACCGCGTTCACCGAAAGCCAGCGCCGTCATGCTCGGCACTTTGGCTTGTGCCAGTCGCAGCAAAGCTCGCCACTCCTGCCCCGCACCCAACACCGGCAAACGCCCCCGGAGAAGATTCTTGAAAATCTCGCTCCACCCCACGCCATGATGTATCTTGACAAAATAGCCCGTGCCCGCGATTTCCACCCGCAGGGTACGCCGGCCCGGCATGTCGCGGTATACCGCGCCGACAAGCCTTTCCACTTCGATAAAAGCGTCTTTCCCCGCCCAAAGCGTCCGAAAGGGTTCTTCAAGGATCAATTGCATAGCCCATCCAGAATCAAGTCCGCCGCAATTTCCGGCAAGGCGTGCAAGTCCGCAGTTTGCGCGTAAGCCAGGGCGTATTCTGTAGCTTTATGCCGCTCAGCCGGGTCGGTCAACAATTCTTCCAGGGCGCGGTTCAGATTCGCCTGCAGAAACGGCTCCGGCAACACTCTTCCGGCGTTAGCCTCGGCAATGTAATGCGCATAACCGCAAACAGCAGTCGTCAGCACCGGCAAACCGGCAAGCAACGCTTCCAGCAGCACCGTGCCGGTATTTTCATGGTACGCCGGATGAATGAGCAAATCAGCGCCCAACAAAAACCGGGGAATATCATCGCGCCCGGCAAGAATGGAAAATTGCCGGGACAATCCTAATCTTTTTCCCAGCCGCAAAAACGGCGCGGGCGCGTCCTGCCCTATGGCAAGCAGGCGCACCCGGCTGCGCAGAGTGGAAGGCAATGCCTTGACAGCTTCCAGAGTGCGATCCAGACCCTTGGTCTTAAAGCCGGAACCGATTTGCAGCAGCAATAAATCGTCCGGCAGGAGGCCGAATTCACGGCGAAAATCCGCGCGAATGAGAGTTGCCTTGGTTGCATCCGGACGCCGCCGGTCATGGGCAATCCCCGGCGACAGCAAGTGAAAACGCGCATCCGGCGTTCCGTAATGGCGTTGAAAAAAAGGCTTCTGAAGCGCGGAAATCATCAGAACGCGCGTTTGTGCTTCCGGCGCGAATACCGCGCGCTCTGCCGCCGCAAAATGCCGGTAACGAGGCAGGGAACGATATAAAGGGTTGCGGGCAGTCTTCGCCTTTTCCGCATAGCAGGGGTCGGCGGCGTAATAAACATCCAAGCCCGGCATCTTGTTGAAGCCGATCACTCTGGATACCGGTTCTTTTACCAGATCAGCGGCAAGCCAGGCGTAAAATTTTTCATAACGCCGGTGATTGGCAAGAGCGCGAACCTCGCTGGACGGCGGAATGCGGAGATCAAACCCCGCAGGCAAATCGCCCTGCCATGAAAGAGCGTAGACACGAATATTTACGCCCCGGCGCTGGCAGGACAACGCAATACGCAAAAAATCCCGCTGCAAGCCGCCAAAAGGAAAGTATTTGTAGAGGACGAAAGCCAGCGTGACCATTGCCCGCTCACGCGGAATTATTTTTTCCGCGCGCGCTCAATCAGTTGATCGGCTGTCTGCAACATCTGCTCAAATTCGCCCTGTACCTTGTACTGTCCTTCGATAACCAGAGTCGGCACGCTCGCAATGCCCATGTTATTCGCCAGATTTTCTGCCTGGTTCACCTTGCTCGCCACTCCGAAAGACTTGTATGCCGCCATGAACTTCTGTTCGTTGCCGTCTTTTCCCGCATACCAGCGCGCCGCGCCCTTTTCCGTGACAAGGTCATTTCTGCGCTCCTTATGCAGCGCGTCAAAAACGGCGTTGTCCAGGCGCTTTAACTCGCCCAACGTCTCCAGCGTGTAGTAAATACGGGAAAGACCGCTCCATTGGCGGCTATCCCAGGCAACCGGAACGCGCCGCAAATACACATCGGCAGGCAGGGATTCCGCCCACTTCATGATGATCGGATGAAAATCATTGCAATGGCCGCAGCCGTAGGAAAAGAACTCGATTACCTCGATTTTGTCCGGCTGCTCCTTCGGAAAGGCGCGAGGCAAACGCTCAACATTCCGCTCGGCGGCATGCGCCGCCGCAACGAATAAACACGCCATAGCAAAGAACAGATTGCGAAAAGAAAGTCTGGTAGTCATAAATTCACTCCTGATTGAGCAACAAGGTTTCTACGCCCAGGCGGGCAAGTTCGGCGCGCGATTGTCTGGCGTCCGCGATTTTTTCATAAGGGCCAAGAATGAGCCGGTAAAAAGTTTTATCCTGCAAAATCACCTGGCGCACGCTGGCCTCTATCCCCTGCATCGCCAGAATAGCCCTGAGGTTGTCCGCTTCATCCGGGTTAACAAAGGAACCAGCTTGCAGATAATGCTGTTTTCCCGGCGCGGCAGGTGTAACTTCTGGTAACGGTGCAGAAGAAGCGCCTACAGCATTGGTTCCGGCAGTCGGCGTAGCGGCAGCATTGGTTCCGGCGGCAGGCGTACCGGCGGTAGTTTTGGCGGTATTTGCGGTATTGGATACAGCGTCGCCCGGCTTTCCGGGCAGATTCATGGGTGCGCCGCGCGTATTGACACGCGCAACCTGTTCCTTTTCGGCAAAGGGCAATTGCAACCGGTTAAGGTACCAGATCACGGCAGCAACAGCCGCTACGCCCAGTACCAGACCGATGAAAATCCCCATCAGTGTTCCGCCTCGCGCCTTGTTCCTCATTTCATTTCCTTACATGCTGTCCGGGCAGGAAACACCCAGAATGTTCATCCCGTTTTTAATTGTCTGCCGTGTGGCAGCCGCCAGCGCCAGACGCGCGTTTCTAAGAGCTTCATCCGCAACCAGAATTCTTTCGGCGTTGTACCAGGCATGAAAGCCGGTTGCCAAATCCTTCAAGTAAAACGCCACCTGATGCGGCGAAAAGTCCTGCGCGGCAGCCTCAACCACTTCCGGGAAACGCGCAATTTCCGAAGCCAGCGCTAATTCGCGCTCGGAAAAGCACGCAAGATCAGCCGTTTTGAGGTCGCCAGTGCTGCCGCCCCATTCCCGGAACACGGAAGCAATACGGGCATGGGCATACTGGATGTAATAAACGGGGTTTTCATTACTTTGGCTTTTGGCCAAATCCAGATCAAAATCCAGATGCTGATCGGCTTTCCGCAACACATAGAAAAAGCGGCAGGCGTCATTGCCGACTTCATGCCTTAATTCGCGCAGGGTAACGAATTCGCCGGAACGGGTCGACATGGAAACTTTCTGCCCGCCACGATAAAGCACCGCAAATTGCACCAGCGCCACATCAAGGCGCTCGGCTTCCAGATTCAACGCTCGCAATGCGCCTTTTACACGCGGGATGTAACCATGATGATCCGCGCCCCAAATGTTGATAATCCGCTCGAATCCGCGCTCGTATTTATTCAGGTGGTAGGCAATATCAGAAGCAAAATAGGTGTACAGGCCGTTTTCGCGCTGCGCTACCCGGTCTTTTTCGTCGCCGAAGTTTGAGGAGCGAAACCACTTTGCGCCATCCTGAAGATAAATATGCCCGGCTTCTTCCAGTCGTGTCACAGAACGCGCCACCAGGCCCGTGTCGAATAACGCCTTTTCGGAAAACCAGACATCAAAATATACCCCGAATTCTTCCAGATCGCCGCGCCCGTCGGAGAGTTGCTCGGCCAATACATAGGAATGCACGCCATGCCAATCTTCGCCCAGCAGTTTTTTGCCGTTCGCAATGAGCGCGTCCAGATGCGCTTCCCGCTCATTCCTGGCCGCCGCATCCTCGCGCTCCGGCGCGGGCAATCCCGGCGCGTCCGCAAGCACTTCAGCGGCGGCGCGAACATAGCGACTCCCCTGATTCTCAGCCAGCCTTGCCGCCATTTTGCGAACGTAATCTCCCTGATAAGCGTTAGGGGGCAAATCCACCTCTATTCCCCGCAAGCCCAGATAACGCAGCCAGGTAGACAAGGTGAGAATGTCCATCTGCCGTCCGGCGTCATTGACGTAATACTCGCGCGTTACATCCCAGCCGGCAAAGGCGAGCAGATCGGCGAGCGACGCGCCATACGCCGCGCCCCGTCCATGCCCGACATGGAGCGGCCCGGTCGGATTGGCGGAAACAAATTCCAGCAATACTTTGCGCCCGCCGCCTGCTGTTGAGCGGCCGTAGCCATCACCAGCTTCCAGAGCCGCCCGCACCGCGCCCGCCTTGGCAAGCGAATCCATGGTGAAATTGAGGAATCCTCCGGCTATCTCCGCCTTTTTTACCCATGCCGAAACTGGCAACTCCGCCAACAACCTCGCCGCCAGTTCGCGGGGATTCGTTTTCACCCGTTTCGCCAGTTGCATGGCAAGATTGGTCGCAAAATCGCCGTGCGCCGCGCTACGCGGGCGCTCCAGCATGATGGGCATATCGGCCTCTTCCGGCGCAACGCTTGCCAGCGCATGCCGCAAAAGGTCAATCAAAATGACACGAGGATCATTTACCAGGGGATCAGGCATTCAATGTTCAACCAAAGACGAAACTGGCATTATAGCCGGGGCAACACGTCAGAATAATTCCCACCACGCCTTTTTTGCCTCCAGACCGTCGACATATAAACGACTGTCAGGATAATTAAGCTGCATGATGCGTTCCGCAGCGGCGCGCAGGTCTTCCATACCCAGCTTCTCGTAAGCCTTCATCATGATGAATGTCGCCTCTTCCTGCGCCGGAGTGCCGGGATAATTTTTCAGCACGTACTGGCTTCGATTGACGGCGGCCAGATAGGCTTCGCGCTTGAAATAGTAGCGCGCGACATGCACCTCATACGCAGACAGGGTATTGACCAGATAATTGAGGCGCAGTTGGGCGTCCGCCGCATATTTGCTGTTGGGGAAACGGATCATGAGTTCCTTCAAGGTATCGAAAGACTCCCGCGCCGCCTTTGGGTCGCGCTCGCTTTGATCCTGACTGCTTAAATACCCCATGTAGCCCAGATCGTCATTGAAGGTAATCAAGCCTTTCAGGTAATACATGTAATCCACATTGGGATGGTTGGGATGCAGTTTGATGAAGCGGTCGCACTCCGCCAGCGCGGCGGCGGCGTCGCCATCTTTCCAGTTTGCGTAGGCGGACTCCATCTGCGCCTGCTGCGCGTAGCGCCCGTAAGGGTAGCGGGATTCCAGCCGCCGGTAATATTTGATCGCCTGCTCCCAATTGCCGTCATTAAATGCGGATTTGGCCTCGGTATAGAGGCGGGATGCCGACCAGTCGGCAGTCTTGTCAATTTCCTCCGGCAGCAAGCCGCAGGCGGAAAGACAAAGGATAGGCAAGACGACAAAAAGACGCATCCGCTGCGCCATCATTATCTTTCGCGCTACACTCCACATATGGAACCTCAAGAAGAAGATTCTGACGATTATATCCTAGGTGAAACCATGGCGCCGATTGAGGCCAAATGTCCACCCGAACTGGCGGGCAAACGCCTTGACCAGGCGCTTGCCCGGTTGTTTCCGCGCTACTCCCGCAGCCGTTTGCAGGACTGGATCAAGGCAGGGTTTCTTGCGGTTGATGGTGAGGCTGTCACGGAAATCCGCCGCAAGTTAAGGGGCGGCGAAATGTTTTTACTCCGTCCTCAACAGGCGGCGCGGGACCTGCCCGCAGAGCCGGAAGCCATCCGGCTTGATATTCGCTATCAGGATTCGCACTTGTTGATTATCAACAAGCCTGCCGGACTGGTAGTCCATCCCGGCAGCGGCAACTGGCGCGGTACCTTGCTGAACGCCCTTTTGCATTACGATCCAGAACTTGCCCAGGTTCCACGCGCCGGCATCGTGCACCGTCTGGACAAGAACACCAGCGGCCTTCTGGTCGTCGCCCGCACGCTGGCGGCGCAAACCCATCTCATCCGCCAATTGCAGGAACGAAGCATCAAACGCGAATATCTTGCCGTGGCGGTGGGCGAAGTACGGCGCGATGCGCATATTGAGGCTCCCATAGGCCGCCACTCCAGCGAGCGCACCAGAATGGCTATCACCGAGAGCGGCAAACCCGCTACCACTCATTACCAAATCGAACGGTGTTTTCCCGGCGCGACCCTGCTCCTTTGCCGTCTGGAGACCGGGCGCACGCATCAGATCAGGGTGCATCTGGCGCATATCGGCCACCCTCTTCTGGGTGATCCTGTCTATGGGCGGGCGCGCCCCAATTTACCTGCCTTTTCCCGGCAGGCGCTCCATGCCTGCCGTTTGACTCTTCTGCATCCGGCCACAGGCAAAATTCTTTATTGTGAATCTGCCCTGCCGGATGATATGGCAAAGTTGCTGCTTGATCTGGAGGCCATGCGCGATGGGCGCTAAAGCGCTGCCTACGTTCCTTAGTAATTCCCCAAAATGCCAGGACGCGAAGATGAGCCGCAGACAGTACGGCAAGGCGAAGTCGACAAAGCATTGGCATTTCGGGGAATTGCTACTGTTTCCGGACTGGCCTGCTCCGGCGTCTGTCAAGGCATTGCAAACCACCCGCAATGGCGGGGTCAGCCAGGCTCCTTACGCCAGTTTCAACCTGGGGCTGCACACGAATGACGCCCCGGAAGCGGTGCGAGAAAACCGGGCAAGGCTTGCCACGCACCTGCCCAACGAGCCGGTCTGGCTGGAACAAATTCACAGCGCCGATGTGCTTGTCCTTTCCGGCGAACATTTTTCTCGCCCGCCGCGTGCCGACGCCGTTGTTTGCCGTATTCCCGGGCAAGTCTGCGCCATCATGACCGCCGATTGCCTGCCGGTGCTGTTCTGCGATCTGGCAGGCAGCGTCGTTGCTGCCGCACATGCTGGCTGGCGCGGGCTGGCGGCAGGCGTACTGGAAAACACTCTGAATGCTATGCAGACCGACCCCGCGAATATTCTTGCCTGGCTGGGCCCTGCCATTGGGGCAAATGCCTTTGCGGTCGGCGAGGAGGTTAGAGCCGCCTTTCTTGCCGCAAACCAGGAAGCCACTGCCGCATTTTTTCCTGGCGCGACACCGGGAAAATATCATGCCGACCTTTACGCTCTTGCCCGCCAACGCTTGCATGCTGCCGGCGTAACCAGCATCTTCGGCGGGGAATACTGCGCCTTCTCCGGCTTTTAGAATAACAGCACTGATCTTTTTTCTATCATACCGTCTTCTCAATTTGTTTTTTTACCATGAAGCCCTATCAATAAAAACAAAATCACGAAAACTTCGCTAAAAAAAAGAGCTATCACAGCTCCGATCGCCATATATTCTCTTATCAAGATAATATTTAGAATAAAATTTAATAATGTAGAACCAAGTGTTGCCAACAGCATAACTGACCTAGCACATTTTGCTATAGCCTTTGTAGTCAGCATATACTTAAGAAAAGAACTAAATGGCAAAAACAAAAAAAATGGTAATAGCGCGGATGCTTGCAAATACTTTTCTCCCAGAAAAAACAGAACCAAAGGCCCGCTAAAAATAAAAGTTAACGGCGTTATTATTAGTAAGTAAATAACAGGAATAAAGGAGATGCGCAATAAATTAATCTCGCCGCCTCTGCGCAACTGTTCAGGTTGCAAAGCAGTGACAATGGCAATCAGCGGGATTGTCACTATATCCATTAACCTACAAGCTACAGAATATGTAGCTGCCGAGGCAGGCGTAGCAAGTTTTTCCAAGAAAATTTTGTCAGCATTAAGCGTCAGACGATCACACCCAAACGAAAGCGCTGCTGGGAATTGTGCCAACCCTTCTTTCCATGAGACCACCTGAAAACCAGAATACAAATTCTCACGTTTTGCTAACTGTATAGCAATTAGAAACAATGAAAAACACGATGCTAGCGAACAGGAAACTGCGTATACACGGATAGTTAGTTCACCTAACATCATCAAAACAACTGCAACCACAAACAGTCTACTGCCGAAGAAAATCAGACGACTCGAAGTAATATAAAACATCTGGCCATGTCCTTGGTGTATTCGATTAGATCCTTCAAGCAACCGAAGCGATAGCATTTCACTGAATAGCAGTAAAACAATATCCAATAAACCAACATGGCTTCCAAACAAATAGAAAGCAAGCGGAATTAATATCAGTGAAAATATTGCAGAGGAAACAAACGATATATATAAAAACTTCCGCCAAGTTGACAACAAATCACCATCCACACTTGAAATTCGTAACAATTCAAATTCATAACCAACTGCTGCAACAGGAAATATCATTCCTATCAGGCTGACTAGAGCTACCAAGTGGCCGTAGTCATTCAATGACAAATTCCTGACTACAAGGATTAACAAGGCAGCCTGAAAAATAACGCGCAAAAAACTCCCGCCCGCAATCAGTACACTTCCCCGAAAAATATTGGATCTAAGCACTGTCTCCTCTCATTCATGATCGACGAAAAAATTCGAACCACCAAACTGCTGTATCAAGGCGATGCTGGTACAACTGAAAATGCTCTCTGCAGTGCCATCCATATTTCAAAAATGCAGTTTCAGTTTCTGCCACTGTACGGTAGTAAGCAGTATAGACGCTACCAAGTTCCGAAGAAAACTGATTCACCACATTTATTCGTTTCCCAAGCGAAACGCTGGCACGCACCATGCACGTTGAATGTTCCGCAGACATTTTTGAGATATTGGACAACATGTCGCTCATTTGAACATCGTCCAGACAAGGTGTAATACCAGACAACAAAAAAATATCAAAGGTCTTTTCCTCCAGAAAACAGGAAACATCAGCAACGATCAAACGATGCTGACCAAGTTCTCCGAAATGTTTTCTTGCCAAATCAAGCAAATCATCTGAATATTCAACCCCAGTAACATTTTTGAAAAATGGTGCAATTCTAACTAAAAGCCTGCCATCTCCACATCCCATATCAAGCAGCGAGTAGTTTTTCGCATCACTTATCGTTTCAAGAATCAGGTTTACTTCGCGTTCAGTTTCCTCGTCTATGAGATTTTGATTGCCGTCAAAACTTCCCAGAACAGTTACTCCTGCAGGTAAATCCTTAGATTTTTCTGCACGTGACGCCCAAAAAGCCTTTAGTCTGGAGCGAATTCTCGTAGATGAAACATGTGCGGTACGAGGAATTCTTACGACCTCAATATGGTTGTCTTTGCAATATTCGAGTGTACGTGTTTGATCCGGAAACTTTGGGTCACCTCCGTATTCTTCGCCACATGCAAATACATCAACGTTTAACGCCGCCAGTAGCGGACCCTGGAATACATCTATGTAGCTCACTACCTCGTCAACGAAGCGTAATTGCTCAATAAGCGCAACCCGCTCCGGAAGAGGAGTCACCATCGCAGTTCTTTTGGCAAGTTCTACCACTCGATCCTCTTGAATTGCCACAATGACATAGTCGCCGTATTCTGAGGCCTTTTTCAAATAATTTAAATGGCCAATATGAAAAACATCAAATACACCCGGCACAAGCAAGCGTTTCATTTTTCATTCCTCCATGGTTCACAAGCAACAATTGCCTTACTATCAAAATAATAAAAATATCCCTTCGCAGGAACACGCCAATCACCATAAAGCGAGGTTAGGTACAGATCATGATCTACTGGCTTTCGCACAAGAACACCATACCATTTGACCTCAGAAATTTTTAGATCCGGAATCTGATTCAAAAACTGGCGCGAAGGACGATTTATGTGTTTGGTCGTATAGCAATACCAACTTATTTTTTCTGCCTCCCTCCATGCGAGAAAAAATTCAATTTTGACTCTTCCATTTTTAAAGATATACTGAGTGGGCTCTCCGTTATTGTTTCTGGATATTTTGCTCTGCTTAAAACCAAATTTCGGAAGTATTTCCCATGTCTCTTCCATTTTGTCTTTATCTTCCTTCCAATAATGGAAATCAATATCTGTATCGTATTTCAGCAAACATCCTCCCCGGGCATATCCCAACAAAACACCACCACATATCCAGTAGGAGCCTTTCATCGGCGTTTGCTCAAGAGCTTTCACTACTGAAACGAAAGTATTTTCGAGATCAGTATACGATGGAGCTACGAAATTATTGTATAAATTTCGCGCCTTATCCAATAAGGAGACAAGAAAATTCATGTTCACCCCAAAAAACTTTTGCTGGCCAACCAATCATCTTTCGTTCCGGACATAAAAAATAGACCAGAGCATATTTGCACTATGGCAGCTTTCACCCAAAATGGCACAGGGTTTTTCAGTACAATTTGCCCAACTATAAGCGACAATGGACAAAATGATATCATGAGATTAAAAACCCATCGTTTGAAAGCTCCACAGCAACGCACGTCCACTTTGGAATAAATCATACTTTTGTAAACATCTGGATGTGTTTCGTAAAAAATACTAGATGTATAACGACCGGCACTATACATTTTTTCACAAATACCATTCAGTGTAAAATCACTGACATCCCGATTAATAATCGCTTCTGGAACATAACATATTTCAGGATATCTGTCTGCAATTTTGATGAATAAATCTCGATCTTCAAAACCATAACTTTGATAGCGTTCATCAAATTTGCCAACTTGGCAAAACAGTAAACGCGAAACCATAAAATTCGCCGTTGTTAGTGTGTGTTTTTCTCCCATAATAAATTTTAACTTTCGTCTGTCGCAAATTCTACGGAAATATTTCGCCCCAAAATCGTTTCCTTCAGCAGAAACCCCTCCAAATAAACATTTTTTACCGCTTTCTAATCTTTCGATATGCGAGGCCAAAGCTTTCTTGGTCGCCGGAAACCCAAGCGCGTCAAAAAATGCTATAAAGCTTCCTTTGCCATAACTTGCACCAATATTGCGCGCTGCCGCACGGCCTTTTGATTGGCTGTTTCGAATCACTGTCACTGAATTGGGAAACATATTCCCGATCTTCTCTGGAATTCCATCTGTTGACCCATCGTCTACCAGAAACAAGGAAATCTCCCAATCCTCAGGAATTTCCTGTTCAAGCCACAAACGTACATGCTCTATTAATTTCTCCCCTCCATTTTTTACAGGGATGACAATATCTATCGTTTTTTCCAGACAATGTTGGCTTGTTTGGTTTGGTTCTTGCGCGTTCATCTTGCCTCCCCGTAATTTCTATCGTCAGGCAAAGATGAAAGCACTTTTTCAATCTTTTTCGCAAAAAATGACCATTCAAATCCAGCCGCAAAAGCACACATCTGTTCCACTGCCAACGGCTGTTCCAGAAGCCGCACGATCGCCTGGGCAAACGCAGCATGATTCCCCGGCTGTACCAGTACCCCGCTTACTCCATCCTCAACCGCATCCACCACTCCGCCTGTTGCGTATGCTACCGTCGCCAATCCATGCGCGGCGGCTTCCACGGCAACCATGCCAAAACCTTCCGGATCATTGGGAATGTAACGTACCGGAAATACATGCAAATCCGCGCCTGTATAAGCGTCTGCAAGCTCCGTACCGAAGCGCTTGCCCAGAAAACGCACATTACTTGCTACACCTGCCGCACGCGCAACAGTCTCAATGCTCTCAATGGATTGTCCTTTAGCATACAGCGAATCTTCAGGCACATCACCGATTACAACCAGTTGTGCGTCAGAATATTCAGCTACAACCATCGGCAGAATATCACGCACAAATTCTCGCATCCCCTTACGTTCAGTCAGACGCCCCACAGAAAGTAATACTGGCGCTTCCCCTAAACCATGCGATCCCCGGAAACGCAATCGGGAATCTGGATCAAGATCAGGCATCGCAACGCCCGGATGAACAATGCCAATTCGCGTAGGAAGCACACCGATTTTTTCTGCCAGCGTTGCTGTTGCGCGACTGTTGGCAATTACGCCATCCAACTTTCGCATATGCGGCAACCACAAAGTGCGATAAACAGGGTGTGAAGCGGTCATATCCAACCCGTGCGCGTAAACAAGGGCTTTCGCGCCGCTGGCTCGTGCCGCCATACGCGCAAGCGGAGCAGTCAGACCGCTCCCTGCCAGCACAATATCAGGGTGCCAGAGACGCGCTTCCCGAATCGCCTCTGTCACTGCCGTGAGCAGAAATAGCCAAAGAGGGCGAAGCGGAACGGAAGTAACCTTGATTGTGTTGGAAACATGCTCTGCCGCCCCTGCTGGCGCAATCAGGCGCACCTCATAAAAGCGAGAAAGCTCTTCCGCCATATGCCAATTCAAGCGCTCCATTCCGCCCCAGAGCGGCGGAAAATTACGGGTGATGATCAGGAGTTTTTTCATGCTCACCTGCCATGCCTGCCACATTGGTCGTACCCATATCTTTATACATCAAAGCGGTAATCTGCTCGGAAACCAGGCCAATCAGGAACACCATGACCGAACCTGTATAGAGCAAAGCACTCATATTGGTAAACCGACCCTCAACAAAAAAAGTATAGCCATACCAGGCCGTAGCGCTCAAGAACGTGAACAATGCAATGGGGGCAAATATCTTAAGCGGAGAGAACAAGGTCCCGATCTTGAAAATAATCAGCAAAAAACGCGCCCCGTCACGCATAATCTTAATATGACTCGTACCCATGCGCCTGGCCGCGTGAATAGGCTCGTAAGCGACCAGATAACCAGACCGGAAAAAGGCCATGGTCGAAGTCGAAGGATAGGAAAATCCATTAGGCAGTAAGTATAAAAATTCTCGGAACTTGTCAGCGCGGACCGCGCGAAACCCGGAAGTCAAGTCCTCAATTTTTTTCCCCGTCATGTAACTTGCCAGACGATTGTACAGGTAGTTGGCCAAACCGCGCCCGAAACTGGCCTGTGAGCCGGACTGCCGCGCGCCGACAACCATGTCATAACCGCTGGCGAGCTTTTCCAAAAGGCGAGGAATATCAGCCGGATCATGTTGACCATCGGCATCCATAAATACAATGATTTCTCCCTGCGCCACACGCGCCCCGGTTTTGATAGCCGCGCCATTTCCCCTGGATTCAGGATGCGTAAACACCCGCGCCCCAGCCGCAACAGCCAATGCAGCAGTATCATCGTTGGAACCGTCATTGACAACAATGATTTCCGTAGCAGGAAAAAGCTCGCGGATACGAGCCACGGTCTGACCAATCACCAGCGCCTCGTTTTTGGCAGGCAGTACGATGCTCAAGTTATAGGGAGAAATAATCTGCTTGTTCATGACCCGACCCTCTCCTCTGTCTGTTCCGGTTCACTTTTCTCCCGGATCTGTCTGTCCAAGTCTGCGATCCGCTGACGCCATATACCATGCCTGTCGAGATGAACTGCTTGCTCCAAATGCTCTCGAGCTTCTGCCAAAAGTTCAGTCGGAATATATATTTCCACAAGCAACAGATGATAGCTGGCTTCTTCCTTGAACGCGATGGCATCTTTCAAAAATTCTTCGGTTTTCTGCACATCCTTGAACACCGGAAGATAATAAGCAGCCAGCTTTGCAGAAAGTGCTCCCTTGGAATAGGAGCTTCTCCTTGGATTTTCAATGGCAGCCGCAAACAGATCCATCGTTTCCACAGGCATCAGACTGCACGTTTCTGTTAATTGGCAATCGGCAAATGCAGCTAGTGCCGTATTGTCATTATTATAAGCCACACCTTCCCGCAACTCTTTCTTCAAATAGGCCAATACTTCATGGTTTACAGGATTGTGCAAAATGTTATCGATACGCAATATTTCAAACCATGGCGAACTTTCCGGTTTATAAGAATGTGCAGAGCGGTACATTGCCTCCAGCGCTTGATGGGCAAATTTCTCGTCTTTTGTCACATGGAAAGCCTTATAGAACCGCATGCCCATTTGATAATTGGCACGCCACGACTGAGGGTGTGCCTCGGCCTCAAAAGCAGCGTGCGCATAGGGATTGCCCCATAAACCAGCGCGTTGCCAAGTCGTGAAAGCTGAGAGCACCAGAAAAAGCGCAACGCCCGTAAAAACATAGCGCCGGATACGAATAGGACTCGAATAAGCCAACCAGGGAATAAGGATGACAAACCCAAGCATGGCAAAATAATTGCGATGCTCGTGCACCAACTCAAGGCCAATAACCGTAGACTCCATCATGTGCGAGAGCAAAAACCAGCCCCAGGCAAACCACCATAGCGGCGCTACTTTATAGAATCGTAGCGTAACTACTGTGATAAGTGCCAGACCCAGAAAAGACAGTGCCGTACTTACCGGCTCTAATAACCCTGTGGAAATCACAAAATCATCATGGAACAATGCCAATTCAGAAAGCGAAGGGATGAAAAAGAGGCGCAGGTAATAGAAAAGTACGCGCACTTCCGTCATTATCCGCTCAACCAGGTTGAAATCTCGATTGGGAAATTCCCACTGCACAACCATGGGCAGACAAAGGAAAGAAACGACTACTCCACCCAAAAAAACCAGCCAGACAAGGCGTTTATAAGGCAACCTCCCGAACATAAGCGGATATCTATTTCTTTCACCCCGAAAAACCACCAGTTCCATAAACAAAAGCAAGGGCACAAACAATACGCCTGATTCCTTGCTGAACACAGAAGCACCCAGCAGGAGCAAAATTGCAAGCGCCAAACCTAATGTGCGCACGCGCGTCTGGAAGACAGGTAAAACACGCCAAAGGCCATATAATAATAGAGCCGACAACCCGAACAGTGCAGAGAGACTGGTCATACGCTGCACGACGTACAACACGCTGGTCAAGTTAAGCGGATTCATCCCCCAAATGGCAGCAGCCATCAATGCGCCATGTGTCGGAAAATCAGGATTTTTTGCAAGTATGTCTGGTACGGAGCGCTGTTTCATAAAACCGGAAAAAAGAACACGCGCAAGAAAAAAAACCAGAATCGTGTTGATTAAATGAATAATAAGATTAGTCAGTTTGAAATAGAAAGGATCGTCACCTGTAAAATAGTTGTTAAGTGCAAAGCTCAAGGAACTGACCGGGCGTTTCAGCGGACCAGCATCACCTGCCCAGGCTGCTGCCTTGAGCGAGGCAAAATCAAGCGAAGTAACGGACAAGGATGTATTACTGACAGCATTGCCAAAATCGTCAAATATAAAATCGCCTCCCAAGCCTGGGGCGTACAGTAACGCAACGCAGAGGCAAAGCGCCAGTAATATGACAGGAGTTTTTAATTTTTGCATGACAGAATTCTTATCAGGCTATGAAAGAATGAAGCATTCTACCTTAATAAAGGCGCAACGTCAGATTTTATGGAATATAACAATTCAGATTCTCCTCTGGCAAGACTTGGGGAAGAAGCTGTCAAGGCAAAGTAAAAATGTCCGGTATTTGGGCACAGAGCGATTGCACCTATTTGCCATGATTGTTTTACGCAGTCTTGGCAGGGCAATTGAGGGGGGCTTGTAAACTGCGTCAAAAAATCGTCCACTCTGGTTTTTTGGGCCGATCATGCCAGGGAACCGGGTCTGTAATTTATAGTGCTTCTCGTAATTATTTTTACTCTTTCTCGCTTGCAGGATAGGATGTCTGAAGGTTGATAGAGTAAGATTATTTAGGAAAAGCACTATAAACTGTGCCATCCGTTATTCACCCGGCCATTAAGTATTGAATATTATGCGGCATATTTGGTTTTAGGATCATTGAAATAAGATTGGACGCGATCAGGGTGTTGGGTGAGCATGTTCATGTGGTTTTCGGTAGCGA
>Ga0099364_10005990_pt1 | contig 17830 bp, 19 predicted proteins | sample TergutTh196P3_FD_73070 | JGI IMG/M metagenome (GOLD analysis project Ga0099364, IMG submission 73070) | Microcerotermes parvus P3 segment gut microbial communities from Pointe-Noire, Republic of the Congo - Th196 P3 | ecosystem: Host-associated > Arthropoda: Insects > Digestive system > Gut ...
TTAAAAAATTTTAAAAAAAAATTTTTAAATTTTTTAAAAAAAAAAAAAAAAAAAAAAATTTTTAAAAAAATTTTTTTAAAAATTTTTTTTTTTTTTTTTTTTTTTTATTATTATTTTTAATTAATTTCACTTAGGTGTATTCATGATAGGTATTATTGGTGGAAGTGGTGTTTATGACATTACTAAAGAAACAAAGACAATAGAGAAAAAAGTAATTCATACTCCATATGGTGATTCTTCAGAAATTTCTCTTTTTGAAATTGAGGGGAAAAAAATAGCTTTTATGCCAAGACACTCTGGAGACCATAGCTTAGCTCCTCATAAAATAAATTATCGAGCAAATATTTGGGGACTTCATAGTATAAGTGTTAATCAAATCATAGCTACTAATGCAGTAGGTTCACTTAAGAGAGAAATTCACCCTGGTTCAATAGTAGTGCCATATGACTTTATTGATTTTACCTCAAGAAGAGAAAAAACATTTTATGATGATAAGGTTGTTCATGTTGATGTAACTGAACCATATTGTAATCGTTTGAGAAATCAAATAATAGCTAATAACAATATTGTTTCAAAGGGAGATTTTGTAGATAAAGGAGTTTATGTTTGCACTGATGGTCCAAGATTTGAAAGTCCTGCTGAGATAAAAATGTTTCAATACTTAGGAGGAGATCTTATAGGAATGACGGGTCTTCCTGAAGCAGTATTAGCTAGAGAAAAAGAAATGTGCTATGCTAGTATTTGTATTGTTTCTAACTATGGGGCGTCAATTTCTCCAGATAAATTAACAATAGATGAAGTTTTTGAGATAATGGAATATAAGGGTGCAGAAATAGTTGATTTGATTTATAAAACCATTGAAAATATGGATGAAGATTATGACTGTTCTTGTTTAAGTGCCTTAGATGGTTCTAGTGTGTGATTTTTTTTTATTTTGTCCTTTAATTCCTTTCTTAAGCTTGTAAAAATATTATAACTAAAAACAAAATTTTTTAAAATTCAAATAAATTATTATAACAAAAAATTTAATTTTTATTAAATTTTTAAAAAAATTTCTTTTAAAAAAAATTTTTAAATAAAAAAATATTTTATATAAAAATTATATTAATTTATAAAGGGTTATTTAAAAAATAACAATTTATTAAAGAATAATAAAAACATAATTATAAAATAAAAATAAAAAAGTGAATTAGTTACATGTGGAATCGTGTTTTATTAATAAAAATGTGGATACTATGAGAAAATATTTTTTAGATAATTTAAGATGGATATTAGTTCTGTTATTATTTCCTTTTCATACATTTAGGATTTATTCTACATTTGAAAATTTTTATATTCATGGTCCTCCAAATCTTATTTTAACTGGTTTTATAATCTTTATAGGTCCATGGTTCATGGCATTACTTTTTGTTATAGCTGGAATAAGTGCCTATCATTCTCTTCAAAAGAGAAATTCTAAAGAATTTTTAAAAGAAAGAGTGTTTAGGTTGTTCGTTCCTTTTGTATCTGGATTAATACTATTAATTCCAATACAAACTTTTTTCGCTGAAAAATTCCATAATGGATTTACTGGAAGCTATTTTTCACAGTTGATCACATTCTTCACTAAATTTGGAGATTTAAGTGGATACACTGGAGGATTTACTCCAGGACACTTATGGTTTATATTATATCTGTTTCTCATATCCCTAATTGCTTTAGCAATAATAAGATTATATGAGAATAGTTCGTGGAATTTAAATTTTAATAAGACAAGTACAATTAAATTAATTCCTTTATTTTTAATTTTTTTGATTATGGAGCCTATCTTAGACATTGGTGGAAAAAGCTTAGGAGCTTTTTTAGCACTATTTCTTTTAGGTTATTTTTTATTGTCAAGTGATAAAATACAAGGAAATTTAGAGAAAAATAAATGGTATTTAACATCTATTTTTTTAATATGTTCAGTGATAACTCTTTTGATATTTCCTTACTGGAACACAGGCATTTTTATAGATTGTTTCCTTGCTTTTCTAATTTGGATGGCGATATTATCTTTGATAGGTTTGGGTAAAAAATATCTAAGCTTTCACAACAAATGGAGTGAGTATTTTACCAAAGCATCTTATCCAATTTTTATTTTTCATCAAACTTGGATAGTTGTGGTGGCTTACTATACCTTCCTCTTTACTTCATCACTTATATTACAAGTAATTATTATATTATTTGGAAGTTTTATTCTAACTATTATTAGCTATGAAATTTCAAAAAGAATTAAATTAACTCGGTTCTTGTTTGGAATCAAGGAATAATTCTTCTACAGGAATTTTAAAGAATCTAGCCATTTTTAAAGCTAATTTTAATGAAGGATCATACTTATCTTTTTCAATAGCTATTATCGTTTGTCTTGATACTTGAAGTTCTTTAGCTAATTCAGCTTGTGTTGTATCATGTATAGCTCTAAACTCTTTCAATCGGTTTTTCATTTATTCAACTACCATATTTTCTTTTATAGTATGCATTGCTAATCGTATATGTTGTAAATCCAATAGTGGCTATGATGAAGAATGGGTAAATAAGGAGGCTGTATTGAGGATAAGTATTTCTAAGTGTGAATATAGCTATTCCAGAATAAATACTTATTACAAGCATTATTGCAAAAGCTGGAAGAGCTGCTTTTCCTTCAATATGTTCTTTTCTTTCATCAGCTACTACTTCTCCATTTTTTGATTTAAAAAACTCAGATATATTTTTATAATATTTGATTGTCGGAATAATAGATATAGCTAATAAAATCATAGATATGAGGAATAAATTGATATTAGCTAATATTAATCCTAAAGCCCATGATAAAGTTGTTAAACTTGATAAAATTCCGAGTAATATTACTATTAGCTTTGTCTTCACTTTTACATCTCCTTTTAAATAATTTTTAATAAATTGGTTATTTCTATAGTCTTGAAAGAAAATATTTTTTTATAATGATTTATTAAAATATTAATTTATTTTTAAAAAATCAACTGTTAATTCTTTAATTTTTTAAGTTAATGTTAATATTGTTATTATTTTAGAAAATATAATTTTTTATTCTTTAATTTTTAAAGTTAATGTTAATATTTTTATTATTTTAGAAAATACAGATTGTTATTCTTTTAATTAATAAAATAAATTAATATAATAATTTTAAAAATTATCATTACTAAAAAATTTTATTTCATAACTATACATTAAAACATGTGTAAAGAACCTATTAGCTTTCATTGTATTCTTTATATATTAAACCTAAAGACCTTGCAGAAAACATTTCAACATAAGGGTTAATAATCAATGTAACAGTTATAATTCCAATTAATGGGATAACAGCTATAGATTCACTTACTATGCCAATAATATAAGAAATAGCTAGAAAAATAATTAGCCAAAAAACATAATTTTTCCAACCAATCTTAGCAATTTTTTTTAATACCTCTATCATATTAACTGCCATAATTAAGCTATTAGTTTCTGCTAAAACTGCTTTTCCAATTAAAAATAGTAGGCTAAATAATATATAAAGGATGGAAGCAATCATTAAAACTACAAAAATCAGTGGATTATCCGTGGTTGAAATTGATTCTAACATTGGATTAATGGATCCATAAGAAACATAAGTATTGATTAGCTGATTAACAATATCTATTGTGCCAGTGGCATAGAGTACAATTAATATTATTAAAGCAGGAATTATATAATAGCTTATAGTTAAGATTAATACTTTAACTCCGTCGGTGATGTTTTTCACCCAATCAAATTCAGGTGCATTCCCTCCTACATTGTTTATTGTCATTCGAGTTATACTCAAAGTATATCCAGAAATAATCAGAGTAAATACTATTAATAAAATGAGATAAATAAGATTTAATATATCCATAGCTATATAATTGTTCAATGCAATTCCAAACATGGGTAAAATATTAAAAATACTAATTACAAGAAAGATGATTCCCAATATTATCATTTTTTTCCATTCATTACTTGGATAAATAATAGCATCCTCAAAAAGTTTTTTAATTTTCATTTTCTCACCTAAACATGTCAAATACCTAATCATATATTTTCTTGTTAGGGATATTTGACTTTTTGTAAAGAACTATTTACATTTTGTTAAATGTATTTAACCTAATATTTATAATTTACTATTTTTTATAATTTTAAATAATAATAAACAAACTTTAATTAAAATAAAAAACATATTATTAATGTAATTTTATTAATTTTTGTAGCTATTACTATGATTATTAGCTTTATTGTTATTTTATTATTTATAAAAGATTATTAATTGGATATATTCTGAAAAATATTGTTTAGGAGTAAGTTATATGGTAAATGTTATTTTATTAAGTGGCAGCCCACGGAAAAAGAGTAATACTGTGGAAGTTTTGGATGTTTGTGCTAAAGAAATAGAGAAAAATGGTTTAAGTACAGAAGTTATTCCTCTTCGAGGGATGTCTATTCAATCTTGTGTAGCATGTAATAAATGTGTGGAAAAAGGCAACTGTGTTTTAAAAGATGGTTTAGATGAAATCATAGAAAAAATAAGAAATGCAGATGGTTTTGTCCCAGCTGCTCCTGTTTATTTTGGTACAGCTAGAGGAGATATCATGTCTGCACTTCAAAGAATTGGAAAGGTTTCAAGAGGATCAGATGAATTTTTATCCTGGATGGTTGGTGGACCAATAGCTGTAGGTAGAAGGGGAGGTCATACATTAACTTTACAAGAAATGTCTATGTTTTTCCCAATTAATGACATGATAATGCTTGGATCTAGATACTGGAACATGGTTTTTGCTCATGAAGAAGGTACTACAAATCAAGACCCCGAAGGGCTTGAAATGGTTAAGCTATTTGGAGAAAATATAGCTAAACTTATTAAAAAGATTAAAGATTAGCTATTTATTAAAATAAGCTTAAAGATTAGCTATTTATTAAAATAAGCTTAAAGATTAGCTATTTATTAAAATAAGATTAAATGATATGTTTTATCTTGTCAAAGTCAAGGAAAGTCAGAAAAATCTTAAAGTTATATTATTATATTTTAGCTTATTTGGAATAGAATTAAAAGAGATGATTAAATGAGTTATATGGATCATATGTGGATTAATAGTGAAAATTTGTCTGAAAGACTAGAAATGTTAGTTTTTTGTTTGCAAGAGTCTTTAGCAAGTGAAAATATTCCTTGTGAATTACCTGAAGATTTTAATTATCTGAAATTTGATTCTAATAATAGTAAACATTATGAATTAGTAAAAGAATATCATGAAGCATTATATGAAAAACTTGGTCGGCTAATTGATGATATGGGTGGAGAATTTCTTACAGATAGTTGTAAATTACCAAACCCTCAAGATTTAAAAAGTAGTGATGGTGAAGAATTATGAAAATAGCTATTGCTTCTTCAGAAGGAAAAAATGTGGATTTGCATTTTGGAAAAGCAAGATCTCTATGTATTTTTGACTTTGATGGAGAAAATAAAAAATTTATTGAGAGAAGAACTGTAGAATTTATTCAAGATCAAAAACATCAATGGATGAAAACATTAAAAGCTATTGAAGATTGTGATGTGGTAATATGTGTACAGGCAGGATTCAAATCAAAATTTGGAATTGAAGAAGCTAAAATAAAGCTTGTTGAAGATGAAGGTCCACTTGATGAAGTTTTAAAAAGATATATAGATCATTACAAGTTTATGAATAGTTCACTATGATTAATAAAGATATTTAGTGTTCGTGAAATTTAAAGAAGAAAATAGATTAAAATCTATATTATATTATTATATTCTTCTTATCACATACTAAAACTCTTAAAGCTAATAAAAATTTAAAATAACGATTTTGATTAAATATATAAATTAATATACTTAATTAAATCTACTAATTAAAAAATTTTTAATTTTAAGATATAAATTTTTAAAAATACGTTTGTAGTGCTTTGTAAAATTAATTTTTTCATTTTTAATAAATAATTGAAATTTTTAAAATTATAAGTTTACTTAAATTAATTTATTTATTAACAAAAATTATTATTTTATTTATTTTAATAAATTTTTAATTTTAAGATTAGAAAATTCATGATTTTTTTTATCATTAAACGTATTGTAATTATTTTTTATTTTAAATACTTAGCTAATTTTATTTTATTTTTATTAAACATATTGTAAGTACTTTTTAATTTAGATTAAATAGTTAATTTCCTGTTATTTGAAAAAATTTGTTTTTCAAGTTAGAAAAATGAAGTTTTTCTTTATTTAAATTTTAAATTTTTATAAAAGATAAGTTTACTAACACTGTTAATCACCACAAGATATACATATTAAATAAAGGTTTTTTATTTTTGGATGGATAAAAAGAATATAAATATTTAAAAAAATATAATAGTAAATATGAAAACATTAATAGCTTATTATTCAAGAACAAACATCACTGAAAATGTAGCTAAAAGTCTTCAAAAAGAGTTTCATGCAGATATGGAAGAAATACAAGATTTTAAAAATCGTTCAGGCGTTATAGGTTGGATTAAATCTTGTTATGATGCGATTAAAGGAATTCCTGCAGAAATAAAACCTTTAGAAAAAAACCCATCGGAATATGATACTGTTATAATTGGAACTCCTGTTTGGGCATCTACAATGGCAAGTCCAATTTTAACTTATATAACTGAGAATAAGGAAAAATTCAAAGATATTGCTTTCTTTTGTACATGTGGAAATAGTGGTTATGAAGAAACATTAGCTAAGATGGAAGAAATTGCAACTAAAGAACCTTTAGAAACATTATTTTTAACTAAATCAGATATAGGGGCATATGAAGATAAATTAGAATCTTATGCTAATAAAATTAAAAATAAATTGAGATAACTCCCCTATTAATAAGATTTTTTTTAGCTATGGTTATTTATAATAAATTTACTTAATAAATTTGTTAAATAAATAGCTATGAATAAGTTATAATAATAAATATTAAATTAGGGGGAATTGATAAAATGTTCGCATTAGAATTTTGGATTATATTATTTGTGGTATGTGTCCTTTTGGAAATAGTAACTCCTGGGTTTTTCCTATTGTCTATAGGAATTGGTTCAGCTGCAGCAGCTGCAGCTAACTATGTAAATTTGGATCCTATAACTCAAATGTTAATTTTTGTAATAGTAACAGTTATTTGTTTAATAGCTTCAAGACCTTTTGCAAAAAAATTAACACAAGGATCTCCTAAAAAGAAAGCAGCTTCTGATAGATTAATTGGAAAAGAAGGAACAGTTGTAGAACCTATTAGTATTGAAAATAGTGGGATGGTGAATATATCTGGGGAAAATTGGAGAGCAATAGCTGATGAAAATGTTGCAGTTGGAGAAAAAATAATTGTTGAAAAAATAAAAGGAGTTAGATTAATAGTTATTAAGAAATAATTTTAGTTATTTAGGAATAGTTTTAGTTATTAAGGATTAACTTTAATTATTAAGGAATAATTTTAGTTATTTAAGAATAGTTTTAATTATTAAGAAATAGTTTTAGTTATTAAGGATTAACTTTAATTATTAAGAAATAGTTTTAGTTATTTAGGAATAGCTTTAGTTATTAAAAAATAATATGTAAATTATTTTTCAAAGTAGATAATTTGTCAATATAATTGTAAAAAATTGAAGAACTTAAGAGAGGTAAAAAAATGGATTTTTTAACAGGCATAATTATAATAATTATAGTATTTGTCTTAGCATTCAAGTCAGTAAAAATATTAAGACCATATGAGAAAGCTGTTGTTGAAAGGTTTGGTAAATATCAAAGAACCGTGACAAGTGGTTTGGCATTTATTATTCCATTTATTGAAGAAATTAGAAAAGTAGATCTTCGTGAACAAGTAGTGGATGTTCCACCACAAGAAGTAATTACAAAGGATAATACTGTTGTTGTAGTAGATTGTGTTATCTTTTATGAAGTTACAGACCCATTTAATGCTGTTTATAATGTTGTGAATTTTTACCAAGCTATAACAAAATTAGCACAAACAAATTTGAGGAATATTATTGGTGATTTGGAACTTGATCAAACACTAACCTCAAGAGAAATGATTAATGCACAACTTCGTGAAGTGCTGGATGAAGCTACTGATAAGTGGGGAACTCGAGTTGTTAGGGTAGAAATTCAAAAAATTGAACCTCCAAAAGACATTGTAGATGCAATGAGTAAGCAAATGAAAGCTGAAAGGATGAAAAGAGCGAATATTCTTGATGCTGAAGGATATAGGCAGTCTGAAATTACAAAAGCCGAAGGTGACAAACAAGCAGCTATTTTAGATGCAGAAGGTAAGGCAGAAGCTATTAAAAAAGTAGCTGATGCAAATAAATATCAGGAAATAGCTATTGCAGAAGGTCAAGCAAGAGCTATAATGGATGTTTATAATGCTATTCATGAAGGTGGTCCTACTAATGATTTAATAGCTATTAAATATTTAGAAGCTCTTGAAAAAATAGCTGATGGGAATTCAACTAAAATTTTCCTTCCAACAGAAGTTTCTGGAATTTTAGGTTCAATTGGGGGAATAGCTGAGTTATTTAATAATGATGATTTTAATGAAAAAGAAATCGAAGCAGAATCATCCTCAAGAAATCAGGTAAGAAAATTCATGGAAAAAGCTAAAGAACAATCCAAAGAAAACCCTTAAAGGAATGGAAATTAAAAAGTGAAAAAGATTTCAAGTATTTTTCTTACTTTTTCTTTTACTTTTTTTTATATCTATTTTATAGCTATTTTAATATATAACCTATTTTTTTCATAATTTTTTAAAGAATATACTTTATTTTGTAAGAATTTTAGAGGAATTATAATGGGGGAATTATTAAAATTACCAAATATCGGCAAGATTTTAGAAGAGCAATTAAAGGAAGTTGGAATCAAAACAGTTGAAGATTTAGAAAAAATAGGATCTAAAGAGGTTTGGATTTCTATAAAAAAAATTGATAATTCTGCTTGTTATAGTAAACTCTGTGCTTTAGAAGGAGCTATTCAAAGAATTAGGTGGCATAATCTTTCAGATGAAGATAAAAAAAATCTGAAAAATTTTTATTTTTCATATAAGTGATAAACATAAAACTAATTTTTTACAAAATATTTTTTTTTTTAAAATACTTATTTTAACTAATTTTTCTATAAATTTATTTGCAAAATTTTTTAGTTTTTTTTAATTATTTAATAAAAGTTATGAAATAATAAGTAAGATTGAAGATTTTCTATATCATCTATTGAATCAATTGTTTAAAATTTTTTAAATATTTAAATAAAAGTTATGAAAATAATAATAAGAACGAAGAATAAAAATTAATTTAAGAGGATAATATGAGTATCAAAATTGGAATTGTAGGATATGGTAATTTAGGAAAAGGTGCTGAATTAGCTATTAAACAAAATGAAGACATGGAACTTGTAGCTATTTTTACAAGAAGAGATCCATCTACATTTAATAATTCAAAAATGGCTAATATTAATGAAATTGAAAGCTATAAAGGAAAAATTGATGTTATGATATTATGTGGAGGTTCAGCTACTGATCTTCCACAGCAAACTCCAGAAATAGCTAAGACTTTTAACACAATCAATAGCTTTGATACTCATGCAGATATTCCTCATCACTTTGAAATAGTTGATAAAGTAGGGAAGAAGCACGAAACATTGAATTTAATATCTACTGGTTGGGATCCTGGTTTATTTTCAATTCATAGGATTTTAGGCGAATCAATGCTTCCAGTTGGGAATACTTACACTTTCTGGGGTGAGGGAGTAAGTCAAGGTCATTCAGATGCTATAAGGAGAATTGAAGGTGTTGTTGATGGGAAACAATATACTGTTCCTATTGAAAGTGCATTAAATAAAGTCAGGGCTGGAGAAAATCCAGAACTTTCAACAAGAGAAAAACATCTAAGAAAATGCTATGTTGTAGTAGAGGGTAGTGCAGATAAAGCAGCTATTGAATCGAAAATAAAAAACATGCCTAATTACTTTGATGAATATGATACAGAAGTGAATTTTATATCTCAAAAGGAATTAGATGAAAATCATAGTGGTATGCCACATGGGGGTTATGTAATAAGAACTGGAAAATCAGAAAATGGGATGAAACAAAGAATGGAATTTGTTTTAAAACTTGAAAGTAACCCCGACTTCACCTCAAGTATATTATTAGCTTATGCAAGAGCTATAAAAAGAATGAGTGATAATGGGCAAACAGGATGCTTAACAGTGTTTGATGTTCCATTAGCTATGCTTTCTCCTAAATCAAATGCACTTTTAAGAAAAGAGTTATTATAATTATGTTTTTAACTCAATAGATTTGTTATATTTTTGAAATTTTTAAAGTATGGTACACTAAGCCCAACCTCCTATTTTAACTACATAATTTAAGTAGGAGGTAAATAATACAGACAATTAATTTTAAATAATTAAAAGAACTATATAAAAATAGGCACGGGACTTCTGAGATTCATTGAAAAATGAATCTCATTCCATTTTTTTTAAAAAAAGTTTTTATTTTTTCAATTTAAATGATTCATCGACTTTTCTAAGTTTTACCCTTATGTTTGCTTATTTCATTTTTGAAAAAAAACTTTCTAAAAAAATAAGATAATTAATTTTTTCCATTTTTCTGGTTTTGATGATTTATTAAGTATTATCATTAGCTACATATTAATAAATTATAGCTTTGTTTTTAATAAAAATTATCCTGTTGTATAAACTCAAAGTAAATGACTTTTCATTTAAAAAAAATATTTACTAGCTATTTCAGTTTTTCTACACTATGAAGAGTATTAAAACATTTTTTTGAGTATATTGGTAAGTAAATCAGTTTTAAATATTATTGTTTAGCTATTCATAATTTTATTGCAAATTTTTAGTGTCGAATACCTACTGATATGAACATTTTTTTTATTACAAATTTTTATTTTTGCATGATTCTTTTTTTATGTTGCTTGTTTTTAAGATATCATTGAACCAAAAACATTAATCTACCTAACGTTAGTTAGATGATAATTATATTCAAATATGACGAACAAATTAAGATGAAGCAAAGAAAATAAAAATTAAAATATGTTTCGTAAAATGGATAAATGGATTATAAATTATTGGATCTTTGTAATATGCTTAAAAATTTAGCTACATGCAATAATTAATTTTGAAAAATGTATGAAAAAAATAAACATTTAATTTCTGAAAACTGTTTGCATTGGATTATAAAACTATATAATTTAAATCACAAAAAGAAAAATATTTATAATTAAAAATAAAAAAAGAATTAAGGGTTAAAACCCTTAAAATGTTAATTTTATGGTATCTTGTTCACTATTTCAAATTATTTTTTGATTCTAGCTAGTGTTATACCAAGTACATTTAATAAAGCAAATATTAATAAAGCTAATGGTGATGTTGTGTTTTGCATTGGAATATCTTTGTTTTTTGGAATAGAATTAGTAGTATTAGTAGTATTGTTTCTGGTTTCTGAAGTTTCTATTTTTAATTCTTTTGAATCTATAAATGGGGTCCATATATCTGTTGTTGACTGAGTAGGATTATCAACATCAGTATTATTTTCATTTTTGTCAAGATTATTAGAAGTTATTATAAATTCAATTTGATTATTTAAGAGTGGCTTTGTGTTGTAGGTATTTTCAGAAACTACTTCACTTGTTTCAAACATTTTTTTGTCTTCTGCTTCATTTTCAGTATTTTTTTTATTGTCTTTGTTGTCTTCTTTTTCTTCTTCATTGTCTTCTATTTTGTTTTCTTTTTTGTTTCGTTTGTTTTTGATTTTGTGTTTATTTTTGTTTTTTTCTTCTTGTTCTGCTATTTCATCTTCAGTTTCTTGTTTACAATTGTTTTTTTTGTTTTTTCTATTTTTTTCTTTGTTGTTGTTTATTTCTTCTATTTTGTTTTCTTTTTGTTTTCGATTGTTTTTGAATTTGTGTTTATTTTTATCCTCTGTTTCAGTTTCATCTTCAAAAACATCTTTTTCAAGTGCACAAATTATTAAACCTGATTTCCATGTATTTAAATTTATTACTTTACTTGACATAATAGTATTAGTTTTTTTTACAGTAAATTCTTCATTAAAATCATTTACAGGATAATTATCGACATCATTTCTCTCTAAAAATATAACATTAGGTTTTTCTTCCATTGTATTTAGTGAATCTGCACTAACTGTAGCTATTGATCCAAATATTAAAACTATAACACATATTAACAATATTTTACTTTTATTCATACCATCACCTCCAATGTGACGCATAAAATATTCATGAATTTTTATCAATCATATTCCTATTTATGAATAATATTTAATTAACAATATTAATTATTATTTAATTTTTTTATACATGTTTTTTATTTAATTAACAATAATTATTCTTATATAACATTTTATATAATGATTTATATTTAATTGTTAATGTTAATTCTCATATAACTTTTTTTTTAATGTTTCATGTTTATTTATTAATGATTATCCCTATATAGTTATTTTATGTTATATTTATCATTTATAATTACTTATTAACTAATTTTATTACTATTAATTCTATTTAATTAATAATATTTAATATTTTTTTCACCTCGAATTATATTGATATAGATATTATTTATATTGATGTATATAAATCTTTTGAAAAATTAGTTTTTTTTAGAGAATATCATTAATAAAATGAATATTATTCAATTTTATTCAATATTGTTGATTAATATCTAATCTGGAAAACATTGATGAAAATAAGGATAAATGTTGTAAAATGGCAATTGTAAAAATAAAACACTACAAAAAAATAAACAGCACATAATTAATTTTAAAATTCGTTTTTTCAAATTTTAACTCAATATTATCAGGATTTAACAATATTCTATTAACTTAATTGGAGACAAATCATTTAAAATAATTTAAAGTTAACAATTGTTACTATCCATATTATTGAACAAATGAAAAATTGATTAAAATTTTAAAAAAAATATTCAGTTTTTAAAAAAGTGCAGCTTAAACAAAAAAAATTCTTAGAATACTATTAAATCTTGATTAAATCATTTAAATTATACTAATAATTTAAAATAATGAAAAAAAAATAATTTTTTAAAAATATTTAATGATTAAAGTGTTATATAATAGAAAAATAGAATATAATATTTTTAATGGGAAAATAAGGATAATAAACAATGATTTTATCATTGAAATTTCTTTTTAAAAGAATTTCGGGTTTTTTCAATTTTTGAAAGTTGTTTATTAAAAAAAAAATAGTTAGGGGTTTTTTTAAAGAGTTTTGGGGGTTTTTCAATTTGGAAATTTGCTATTATAAAAAAAATTAAAGATAATGAAATTGTAGTAATTAGATGATGACTAATTAAAAAATTTCATTATTCTTTATTTGTTTTCCAGTTTTCCAATTGTTTTATCAGCCCATTCAATACACATTTTAAGATAGTCTTCTTCAAAGTCATAAACTATATCACTATAAACTTTATTTTTTTCAAATTCAATTTCAGAGGAATTGTCTATAACTTCGTCTCCAACTTTTAAAACTTCTAAAAGATCTTTACATTCTTTTTTAAAAGATTGAATTAAATTTATGTTTTCACTTATATGGTTTCTCCCAGAGAAGAAGACTTTCATTAAAAACACGCTTTTAACTTTTAGCTGATCCCGCATATCACATTCAGTCAGCCATTTTTTAAGCTCAGTTTTGCCTTCTTCAGTAATTGTATACTCTTTTTTATTAGGTTTACCTGTTTGAAATATAATATTAGATGAAACCCAATCTAATTTTTCCATTGATTTTAACTCATGATAAATTTGACTTCTTTGTGCAGGCCAAACATATTTAAACATAGACATGAATATCTTATTTAAATCATATCCAGTCATTGACCCATTTAAATCTAAAAAACCTAGTAATCCATGTTTTAATGACATTTATATAATACTCCCAAAGTTATAATAATATGAATAAAAATATTTAGTTAAATAATTATAGTTTCCAATATTGGAATTTTATATTTAATAAAAATTTAAATTTTAAAAATAGTGGCTAATATCTATTAGAATTAGATTTAAACCTATTTCACCATATTTAAAAATTATTTTTAATAAAAAAATTCATGGTGAAAACTATTTATATGAATTTGCAAAAAATAAAATTTAATGAATATTCCATGTAATGATGTCAACAAATTCAAGAATATATTTTAATACTTGATTATATATAAAGTTCACTATTTAACTTTCAAATTGCTTCATAACTCTTAATATTAATATGAACGCTCATTCAAAACAGTAAACACTTTGTATTGATAATTAATAGGACATGGAGTCATATTATTTGATGGAACTTGAAATAATTCATCTAATGTTCCTTTAACTAATATTTGGGATTTTTTAAAATTAGTTTCATATTTTATTTCATATTTTAAAGATTTTCTTTTGAATTTACATTTATTTGAACTAATAAGAACTGATCAACTTTTTCAAATCATTGAAATATAGCTCAAAAGTAATTTCTTCATTTTTGAAACATCTTTATAATAATCGCAATTTTTAAGACATTATAACATTAATTTTTTTAAAAAATAGCTATTAAATAAAATACATATAATAATTTATATATGACTTAAAATATAGAATAATTATAATTAAATATACTTAAAAAAATCTGAAAATAAAAGATTTGATACTTAAATCAAGTAATATAATTTAAATACTAATAGCTAGTTAGAGGTGTTTTTATGATAAAATATGGACCTGTACTCATTGGTTTTATACTATCTGTTTTAGTAAAAATGATAATGGGACCATTTGAACTTTTAGGATTATTTGCAGTAGGGTTTTTAGTAGGATATGTTGTAAAAGAAGGAGCATATGGTGGAATGGTTAATGCAGCTACAGCTGGTGCTTTAGGGGGAATCATAGGTGGAATACTTTTCATGATTTTAGGAGTATTCTTTGGAGTAGCTGGTTTAATTATTTTTGGCATAAGTGGGTTCATTGCTATTTTAGGATATTTGATCTACTATGGAGTAATCATGGGTATTAGTGGTGCTATTGGTGGAATTATAGCTGAAAAAAATGGATAAGTTATTTTCATTATTTTTTTTAAACTTTTTAATTATTATAACTTATTATTTCCAGATTTTTTTTTATTTTTAATAATATTAATAAATCTTTATTAATAAAGATATTTATTAGCTATTTTTCAATTTTATATTCCTTATTTAGCATAAATTAAATTAGAAGAATCAATTCATAAAATTTTTATTAAATTTAATAAATAGAAATTATCTTGAAAAAAGTTACAAATCCAAGTAAAAATGATATTAAAGAATATAATATCATATAAAAAAATAAATTAACTATTGTTTATATTGAGAAAGGAAATTTAAGTGATTGAATGATATTAAAATGGGGACCAATCCTTATCGGGATAATTTTGATTTTATTAGTAAAAATGCTAGCATCTCCTTATGATATAATAGGATTAATAGCTGTAGGATTTGTTGTTGGATACATGGTCAATGCTGGAGCAATAAGTGGTTTGGTTAATTCTGTTATTGCTGGAACAATAGAAAGTATAATTGGTACACTTATATTTACTTTTATGAATTCTTACACCAACTTCCAATCATTCATAATTAATGAACTTACTAGTTTAACACTTTTGACAGCTTCAACCGCATTATTATATCAATTAGCATTTTTTTGTATAATTATGGGAATAAGTGGAGGCATTGGTGGATCATTAAATAAAAGTAATGGAGATTAACTTTATATTTTAAATTTCTAGAGTATATCTAGTTAAAAATGAAAAAAAAGTCATGGAATTAGTCTGAAAATAATTTCAAATAAAAAAAATAAAGTTAATAATTAATTATAATAAATTTTGTTAGCTATTTTTTTTTTTTATAAAGTTAATAATTAATTATAATAAATTTTGTTAGCTATTTTTTTTATAAAGTAAATAATATAGTTTATGAATAAAAGTTCAAATTAAATTATTTATAAAAAATTAATTAATTTTCTAAAAATCAATTTTATTTATATTAATTTTTAAAATAAATGATTAATAATTATTTTTATTAAAAAATATAAATTATAATAATTTAGATTAATTAATAAATGATTATTAAAAACTTTTAAAAAAAACATTACTTAAAAACTTTATTTCTAATATTATAATTATGAAATTATAATAAATCTTATTAGCTATAGTATTACTAAATCTTTCTAACATTTATAAAAAATATTTTTTAATAATAATCTCTTAAATCATTTTAAATTTAATTTAAAAGATTTTTACATTATTTATAAAAATCTTTATTTGTTATAAATATTAAGTAAAATACTTTTTTTTAATAAAAAAATGAGATAATATAAGTAGAAAATCAGGTTATTACTTTATCTAATTCTCCTTTTTCAATAGCTATTTTTATTTCACGTGCTATTCTTCTACCCATACTCATTCCTTCACCATATTTTAAGTAACTATATGCTGAACCATTCATAAATGTATTGTTTCCTCCATCTGACCTTGCACTTATTTCAAATACAATAACTTCAAGATTATCATTTACAAGAGTTTGCATACAGAAAGGACCATTCAATCCTGGAGCTACTAGTTTTTTTGCAGCATCAACTAATTTATCTCCAATATCAAAAGCTTGAGGAAGTAATGATTCTCTCATGACTACTGGGTGATTACCTGTAATAACGTAAGATGGGCTTAAATCAACTTCGAGTTGGTCTTGAGCTGGCATTCTTACAATACCATCAATACTTGATTCATATCTACTATCAATACCCATAAGTTCTACTTCATCATTTAAAGCAGAATAGAAGAAATGGATACAGTAATTACATCCTGAAACATACTCTTCAATGTGAGCCATACCTACATCTTCTTCATCAACCCAGTTTCTTGCTTTCATAGATTCTATCTTTTTGTCAAATTCTTCAGGAGAAGAAGCTACAAAAAAACCACGCCCTCCTCTTGCACCAGGGAATTTAACCATCACTGCTCTGTCAATTTCAGAAGGGTCATTGTATTTAATAGGAAGTCTTATATCATTTTCTACAAGTAATTGTCTTTCTAAAGTTCTTTCAGCTTCCCATCTTAAAATATCTCTATTTCCAAACATAGGTACAAGGAATTCATCTTCAATTCTATCAAGACCAGCGTAAGCTACAAATGATCCATGGGGAATAACAATACTATTCATGTTTTTAAGTTTTTCTTGAATATCTTCATTAGCTATGTCTTTATACTCATCTATCATAATATATTCATCAGCTACACCAAATCTTCTATAGGGCGTATCTCTTCCTTTTTGGCAGACAACAGCAGTATTAAAACCTTCTTCTTTCGCACCATTTAACATATGTAGAGAAGTGTGACTTCCGAGTGTAGCTATTGTAATCTCATCTTTGTCATATTTGTTTAAAATTTCCAGTATGTCCTGTTTTTTAATTTTTCCCATAATTTCTCTCTCCATTTAAACAAGATATTATCATAGTAATTTATATAAAATACTATGAATATAATTTTTGTTTTAATTTTCTAATCCCTCTAAATTCATTTGTTCTTTATTATTAAAATATTAAAAATTAATCATGTAAATTCAAATCAAAGTGCATAATTTCAATTTTTATAATTAATAATCTTTTTAAAATATTTTTTTTAGAAATTAGAAGAATAGGTAATAAAACTTATTTTTTTTTTTTTTTTTTTTTTTGGAATTTTTAAAAAAAATTTAAAAAAAATTTTAAAAAAAAAAAAAAAATTTTTAAAAAATTTTTTTTTT
>Ga0099364_10005991_pt1 | contig 17829 bp, 15 predicted proteins | sample TergutTh196P3_FD_73070 | JGI IMG/M metagenome (GOLD analysis project Ga0099364, IMG submission 73070) | Microcerotermes parvus P3 segment gut microbial communities from Pointe-Noire, Republic of the Congo - Th196 P3 | ecosystem: Host-associated > Arthropoda: Insects > Digestive system > Gut ...
ATCAAAGTGCGATCCCGTATTTTGTGCGGGCGGTCGCGATGGAAACATTTTCCGGCGGCGAGAACAACGAGGACAACGATTCGCTCGTCCGTCGCATGGTACTCGGCGTTTCGGCCAAAGTGCTTTCATCGCGGGTCAACATGCGGGCGTCGCTACTGGAGAATTTCCCGGACATCCGCGACAGTTCCGTGATCGGTGCGGGCGATTTGGAAATGACACGGGACAAACACACGATCTTCCCCGGTTCGACGGGCGGCTGTGTCGATTGGTACGTCGGCACAACGCGGCAGTTGCAATCGGTTTCACTTGTCGTTGAAGACCCCGCCCAAGTGGATCAATTGCCCGATGGCCGGATTGTGTACATGCTGGATATTTCCGATGCCATGATCCCGTGCCTGTACCACGTTGTCGCGATCCAGGACGAAGAGACACTGGAATACTGTGAAATCCTCAGCCAGCATCGGCACGTCCAGGATGGGGACCGGCTGTTGGAAACCAACGCACCGCGAATCCATGACGAGATGGAGGGTATGTTTACCACGTACCAGACGACCGAAGTGCGCTTCGTTTCCAGGAAACCGGTGAGCAAAGTCCGGATGGACGGAAGCTGTATGCCGGGCATCCGCGAAATTCAGGACTGGGTACTCCATTGCGGCCAGGCACCGGTCGGCCTGGACATTCTGGTCAAGGGAGCGATTCCGACAACGGTTCAGTTCAGTGCCGTACTGCATACGCCCGCCGGAGAACCGGCGGATTACGGTCTGCTTCAAAACGTTGTGGCCGATCATATCAATCGTGTCCCGTTCGGCGGACTGCTTGCGGTTTCCGGCCTGGTGACGCTGCTGCATGAAAACATGCCGTCCGGAAGTTACGTGACAAAGCCCGTTCTTTTTGCGGCGACCTGCCTGCCCGATGGCCGGATTCTCACATCGCAGACGTCGGATCGTCTGGTCATCGATTTTCCGCCCTGCGTTTCGAATCGCACGACGCTGTTCTACTGCGATCCCGCCGAAGTCTCGTTTGAACAGAGACACGTCGGACGCGGCGTGGTTTGCGGTTCATGTTCTTGCGAATGACACGGCGTGTCAATCTGCGGCAAGTCCCGAACACAGCATTGTCTGTCCGCTAAAAGACGGGGTAAACCGTGTTATATGTCCTTGAAGGGAACGTGATTACGGGTGAGCTTTCATCCGGCGTTTCCGGGTTTTTACCGCAAAGGACAACAAAGATGTTTACAACAAGAGCGACATCGGAAGGCATGGTTCGGTACCTGGCGAAAACACACGGGTACGAACGGACACGGGATTTTTTCGACGAGTTGGAAGATTGGATTGACGGCGAAGTCATCGATCGTTTGATGGAAATTGGCGGACCGCGTCATTCACGGGTACAATTCCGAATTCTGTCGGATGTGCGGCATGAAGTCAACCAGGCCATGACTCGGATTTTCGCAGGCGTTGAGGCGATGGGCGTTGCAATGACATAAACAAGCGGCCGGATGCGGCTTTTTTCGTTGAAATAACGGTGCGGCAGTTTTGACATTCTGCCGTGTCTTTTTTACTTTTTCATACATCGACGGAGTATCACATCATGGAAAAACCCGGGAAAATTACAATGATTTGTTACAACTGGCATGAAGCCGTCCGGTACATTGAGGAGCGGTACGGCTGTGACTTGAACAAGAAATCCGTTTATGACACGTACCATCGGGGCGGGGAAGAAGGGGATTACTATGATTATCTTTGCAGCGAGTATTGGGATAACACACCTGAAGATGATTATATTTTTATTGACCACGTTTTGCTTAAAAAGACATCCTTCTCAAGAACGAGCATTTTTTTCTGCAAAGCGGCTGTCTTTTTTTTAGCCCGGACTTGTTCGATACACTGCCTGTTTCCGGGGAAACGGCAGATGACCGGTCCGTGCTGCTCTATTTACGCGGCGTATCCATCGACCAAAAGTCCATGCAGGATCGCATCGGTGTGCTGATACAGGCAACAGGACCTTCGACACAGGAATACGTTGATTTTTGCAATCTCGTCATGGACAGCGTGCAGGAAGGAACAAGCCGGCACAGACTCGCACAGATGGTCTGCAAATTGTATGACGTGCCTTGTACCCTGCCATGAAGAAAATCCAGGGTCAACTCACGCTCACAGCAAAAAATTTCCAGATCAAATCATGTTGATACTACCGTCCGCCGCATCTGTCATCTTTCAGGCCATGACTCCAGGAACCGGGGCGTCCGGTGCCAGGCTGGACACGGCTTATCTGGAGTTCGTGAACGGCCCTGCCGTCACGCCGCCGGAGATTTACCCGATGGAATCGCCGGAGTATTACCAGCAGCTGGAAACGTCGCCGGATCGGGATTATCTCCGGTGTAAAATTCTCTCGCACAAAGTCCGGCAAAACATGCCGGCCCAAACCGTGCTTTCGCTTGTGATCATTTCCGAAGGGGACACGGGAGTCCACGGCAAACCACTACGAGAACATCAATCATGGCAAGTATCGCAAAACTCAAGAACGGTACAAAACGTCTCGCGTTTACGAACGGAGCCGGTAAACGGCATTACATCCGGCTCGGCAAAGTCTCGGCCAAAGATGCCGATTCCGTCCGTCTCCGGATGGAAAGTATTCTCAACGCCAAATCACTCAACCTGCCGCTTGCTCCCGACATCATCCATTGGCTGGCGAACCTCAGCGACAAATTCCATGACAAACTGGCGAAAACCGGCCTGATCGAACCCAGGAAACAGACCACACTGTCGCAATTTATCAGCCCCTATATTGAGTCCAAAGCCGATAATGTCGAGGCCACGAAAGTCACGAAACGGGTAACAGCCAAAACGCTCTATCATTTCTTTGGCGACACCCGTGACCCGGAAACGATTACCGAAAAGGAAGTGCAGGACTATGTGGCATGGTTGTCATGCCACCGAATCAAAAAGGGCAAAGTGATCGCGGCTACAATAAAACCGGCCACAGTCGCCACACGCCTCCAGCATGGAATCGAATTCTTTCGGGCCATGGTGGAGGCCAGGGTGATCTCACATTATCCATTTGCTTCTGTCAAAAGCATCAAGGATGTCGATGCGACGCAGAAAGTTTATATTCCCGACGGAGACATCCACAAAGTGATGAAATTCGCACCGGACGCCGAGTGGCGATTGATTATTGCTCTTTGGCGTTTCGGAGGGTTGCGCCGGTCCAGCGAGGTGTTACGGCTCAAGTGGGAACACGTCCTCTGGGATCAAGGCAAGATCATTATCCCCATCAGTAAAACCGCCCGTCATGGCAAATCCTCACGGGTCATCCCCATTTTCCACGAATTGTCCGGTCCGCTTCGTGAAGTCCGCGACCAAGCCGGACCGGGAGACGTTTATATTATCGAAAAACATTGTCCCAAGATGATGAAAATGTCCAAGGGACGCAAGGAAGGAAATCACGCGGCAAACTTGATTCCGGCGTTTAACAAGATCGTGACGAGTGCCGGCCTTAAACCCTGGCCCATGCCGGGACACAATTTGCGAGGCAGCCTGGTGACGGATTTATACAACGGCAAATACCCGAATATTGGGATTCACACGATTGCCGAATGGCTGGGGCATTCGCCCGAAGTGGCAATGAAACACTACACACGCGTCAAGGAGTCGGACTATGAAAAAGCACGAATGAACCCTGATGTAAACGCAACGGATCACAAAAAACGTAACAAAAACAAGAAGTCACAAAAAGCGCCCCACGATTTGCCGGAAAGGGCAGGAATAACTCGGAACGTTGGAAACAAAGCCAAAGGTCATCCTTGACGTAACGTATTGACCTGCCGACCCTTGCCGAGTAGAGTACAAAACATGCAGAGGTGGCTGAAAAGGTACTTCGATTTCACACGGAGACACAGAGGCACGAAGGAATGGTAAACACAAAGCAAAAAAGCCGCACATCAAAATGCGCGACTCTGAAAATGAGCGTCAGTTTTGATCGGTTTGGGTGTTTGACTTCGCAGTTTGCGAGGGTAGAACACATCTTGGACTACTATACCGGTCAACTTTACTCCTCCTTTTCGCTAACATCCTCCTTTTGTCCATGACTAACATGCCGAATTCTAGGGAGTTTGGATTTCAGTTCCATGATCGCGTCAGTTGTAACATGAGTATTTTCTACATAGAGAAACTTTATTTTTTTTAGCCCGTAAAGGTACTCCAAATCACTGTCGGTAATCTGTGTACCATTGAGATTGAGTCCCCTGAGATTTGCATGTTTGCCGATCTCACTCATTGTCTGATGTCCTACCGGGCAATTCTCCAAGCCTAGATATCTCAGTTGAAAGTCTCCTTTCAAGAACGACGCAACTCCACTGTCTGTTACATGGGTATTTGCAATCGAAATTTTTTCCAAATGACAAGCACTTTGTAATACCAGAAGTCCTGAATCGGAAATTGCAGTGTCGTCGAGATAGATCCCCCAAAGTTTTGGAAGTCTCGCAATGGCTTCCAGACTAACATCATTGATGCAAGTGCCGGAAAGTGTGATATAATTCAAACTGGAACATTGTTCCACCCCTTTAAGGATGTCTTGTGTGACGTTTGCCTGATAAAGAGATAAGGAGGTTACGGGAGGAAGATCGCCGAGGAATGCCAGGCTGTTATCGGAAAATCTGGAGTGATCAAAATGGAGCTTTAGTGAAAAAGAGAAGCCCAAACGTTGTTGCATGGTTCGCAATGCCGCCAGTGCTTTGATATGAGGCTCTGCGATATCTTTGTTTCGCAACTCCACGTCCAAGCGATCAGGGTCGCTCCAATGAACGCGTCCGCCGAGCGACTGTATCGTCACGATTTCCGGCTCAAGCAGTACGGACTCTCTGTGACGCATTATGGCGTCTTCACGCACACACATTATCACGATAGCAATAATGAGCACGAATACGATCCCAAGTGTAAGTGCAGCGGTAATGCGACAAATAAACCATACTTTTGACTTTATGCTCATGGGAACAAGCCTTTTGTTGTAGGTGAAACTATGCAAAATTCACCGGCTTAATTCTCTGACTTCATCGGGAGTAAACACCAACATTTTCATTAAATCGTCAGGTGAATTAAAGTCTGAAATATACCCATATTCACCTTGAAGTGTTACGTACAACAGACCTGACTTTAATCCAAATCCACGATAATACGGCTTGCTTGTCCATAACTTAATTACTTCATTGGGTGTAATATCTTGAAGTGAATTCCAAGCAATATCATTTGTTGGAATTTCAACAATCAATATTTTATCCATATTATCAGGCAAAAATGAAATCCTTCCTTGAATTTTTTCATCCCAAATTGTATCATCACCAACAATTAATAAAAAATTTGTTTGCCCAAAATCCTTTTGATCATAACTTCTAAACAGTTTTGCTGAAAAATTTTTATCCTCTTCAGACCTGTTTGGAACGGCACAATCTAAAATAAATTCTCGCCAAGAAGTATGTCTATTCGTTTTATGATTGAAAACAACTGGACTGATGAAGAACGTGTTTTGAATTGAATATGATGATACTATACTATCGTAATTTGGACGGTCATTTTCAAGAAGAATCCCACGAATCGTTATTTGCATATACTTAATTTGTCCTGCCCGTGTCAACGCAGACGCATCCTTCCTTCTTTCAACCGTATAAACGATTATTGATGCAGCAATTACGAAAAAGAATAATGTAAAAAAAACTGGTCGGAGATACGGCATATTTACTATTCGGTCCATAATAATTTGTTTCATAATAATTTCAGGCATCCACTCAACTCAAGTTTTGTTCACTTACGGAAAGACGGGAATAGCATCGTTTATCTGGCCCTAAGTAACACCCTTGGGCATCAATAATTCCATCGAAGGCTATACCATTAGCTTTTATCAGCTCATATACACCTGCATATATATATATTCTTTGGCGATTCATTCAAAGCAGATTGTTTTGTATTAGTTTGTAGGACGCAGTTGAAAAATCTCTCAACTGCAAAATGCTTTGATATCATAATATGGTATCAAAACATAGGGGTTTACTGAGACTTCCAACCGCGTTCGGTGTGTTATCGCGAAGGCTTTGCTGCTACGAACAAATCCTTCCAGTATTGAATCACGCACGAAATGTACATTTCATTGGATTTCTTACCAACTGGCGCGATAACCTGGCATACTTAAGATCGCAGCAGTATCATCACCCCATGGTGACTGGTATGAAATGTTTCCTGTCGTAGCATCTATTGAGCAAAACCTCAACATTCTGGCCCAAATATGGAAATTTCTTGCCATACCAGCCCAGAATAGACTTTGGAGATTATCTCCCGTGGCTTCAACGCTGACCGTATTCAATGTCAGCGTTGCACTTTTGTCCGGTTTTGATGCAATCAACCCAGTTTTCGACGTGATAAACCGTTTCAGAACGCGTATTCTTCGACTCTTCAGGAAGACTTGCGGCAATGGTCTTGGGATTCGACGAAATCTTATGGCGATTGATTTCCATTTTGCCTTTCTCGCCGGTTACGATACAACCGAGCCCGGACACCCGGTCGGGTTTGCCGTTCCGCATGGCCGTATAATAGCGTGTCAAACGTTCCTGATAAAGTTTTTCAATATCCGGCACTCTGCACCTCAGATGAATGTTTTGTTATCAATGTAACCAACCAAGTCAGAGTTATTTTGCTGATTCCGACCGGAAGATTCAACACGAGGGGAAAATTTTTTTGGTCTTTCGGCAAAAATTTTTGCTGCGGGGCAACGCAAATCAACAAATGAACACGGATTGCTCCATTCCGGTTCATGGAACCGTGGTCAAGCAATCCGTGTTTCACTTGTATCCGACCAATGGGCGAAACTTGTTTTCAAATTACATGGAAGACTATGGCAGTCCGTAGGATTCCCCGCCATTGGGACTTCCCAAGGCTCCCCAGACTCCGAAGGGACTGGGGCCGGTTTTTGCACCATATCTCGGCTGGATACTGCCGTTATCAATGGTGTTGGAAATGAACTGAACGGAACCATCCATCATCGTTCCATTCACGCCACCCGTGTGGAAACTTGTCGGCGGCATCACGCCCCAGTCATTCCAGCCGTTATAAATGCAGACCGGCCAATTGGGTTGTGTCAATGTGGTAAATCCGTTCGCGTCGGCCCATCCCATGGTTACCAGCATCCCGCGGAAGCTGGCGGATTCCAAATCGTCACGAAAAGTTTTGGAATTTCCCGGAACCTGAAGGTTGGTGACGCTGCATTCCAGGGGAAGACCGTGAGGAGTCCCATCCCAAATTCCCGGGAATCGTGCCACATTCGTCATCATGTCGAAACCCCGGTAGGTGGACGGATTGAGACACTCGCTTGCGCCGATTGTGTTGCTTGTTCCGTCAACGGCAGCGGAGATATTTTTCGGATCATACGAATAAAACATCCCGCGGGTTGTAACACGGTGCGTATCGCTTCCGGGACGGTGGCTATGCGCCCAACAGCCGTCTCCCAAGCTGTAAACGTAATTGTTGGGACCAACCAAACGGCTCCCATAAGTGGGATCACCCGGGCTGGTTCTTGTATTATTGCCGGAGGAAGGACAGCGGAGCAATGACAAATCCGCCTCACTGACCGCAAGGACGTTCCACGGCGCGCCACTTCCTCTGGGAATGTCCGCCTCATCGCAATTGACGATGGCGTCGTAAAGAGCATTCTGTTCCAAATAGGGGAACAGATGAACTGAAGCACTCACGGTACCGCCCACATCGGCGCTGCCTGTAAACCGGCCGTTCAAGTCGTCATTACCTGGTGGAAACGCTTTCCTCGCATCGTGGTGGTTGTGAAGCGCCAGGCCGATTTGTTTCAGTTTGTTCGTACATTCCATACGCCTTGCCGCTTCACGGGCTGCTTGAACCGCAGGCAAGAGAAGAGCGATCAAAATCCCAATGATCGCGATCACAACGAGAAGTTCAACAAGGGTGAAGCCATGTAATCTGCCCCCCCCCCCCATCTTACTCATTTTGTTCATAAAACACCAACTCTTTCTATCAATGGAAACTGTGTCAAAAAAGAAAATGAATGGATTCAGAAAATTTCCGAACATCATTCACTTTGTCAAAACTGCCTTTACTTATTCATTGTACTCTATCAAAGTCATATCCTATTGTCAATTAATCTTACGTATATTTCTTCACGTAAAACGTGTCGTGAATTTTGTCATTTCATTCCGGGGGCTTTCAGCAGTTCTTTGACAGCCGGTCCCAAATCGAAAGGTTCATACTTGTTTCCCGATTTGATTTCAATCGAGAGCGGCGTGTCTTTCTGCTGACCGTATTGAGAGTCAACGAAATTATAGTCTTTCGGCGGAGGGGCACCGGGATTGTCCATGGTTTGCAATTCCCCTTCCCGGACGAATTTTTTGACACAGATTTTATACATCCCTTCCGGCACCCCGGTGTAGGAGCCGTGTGTCTTCAAAACAACAACACCTCTGTTGTCCGTAGTCCCGCCAACTGTCCATTGGAATGACGGGGCTTCAGAAAACAAAGTGACCGTAGCGTCGGGGAGCGGCTTGCCTTCTTGTTGAAAGGTCAAGGATACTTTGAGGAGCTTTGGCATTCCATCCGGCAACTTTTCCGAACAGCCGGTGATTGTCAACAAAACTATAAGAGCATAATAATGCGCGGGTTTCATAAAAACATTCCTTGGGAAATGGTAACAGTGGAAGCGGCGGCCACAGCGTGACCGCCTTGCTTCAATTCCTCACACCAATTCGGGCAATTCGTAACCCTTCCGTCGCGGACGGGAAAGCATGGCGTTGCCTTTGTCGTTATTGGTGAACCGTTCCTTCACGGGATCCCAGCCGATCCTTTCGCCGACCGGAGCGGTTGCCCGGACGATGTTGACCAGTTCGCAGAGCGTTGTCGAACGCTGGCCGTATTCAATGTCGGCGGTACACTTCGCACCGGTTTTGATGCAATTGACCCAGTTTTCCACGTGATACACCGTTTCGGAACGCGTGTTTTTCGACTCATCGGGAAGACTCGCCGCGATTTCCTTCGGGTTCGACGAAATCTTGTGACGGTTAATCTCCATCTTTCCCTTTTCGCCGGTCACGATACATCCGAGCCCCGGTCCGCGATCGCCGTCAAGATGCAAACGCAGTTCGACGCCGTCCGCAAACCACATCTTCATTTTCGCCCGCGGCCCGGTCAGTTTGGCTCCGGGATAGTACTCTACGCCCGTTTCGTCGTCGTCCGGCGTTCGATTCTCGAACTTCCCGGACTCCCTGATTTCGCAAGGCTCTTCGAGAAGAATTTCCACCGGTCCGGTCTCATTCGCTCCGAGTGCCATGTTGACCTGATCGTAGGAATGCGTTCCCCAACCGCTGACACCGAAGCTACGGCCGCCGGCGTCGTAGTCCCACCAGTTCGCCCAGCCAAAATGCAGTTGCGAATGATACGGGCGGAAAATGGCCTGGTTTGTCCACAAATCCCAAATTTCGTCGGTCATTCCTTCGGGATAATCCTGTTTCGGTTGATCGGTCCAGATGTTCGGCCCGACGAAATTCGGGGCTTCGACGACTCTGACTTTGCCGAGTACGCCGCTTTGTACTTGCTTGCAGGCCCAAAGACAGAGCGGTAGCGAGCGTTGTTGCGTCCCCACCTGAGTCACCCGTTTGTATTTTCTTGCGCTATTGACAAGATAGCGGCCTTCCTCAATCGTCAGGCACATCGGTTTTTCGATATAGCAGTGACACCCCATCTGCATGGCGATCCCGGACGTCCATGCCCGTTGATGCGTCGCGGTGATGACCATAACGCCGTCCGGCTTTTCCGTTTCGATCATTTTGCGGAAATCGGTATAACCCTGTTCCGGCTTGAAGTCCTTGTACCGATTCATAAAATCCGTGACGCGTTTCGGCCAGTAATCGCAAATGCCGACGATTTTGAGTCCGGCGGCGGGTTTGACGTCACTCGGGTAGATTCCAGAGCAGCGACCGCCGAGACCGATCAGAGCGACTTTGACCGTGTCATTGGGGCCGGGTGTTCCCGATTGCGCCAACAGGTGACGCGGCAACACAAGGGGGGTGGCTACTGCTGCGGCACTCACAGCACTCATACTCGTCAAAAACTGACGACGATTGGGATAACGGTGTGTGTGATTCATGATCATTTGCTCCTGGTTATTACGGGGTTAAAATCAGCGACGCCGCAGGCTTCCATCCTGACGGTGTCGATGCGGTGCATCTTGAATCGAGGTGTTTCTGCTGCGGAAACCGTTGCGCAACACAAAAGGACGATGGGAAAGAATGTGTCTCTTTGTGAGTTGGGGTTAGTGGTAAACAACGCGCACAGGGTCTGGCGCGTAAGTGAGGGTAATCATTCACGTGAGATGATTGTGATAAGATAATAATATATTATCATAAAATACAGTTCACTGTCTAGTAACTTGGCGACATTTTTTTGTACAAATGCGACATCGCTATGATACCCTCTCCATTGCCTTCCCATTTCAGAATCGATGAGATTGATTTCAATAATCACAATCTGATGGGTATTTTTTCCCTGTTTGATCTTCTTCCCAAAGTGTATTTTTACATCAAGGACACCCAGGGGCGATTTCTCTGGATGAACGAATCGTTGCGAAATCTCCTCGGAATTCAAGATCGGGAAGGCTACCTCGGAAAAACAGATTTGGATTACTTCTCTCCCGATCTCGTTTTTCTTTATCTTCGCGAAGATCATGAAGTGATTTCAACGCGACAAGCGATCCTCAATCAACCCTGGATTGTGCCGGGACGTTCCCTTGCGACCAAATGGTTTATTTCCAGCAAAATCCCGTTATTTGACGCCCAAAACCGGGTTTGCGGCACGGCAGGTGTCATGCGCAGTCTTTCCCATGAATATGAAGCCACCTATCCCGCTGTCGAAATCAAGAAAGCGGTGGATTATATCTTTGAGCATTACACGGAACGAATCGATATCGAACATCTTGCCTCGCTGGTTTTTCTTTCACGGCGACAACTCGAACGGCATTTTCAACAGATTTTTCATCTTTCGCCGAAAGATTTCATCTGTAAAATACGTATTGACGCGGCGATTCGTCTTCTGATCGACAGCGACTTGTCCATAACCCAAGTTGCGTTGGAAACAGGATTCTATGACAACAGCTACCTGACCCGACAATTCAAAAGGATGGTCGGTTTGTCGCCTCTCCAGTTCCGGAAGAAATATGCTTCATTTCAACAGAAGATTCCAAATGAATCGACTCCATTCCGATTGGAATCCTCTGAGTCATAATCAAGACACCATCGACTTGCACGAATCACAAATTGCGATCAACCTTCGCAATGAAATCGCCGATGGCTCGAACAACGGGAATTGCCGACCAACGACCGAACGGAAATCGATATTCATCCCGAACTTTGGAAGGGGTACGACGAGAGAATTTTATCCGTCGAATCGGAACTTGCGAAAAACCACTTGACAAAAAACACAGTCGCTTCGTGGTGAACATTAAGCGTTTTCCCCGGCAAACAGGATGCTCATCAGGCGTTTTTCCGAGATCAGGCCGAGAATATTGTCGTTTTCGTCGATGACCGAAGCGAGGGACTCGTCGCCCGCCTGGAACAGGAGCATGGCGTTGAGCGGCGAGTGGCCGTCGTCAATTTCGATCAATTCACGAAGCGGCAATTCAATCAAACCAGTCCCCGAAACGTCTGGGAGGGAATCAGAGCCTGAAACGTGAGTGAGGGAATCGGCACCCGCAGCGGCAGCAAGGGCAAGTTCAATCGTGCGGACATAGCCGGCCGGTTGTTTCGGGTTCAGGTCGGAAAAGACCGGGAACTCGGACAACTCGTGCTGTTGCGCGACGGCCAGCATTTCGGCGGGCGGCATGGCAAGCGTGATCGCCGGGTAATCGCTGAGCGGCGTCATGTAACGCAAAATCGATTGTGATGCGACGTTGAAAACATTGCGTGTCAGTTGCCGTTGCGCCGGCAGGATGATGCCGTATTCCTGTCCCTCGTCGAAGCGTTTTGTGAGTTCCCGGCGTGCAAGCCGCATTTGCAGCGGTTCGTGTTTTTCACCCAGCACGAAGGCAAGTCCCCGGTTGAGCAGCCAGATCACCAAACTGATCGGCAGCAGCAAAATGAGAAACACAAAAAACAACGGCATGGCGTACCGAAGCAACCGCTCCGGGGTTTGCATGAAAAGATATTTCGGGAACAGCTCGGCATAGACGAACAAAAACGGCGTCAGGAGAAGCGTTGCGAGAATTTCCGCCGAATTGCCCGTTGGTTTGAACACGGTTTGCACGAAGAGGACGGTTGCCGCCGAAATCAGGGAATTGGCAAAGCTGTTGCCGAACAGGATCGTTGCGATGAACAGCGACGGCCGGTTGATCAGGTGCAGCAGCCATTGCGAAACACGGTTGCCTTCGATGGCGTCGAGTTGGACGCGGATGCGTGAAACGCGGTAGAAGCCGGTTTCCGTACCGCCGAAGAACGCACTGAGAAACAGGCCGACAATCCCAAGCAGAACGGCGAGAATGGCAATCATGGCTCATCCTCCTCCGGGCGAAAGGTGATTTCGACGTCGAAAATGCCGCTCGCGTTTCGGCCAAGAACATGCCAGTGAAACGGTCCCCAGTCACATTGATCACCCTCCTGAGGAAAGCGTTCGAGCGTTTCTTCAAGAATGCCGCCGACGGTCGAAGGTTCGTGTTCCGGCAGTTCGCATTGAAAATACCGTGCGATACGCCGCAACGTTGTCATGGTCGAAACCAGCCAGTGGCCTTCGCCGTTGCGCCGGATCGGTGCCTGCTTGAAGAGCAGTCGCGACCGGCTTGGCACCAGCGCGAAAATTGAATAGACCAAATCGTCGAAAGTCAGAATGCCGATTGTCTCGCCGTACTCGTTGACGACGGCTGCAACTTCCTTTTTTTCTTTTTGCAACGTTTCAAGAACATGCGAGGCTTTCATCCGCCACGGAACATAGACGACGGAATTTGATTGCGCGTCCCAGACAATGGTTTCCGTGCTGCCGTGACCGCCGGTAAAACGGTCAAGCGGAATGGCCGAGGCAATTTCGTCCGTATCCGGTTCGGTAATGAGCAAATACCCGCCGGGAGGCACGCGACCCTGCAACGACGCAAGCGTCACAGGCGGTTTGAAAAGCCGCAACCGGGTGCGCGGCCGCATCATTTCTTCGGCGGTGGCGTCGGAAAGACCGATGATATTCCGCAAGACCTGCTGCTCGCGTTTGAGGAGCGTCGCGGGCTGTTCGGCGTCGCCCGGCAAAAGCGACAGGCTCCTGGCAACCTGGCCGGCGGAAGGCTGTTTTTTTCGGGACGGCGTCAATTCGATCATCCGTTCGAGGTCGGATACTTGCAGATGGGATTCCGGCTTGAGGTTCGGAAAGAAAAGCCGTTGCGTGAGCAGATTGACTTGTTCGAGAAAGGGGATGGCAGGTGCGATGACGCAGGTGAGCAGCGAAAGCGGCAACGCCATCAGCGGTGCCAGCAGACGCGGAATCGTTACGCCGAGGCTTTTCGGGGTGATTTCGCAAACGATAATGACCCCGAACAGCGTGGCCAGCACAAACAGACCTGCCTCACGGGCATGGCCTTCATTTTTCAGGTCAATGGCCACAATGGTGGAACAGGCAAAGAGGATCAGGTTGGCCGTGAGGTTGCACAACAGGAGGGCGGGCAGAATTTTGCCCGATTGCGCCGCGAGACCGGCGGCCATGCGCTGGAACCGGCTGCCGGATTGAAATTCGCGGCGGTCATGGCTGGAAAGACTGAAAAACACCGCTTCGGCCGCCGAACAGAACGCGGAAACCAACGCAGCCAGGAGCATCACGAGGAAAATTGATATACGATCCGTTGGAAAGGGCACGAGGATTCTGTTATCACGAAATAGCGAAAGTTCAAGTCGTGTGGCCACACAACAAAGGCAGAGCGGTGAAACCGTGACCGTCACCACAACAATCATCTTATTCTTACCACATTTCCGCAAACAAAACAACCACAGGGGCAAGGAATGAAATGAGGTGGAAATGAGGTTTCATTCATCGTATCCGTTCACGGGATTTTTAAGGTGGGTGACCGATCTCCGAGCGGTCACGTGCGGTACTCCGCACTTTTGTTGCTCGAAGATGGTCAACTTTTCCGATCTCCAAGCGGCTGCCCACCTTGCCGAAACCTCATTTTCACCACGAAGAAGTGCAGAATGCAGAATGCAGAATGCAGAGCGCAGAATGCAGAATGGCGAATGGCGAGTGGCGAGTTGGAGAACAACACTTGCGACACGGCTGGAAATGGATTATCATGGAACGACTAAGGTATGAGTACAGGTTTTGTTGTTTTTACGGGTGTGCTTGAGGGGAAAATGAAAAACTACTTCATCAGCTACAACCACCACGACGAACAATGGGCGGCATGGATCGACTGGACGCTGCGGGCGGCAGGTTACGACACCATTGTCCAGGTCTATGACTTTCCCGTCGGGAGCAACTTCGTCAGCAACATGCACGACGCGCTGAAACAAGCCGACCATGTTCTCTGCGTGCTCACGCAGGACTTCCTGAATTCCAACTGGTGCAAAGAGGAGTGGACAAGCGCGCTGGAGCGATTGATACCCGTCCGGGTTGCGGACGTTCACCCCAACGGCCTTTTAGAGAAACGAGTCTATATCGACCTTTTCGGTCTGTCCGAAGGCAAGGCAAAGGAAAACCTTTTAACCGCGATCAAAGGCAATGTCCGACCCACAGAGAAGCCCCCATTTCCAACTGTCAAGGAGAGCAAGCCAGTATTCCCCGACGATGCCACCACTCACAATGATAGCACAATCCCTTCCGATGAGCCAAAACCCACATTGATTCACCCGACTTCCCCGACTCGTTATTACAAGGTGGGGTTAATGTATTTGGAGCAACTGGATTACCCCAATGCTCTGAAGTGGTTTCAAAAGGCATTGAAAAAACAGCTTCAAGACCCAAGCCCCATGCCTGAAGATACAGCCAGGATAGAGAACAGCCTTGCATCCATTTATAATGATATGGCTCAGTATGACATGGCGATTGAGTTTTACAATCGCGCCATCGCTGCATCAGATGACGACGCGGATAAAAACAGTGCAACTTATGCCACTTTTTGTAACAACCTTGCGAAAGTTTATTATAGCCAAGCCGAGTACACGAAGGCTTTGGAGAAGTATCAGAAGGCTTTGGCAATCCGTGAAAAGGTGCTTGGCAAGGAACACCCGGACACCGCTGCAACGTACAACAACATCGGGGCAGCTTACGGCAATCTAGGCGACTATGATGAGGCACTGGAGTGGTATGAAAAGGCTTTGGCCATCCGTGGAAAGGTGCTTGGCAAGGAACACCCGGATACCGCTGGGACGTACAACAACATCGCAATAGTTCACGCGAAGCAAAGCAACTATGAGCAGGCTTTGGAGTGGTTTCAGAAAGCTTTGGCCATCCGTGAAAAGGTGCTCGGCAGGGAACACCCGGATGTTGCTGGAACGTACAACAACATCGCGGCAGTTTTTCATGCACAAGGCGACTATGACAAGGCTTTGGAGTGGTATGAAAAGGCTTTGGCAATCTTTGAAAAGGTGCTTGGCAAAGAACACCCGAACACCGCTGCGACGTACAACAACATCGGAGAAGTTTACAGGAATCAAGGCAAATATGCCGAGGCATTGGAGTGGTATGAAAAGGTTTTGGCAATCTTTGAGAAGGTGCTTGGCGACGATCATCCCCGTACCAGGATGGTGCGAAACTACATAGCCATCACTCATAAGCGCATGGGCGACGCGGGCGGGACTTCGCACAACGTAATTCCCCCTCCGCACTCTTTCCCTTCCACGTCCCACACAAAACACGATGATTTTGTATCGGTAACCGACACTTTCTCGTCGGAATAACCCGGTTTCGCACCATGGATGGAATACGAACCAACGAAAAGACGAAACATACGAACGGCGTGTGCCTCAAAATTTTCGTAAATTTCGTTGTTTCGTTCAGTTCGTATAAAAAATCTTCGTGGTTCTTCGTGGTGAAAAAAGAAAATTTCACGCAGAGAGCGCGGAGTATCCAAAAAAAACCTCTGCGAACTCTGTGCCCTCTGCGAGAAAAAACCCCGTTTGTACTACATCAATCTCCCGCGTGGAACGCAGGGCTTCGTACATTCAGGGCTTTCTGTTGTCATTATACCTGCTGACAGCGATCACTACGCCACGGATTTGCACGGATGAAACACGGATTTTTTTCACCACGAAGATCACGAAGAACCACGAAGGGATTTGTGGCAGGGCGGTTCAGGTGCCGTTGGAGAACAACACTTGCGTCACGGCGGGAAATGGATTATCATGGAACGACCAAGGGATGAGTACAAGTTTTGTCGTTTTGACAGGAATGCTTGAGGAAATAATGACAACGATCATCGTATCCACCATAATAATCATCGCCGGAATCGTTGCTTTTTTTGCCAATATCTCACAAATCTGTAGTTTTGTTTGGCCACCCACAACGGGCACCACCAGTAAAGCGGAAAGAGACTCCATTGTTACTGGTGACGGTGGGCAGCATTTGGTGATTACTGGCAATGTCAATACTCATGGTGGAGATTTCACCAATAATCTCGTCGGCGGGGATCAAATTATCAACAATGGAACACTCAATATCACCAACGAGCAAAAACCCACATTGATTCACCCGGATTCTCCGTCTCACAATTACAAGGTGGGGCTAACTTATTTGGAGCAATTGAATTACCCGAAAGCTCTGAAGTGCTTTAAGAAGGCATTGAAGGAGCAGATTCAAGTCCATGGCCCCGTGCATGTTGACACAGCCAAAATCTATAACAGCCTTGCATCCGTTTATGATGATATGGCTCTGTATAACAAGGCGATTGAGTTTTACAATCGCGCCATCGCTGCATCGGATGACGACGCGGGCAAAAACAATGCAACTTATGCCGTTTTTTGCAATAACCTTGCGATAGTTTATTATAGGCAAGCCGAATACACGAAGGCTTTGGAGTGGTATCAGAAGGCTTTGCCTGTCTTTGAGAAAGTACATGGCAAAGAACACCCGAATACCGCCTCGGCGTACAACAACATCGGGGCAGCTTACGACAATCTAGGCGACTATGACAAGGCTTTGGAGTGGTATCAGAAGGCTTTGGCAATTAAAGAAAAGGTGCTTGGCAAGGAACATCCGGGCACCGCCTCGGCGTACAACAACATCGGGATAGTTTACCAGGAGCAGGGCGATTATGCCGAGGCTCTGGAATGGTATCAGAAGGCTTTGGCCATCTGTGAAAAGGTGTTTGGCAGGGAACACCCGGACACCGCTGCGACGTACAACAACATCGGAGAAGTTTACAGGAACCAAGGCGACAATGAGCAGGCATTAGTGTGGTATCACAAGGCATTGCCTGTCTTTGAGAAAGTACATGGCAAAGAACACCCGGACACCGCTAAGACGTACAACAACATCGCGGTGGTTTACAGGAACCAAGGCAAGTATGCCGAGGCACTGGAGAGGTATCAGAAGGCTTTGGCCATCCGTGAAAAGGTGCTTGGCAAAGAACACCCGTCCACCGCTGTGACGTACAACAACATCGGGGCAGCTTACTATAGTCAGAGCGACTATGAGCAGGCACTGGAGTGGTATCAGAAGGCTTTGTCTGTCTTTGAGAAAGTGCTTGGCAAAGAACACCCGGACACCGCTGCGACGTACAACAACATCGGGGCAGCTTACGACAATCTAGGCGAGTATGAGCAGGCTCTGGAATGGTATCAGAAGGCTTTGTCTGTCTTTAAGAAAGTGC
>Ga0099364_10005992_pt1 | contig 17828 bp, 18 predicted proteins | sample TergutTh196P3_FD_73070 | JGI IMG/M metagenome (GOLD analysis project Ga0099364, IMG submission 73070) | Microcerotermes parvus P3 segment gut microbial communities from Pointe-Noire, Republic of the Congo - Th196 P3 | ecosystem: Host-associated > Arthropoda: Insects > Digestive system > Gut ...
CAAAGGCTCATTTCCGCGGCTTGCAAAACTTGACGTGAGCCATGTTCCACTAATCACAGCAAGCCTTTATGCTACAATTTCGCCGTGAGCGGACTAATGCGCTCCACTAACGCTACCAAAATCGGCAACCCACGAACTTTAACAAAGAATCTATGAGGTGTAAATTGTGAAGAAATTTGAGATATCAAACGTAGACCTGTGGTATAATGAATTTAAGGCATTACACAGCGTTTCAATGGAGATCGAAGCCCGTCAGATCACCGCTTTTATCGGGCCGTCGGGCTGTGGCAAATCTACCCTTATCAAAACCCTGAACCGTATGAATGATTTGATCGAGGGCTGTAAGGTCACCGGCTCTATCCTTCTTGACGGTGAAGACATATATGGCAGTATTGATGTCAACTTGCTCCGCAAGCGCGTGGGTATGGTGTTCCAAAAGCCAAATCCATTCCCGATGAGCATTTACGACAACATCGCTTTCGGTCCGCGCACACATGGCATAAAAAACAGATATCGGCTGGATGAGATCGTCGAAAAATCGCTCCGTGACGCGGCTATTTGGGATGAAACAAAAGACAGGCTAAAAAAGAACGCTTTGTCCCTCTCTGGCGGCCAGCAACAGCGGCTTTGCATTGCCCGCGCTCTCTCTGTGGAACCTGATGTGCTGCTGATGGATGAGCCGACCAGCGCGTTAGACCCTATCTCGACCGCCAAAATCGAGGACTTGGTCACTGAGCTTAAGAGGCAGTACACAGTTGTCATCGTTACTCACAATATGCAGCAGGCGACGCGTATTTCTGACAAAACCGCTTTTTTCCTATTGGGCGAAATGGTAGAATATGGCTACACGCAACAGGTTTTTTCCAATCCGCGCGAAAAACGCTGTGAAGATTATATTACGGGGAGGTTCGGATAATGCGGAATGTGTTTAGGGAACAACTAAAACTGCTGAATGACATGATGATCGAAATGGGCGCGTTGGTTGAGAAAGCCATTGCACTCGCTATTGAGGCTTTGCAAAAACAAGATATTGAGCTTGCGAAAAAAGCCGTCGCTTTTGATGCGGAGATCGACCAAAAAGAACAGGAAATAGAGGCTTTGTGCCTGAAATTGCTTTTGCAGCAGCAGCCTGTGGCAAGGGATTTGCGGACGGTATCGTCGGCGCTGAAAATGATCACCGACATGAAACGCATAGGCGACCAAGCCGCTGATATTTCTGAAATAACAATATATCTTGCCAACATGACATATACAGGAAAACTTGAACGCATCCCAAAAATGGCTGAAGCTACCGCAAAAATGGTGACAGACAGCATCGACGCTTTTGTCAAAAAAGATTTGGAGCTGGCAAAATCGGTCATCGAAAACGATGATATTGTGGATGAATTATTCCTAACCGTCAGGCGCAACTTAATTGATTTGACCCGTGCCGATGTCAATAACGGCGAGCAGGCGATGGATTTGCTGATGGTTGCCAAATACTTTGAGCGTATCGGCGACCACGCCGTCAACATAGCCGAATGGGTTGTTTTTTCAATCACAGGAGAACATGGCAAATATTAGCTCCGGTTTCGTTTCTAAAAAGTGCTTTTTCTCTTTAGACTATTCCCTAGTCCCTAATCCCTAAAAAGCATAAGAGCAAAACCTAAGTTTAGGATGTGAAAATATGCCAAAAGTATATATTGTTGAGGATGATGAGAACATACGAGGCATTGTGTCGTATGCTTTGCAGACTGCGGGTTTTGAGTTGACCGAATTTGAAAATGGCGAGGAATTTTTGTCGGCAATCGAAAAAGACTTGCCGTCAATCGTTTTACTCGACATCATGCTGCCGGGAGAAGATGGTCTTGCTATTTTGAAAAGACTGCGTTTTTCCTCTCGCGGCAAATCCCTACCCGTAATAATGCTGACTGCAAAAGGCAGTGAGTTGGATAAAGTCAGGGGCTTAGACATGGGCGCGGACGATTACATCACAAAACCCTTTGGCGTGATGGAACTGATCTCACGCGTCAACGCCGTTTTACGCAGGGGCACTCCCGAAGAAGACGAGACGCTCGAATATGAGAACATATCAGTAGACGAGGCTCGCCGCACTGTTTTTGTGGACGGCAAAACCGTTGCGCTCACATACAAGGAATATGAATTGCTGTGTTTTTTATTTAAGAAACAAGGGACAGCGCATAACCGCAGCAGTATTCTCGATGCGGTATGGGGCGGCAGTTTCGAGGGTGAGAGCCGTACTCTGGATATGCACATCAAATCACTTCGCCAAAAGCTCGGCACGGCGGGAGTGCACATCAAAACGATTCGTAATGTAGGTTATAAGTTGGGAGAATAAACCCATGAGGAAACGCATTTACTTTAACTTTCTTTGCCTGATATTGCTGTGCGCGATACTGCTTGCGGCATCTGTCAGCACCGTCATCTACACTGCCATAAAAAATACGGAAATGGCGGGGGTGCGGGATCGGGCTGTCCTTACTGCCGACTTGCTCAACCAAGGCCTCGGCACTTCTGACAGGTCTTATGCAGACTATGCGAATTATAATGCGGATACCGCGAGGATAACGATTATTTCGCCCGACGGCACGGTGCTGCTCGACAACAAAACTACCGTCTCAACAATGGATAACCATAGTGACCGTGAGGAATTTATTGAGGCCTTGCAAACGGGCGAGGGTGAGATAACACGCTATTCCGAAACTCTGAAAGCCGACACTTATTTCTATGCGATCCGTCTTGACGATGGTAATGTTTTGCGTGTATCAATGACCATGAGTAATATCACTCAAGTGTTCAGCAACGTAGTTAACATAATTGCGCTGACTACTGTTTTTGTCCTGTTGATTGCCATGCTGATTGCGCATCGGCTCACAACTAATATTGTCGCCCCATTGGAAAAGATTGATTTCAGCGGCGAAAACATCGTGACATACGATGAGCTTATCCCATACATGAGAAAAATCGACCGGCAAAAACGCGAGATAAACGAGCAGGTCACCGCGCTCCAAAATCGCGCCAACACCATTGAGGACATCACAAGCCATATGCGTGAGGGGTTGATTTTGCTTGACCATGACGGTACGGTTTTGGCCGCAAACAAGAGCGTCTCTGAATTGTTTGGGGAAACCATAGGCAGCCCTATCCTTAGTGTTTGCCGTGATATAGAGTTTCAAAAGGGTGTAAAATTGTGTCTTTCCGGCGAGATTATTGAGATACTTTTTGAGCGTGACGATAAAATATACAGTGTACATTTTTCCCCTGCGCACAATGATATCGGCGGAGCGGTCATCCTCTTTTTTGATGTGACCGCAAGGCACGAGTCCGAGAAACAGCGGCGTGAGTTTTCCGCAAATGTCTCCCATGAGCTTAAAACCCCGCTGACAAGCATATCCGCGTATGCCGAGCTGATCGAGACAGGCATGGTGAAAGACGGCGACATACAAGGCTTTGCATCAAAAATCCTGACACAAGCCAAACGTCTGATTTGCATTATTGATGACATTATCCGCCTGTCTGAATTTGACGAGGCGAATGTCCGCGATGAATACACGGAGTTTGATTTATTTGAACTGGCGCTGTATGTGGTTGAGGTCCTGCGCGAGAAAGCCGAGAGCAGGCACATCAGTGTAGATGTAACAGGCGCGCGGTTTTATATTAAAGCAAACAGGCAGATGATTGACGAGCTTCTGTACAATCTAATCGATAATGGGATAAAATACAGCAAAGACGGTGGTTTGGTCACGGTTGCGCTGTCCTCTGAGAAAGATTTATGCAAAATCGAAGTCATCGATGACGGGGTTGGGATTCCAAACGAACATCACAACCGTGTATTTGAGCGTTTTTACAGGGTTGACAAATCACGTGACAAAAAAACAGGCGGCACGGGGCTTGGCCTGTCAATCGTAAAACACATCGCCGAACACCACAGCGGCAGCGTTGAGCTGATTAGTGAAGAAGGCAAAGGGACTACTGTGGTTTGTTGGTTGGGGATTTAGGGGATTTTAACAATTAGGAATGAGGAATTAGGATTTAGGATTTAGGGGTTAGGATTTAGGATTTAGGATTTAGGATTTAGGGCGTGGGGAATTAGGAGTTAGGAATGAGGAGTAATCTCATCTACTGTCCTCGTAGGTTTGTCGATACAATGCCATAAGCCTCGGTACTTTTAGTTGTGGCATTGCAGGAGTTGCGGGGGGAAATTCCCCTCTGGGGAGGGTTCTCTTGTCTTCAAAAAAACTACTTGACAAATAGAAATCTATTGGGTATTATTGCAATAATAGTTAGTTAGATTAACTAATCATTCGTGCAGAGGGAAAAGTATGCAAGGGTTTGCTGAGACGTTTAATGATATGCTGGTTACGGTTTTTAATAAGGTTTTGCGCGTTGAGGAATCTTTTTTGCAAAATGACCTCGGTGCAGGGCTTACGATACGTGAAATGCATATGATTGAGTTTATCGGAAAAGCGGGTAATGAGGGTAAAACGCTCAGCGAGATCGCTGATTTTATGGAAGTCGCCCGCCCTTCTGTCACTGTTTCGGTCAAAAAACTTGAATCAAAAAACCTCCTTCTCAAAAACGGCTGTACACATGACGGACGCGCTATTCGTGTGACACTAACTCGTGACGGCAGACGGATTTTTATGCACCATATGCGTTTCCACGCGATTTTGGTCGCTGAACTGGAAAAAGGTTTTGACGAAGAAGAAAAGCGCGTTATGATGAACGCGATAACTAAGCTTGATAAGTTTTTCGATAGGATTTAGACTCCTTCAATTAGGAATGAGGAGTTAGGGGTTAGGAGTTGCGAGGAAAAAGATTCTTCACTGCGTTCAGAATGACAACCTTGTAGAGGAAAATTCCCCTCTAGGGAGGGGTGGCGCGGAGCGACGGGGTGGTTCTGCGAGGCGAAGCCGAGCAGAGAGTTCCGCCCGTGGGCGATAGAGGTCATTTTTTATGAGTTTTAGGATAATTGGTACGGGGAGTTTTCTGCCTGCTCGCGCTGTGAATAATGATGAGATGTCGCGTTTTTTTGATACATCCGATGAATGGATCACTCAGCGTGTCGGTATCAAGGAACGCCGTTTTTGCGCGACGGAAACTACGGCAGACCTCGCTTACGGCGCTTCCGCTGCCGCTTTTGAAATGGCGGGAATCGCTGCGGATGAGCTTGATATGATAATCTGTGCCACCGTAAGCGCGGATAATCTCGCCCCTTCCCTCGCCTGTTCGCTCCAGCAAATGCTTGGCGCCGATTGTCCGGCAATGGATATAAATGCCGCCTGTTCGGGGTTTATTTACGCGCTTGATGTCGCTGCCGGTTTCTTTTGCCGGGGAGCGAAGAAAATCCTCGTTGTAGGCGCGGAACGGCTGTCGCAGATTATTGACTGGACGGACAGAGGCACTGCGGTGATATTCGCGGACGGCGCGGGTGCAATGGTTCTGGAGAGCGGCGACGCGTATCTGGCCTCGAAGCTCTATGCGCGGGGCGGCGACACGGTCTTGAATATTCCGGCATACTCAGGAGAGTCGATTTTTTACAAAAATGAGGCAAAAAAACCCTTTGTCCGAATGAACGGCCAAGAGACCTTCAAATTTGCCGTCAAAGCGATGTGCACTGACCTTGTTGATGTCACTGAGGCGGCGGGGCTGGCATTGGATGATTTGAATTGGATAATCCCTCATCAGGCAAATATCAGAATCATTGACACAGCCGTGCGAAAACTTGGCATCCCGCCTGAGCGTTGCTTATCGAATATTTCAAAAGTCGGCAACACCTCAGCCGCCAGTGTGCCAATCCTCACGGATGAACTCTTCCGTTCGGGAAATCTGCGTGACGGCGACATTATCGCAATGTGCAGCTTCGGCGCCGGACTTACCAGCGCAGCGTGTGTTATTAGGATTTAGGGGTTAGGTTCATTCAGAGATTGCCATTTTGTCCGCAAACTTCCGCGCAAAGCCGCTCAAAGGCTCATTTCCGCGGCTTGCAAAACTTGACGTGAGCCATGTTCCACTAATCACAGCAAGCCTTTATGCTCCAATTTCGCCGTGAGCGGACTAATGCGCTCCACTAACGCTACCAAAATCGGCAACCTCTGAATGATAAGATATAATCTAAATTAAAGGAGATTTTGAAAAATGGTATTTGACAAAATGAAGGTAATCATCGCGGAACACGTAGGTATTGACGAAAGTGAAATCACTGAGGACACGACTTTTGAGAAGCTTGGTGTAGACTCGCTCGATACAGTCGAGATGGTTATGAGCCTCGAAGATGAACTCGGTGTTGAGCTGACACTCGAAGGAAGCTTCGGAACAGTAGGAGAACTCGCGAAGTTTATTGAGACGAAAGTGGTTTCTTGAATTAGGAATGAGGAATTAGGAGTTAGGAGTTGCGAGGGAAAAGATTCTTCACTGCGTTCAGAATGACAACCTTCTGGAGGAAAATTCCCCTCTAGGGAGGGGTGGGGTGGTTCTGCGAGGCGAAGCCGAGCAGAGTATCGTCCTTAGCAATGGGGTGATTCCCTCGTAGGAGTTAGGGTATCTAACAATGATCAAAACATCAATTTGTAGTATGCTTGGGATTGAGTATCCGATATTTCAGGGTGGGATGGCTTGGATTTCTGATGCGAGGCTTGCCGCTGCGGTCTCAAATGCGGGTGGGTTGGGGATAATCTCAGCCATGAACGGTGATGCCGAATATCTCCGCGCACAAATAAGAGCCGCTCGCCAAATGACCGACAAACCTTTTGGCGTTAACATCATGTTGATGAGCCCGATTGCCGATGAATATGCAAAGGTCGTCGCCGAAGAAAGCGTCGCGGTAGTTACGACAGGCGCGGGAAGCCCCATGAAATACATTGATGATTGGAAAGCGGTCGGCATAAAAGTCATACCGGTTGTCGCCTCTGCCGCAACGGCAAAGCTCATGAGCCGTGCAGGTGTTTCGGCAATTATCGCTGAAGGTTGTGAAGCGGGCGGGCATATTGGCGAGACTACTACGATGTCGCTTATTCCGCAAGTCTGTGACGCGACTGATTTGCCGGTAATCGCGGCAGGCGGCATCGCGGACGGGCGCGGCATCGCGGCGGCTTTTATGCTCGGAGCGTTGGGCGTTCAGCTTGGAACGCGCTTTATTGTCGCCGATGAATGTCCCGCGCATCAGAATTACAAAGACCGAATAATAAAAGCGACCGATATCTCAACGACAGCAACAGGCAGACGGCTCGGTCATCCCGTACGCAGCTTGAAAACCCCGTTTACAAGGGCATATATGAAAGCGGAGTGTGACTACAATATCCCTGACGAAGAACTTGAGGCGCGTGGCATGGGCGCGTATAAACTAGCCGCGCTTGAAGGTAATGTCGAGGAAGGATGTTTCCTCGCGGGGCAGATAGCGGGATTAGTCCGGCAAAAACAACCGGCTGCCGATATTATCAGGGAGTTGGTTGGTGAAGTGGAGTTAGTATTACACGCAATTAGGAATGAGGAATTAGGAGTTAGGAGTTTTTGCTAAATTAGAAATAATAATGCAGAATTGAGAAATACTATTGATAGTTGATACCGCTTTTTTCTGCATTCTGCATTCTGGTTTATTCTGTAGGATTTATTATGAACAACAAAACAGCAATAATTTTCCCCGGACAGGGGGTGCAGTATCCCGGTATGGGGTCTGATTTGTATGATAACAGCCCTGCGGCGCGGGTGGTTTTTGAAATCGCGGAGCGTATTCGGCCCGGAACTTTGGCACAAATCTTTTCCGGCACTGAGGCCGAGCTTGCACTGACTGTAAATACCCAACCTTGCGTATTCTGTGTTGATCTCGCCGCCGCCGCCGCGCTCAAAGAGGCAGGAGTTCACGCGGATATGCTTGCGGGCTTTTCGCTCGGCGAAATCGTTGCGCTTACGTTTGCCGAGGCGTTCACATATGAAGACGGGTTTAGGCTTGTCTGCGAACGCGCCAAAATTATGCAGAAGGTTTCCGATAATATCGATGCAGGAATGGTCGCTGTCCTGAAACTCTCCGACAGTGCGGTTATGGAACTTTGCTCCGATTTTGAGCACATCTATCCCGTCAACTTCAACTCAGACGGTCAAGTCGTTGTCGCGGGCTTAAAAAATGAACTCGAATCATTTATGCCCCGTGTCAAAGAAATGGGCGGCAGGGCAATGGCGCTTAAAGTCGGCGGCGCTTTCCACTCCCCTCTCATGCTCAAAGTCTCAACAGAATTTGCCGCTGTATTAAACGAGTTTGAGATCAATCAACCCACTATTCCGGTATATTCAAATGTGACAGGTCAGCTTTATGACACTAATACCGATATCAAGGCAAACTTGGAAAAACATATTTGCAGTCCGGTGCTTTGGCGAGATACGGTTGAAAACATGATACTCGATGGAGCGAATACCTTTATCGAAACCGGACCGGGAAAAGTACTCTCCGGCTTGGTATCACGCATATCGGACAAAGTCCGCACAGTAAATGTAGAAGACACAGGAGGCATTGCAAATGCTAAACGGTAAAACAGCGTTAATAACAGGGGCATCTCGCGGGATCGGCAGGGCTATCGCCCTAAAGCTCGCCTCTTTGGGTGCAAATATAGCGGTTATTTTTGCCGCAAATGAATCCGCCGCAGATGAAACCTGTGCCGCCGTGCGTGAATTTGGCGTCCGCGCAGAAAAATTCAAATGTGATGTATCGGATTTTGTCGCGGTAAAGGAAACCGTAGAGTCGGTAAAAAATGAGTTCGGTACTGTGGATATCCTTATCAACAATGCCGGTATCACTAAAGACGGGCTTGTCCTTGCCATGAAAGAAGATGCTTTTGACAGCGTCATGGATATAAACCTAAAAGGCGCGTTTAATATGATACGCCATTGTGCGCCTATTTTTGTAAAAAAACGCACGGGGAAAATCATCAACATCAGCTCTGTCGCCGGGATTTTGGGTAATGCGGGGCAAGCCAATTATTCCGCGTCCAAAGCCGGGCTTATCGGGCTTACAAAATCCATAGCGCGTGAGCTTGCGCCGCGAAATGTGTGCTGTAACGCTATCGCGCCGGGGTTTATTGAAACAGATATGACAGAAGGTATTAGCCCGGATAATCCGCTGATGGCCGCGATACCCCTCAAACGGGTAGGCTTGCCGGAAGAAGTCGCGTCTCTCGCCGCTTTTCTATGCAGCGCGGATTATATCACCGGAGAGGTCATCCGCATCGACGGCGGCTTGGCTATCTAGGATTTAGGGGTTAGGATTTAGGGGTTAGGAGACGGGGTACGGGTTAGGATTGTTCAATTAGGAATGAGGAGTAATCTCATCTACTGTCCTCGTAGGTTTGTCGATACAATGCCATAAGCCTCGGTACTTTTAGTTGTGGCATTGCAGGAGTTAGGCCTGTCATTCTGAACGAAGTGAAGAATCTTGAATTAGGAGATAGAGGTTTATGCTAAACAGAGTTGTTGTTACGGGGTTAGGTGCGGTGACACCTGTTGGTAATGATGTAAATACCATGTGGGAAAACCTTATATCGGCGCGTCATGGTTTTGGCAAGATCACAAGATTTGATACCGAAGGTTTTAAGGCTACGCTTGCGGCTGAGGTCAAAGGGTTCGATTCGCTTGAATATTTTGAGAGAAACGAGGCGCGAAGGCTTGATCTTTTCTCACAATACGCGATTGCGGCGGCTACACAAGCAATGAAGGACAGCGGGATTAACGGTTCTGTTGACCCTGAACGATTTGATGTCTGTTTTGCAACCGGCATCGGCGGTTTTGAAACAATAGAAACCGAGATAGGCAAACTCCTCACAGCGGGGCCGCGCAAGGTATCGCCGCTCTTTATACCGATGATGATTGGAAATCTCGCGGCAGGAAATATCGCGATTCGTTTTGGCGCAAAGGGTTCCGCCACTTGTGTTGTAACAGCCTGTGCCGCCGGGACAGATTCCATCGGTCAGGCATACAGGGCTATCAAACATGGGTATGCCGATGCCGCCATCACCGGCGGATGCGAGGCCGCGCTTACAAAAACCGGCATTGCGGGCTTTTCAAACATGACCGCTTTGACAAGTTCAGCCGACCCTGATGCCGCTTCCTTACCTTTTGACAGGCGCAGGGGTGGGTTTGTTATGGGTGAGGGCGCAGGTGCGTTGATTTTGGAAAAATATGAAAACGCAATCAAGCGCGGCGCAAGAATATACGCCGAGATCGTCGGATATGGCACGACTTGTGATGCCCATCATATTACCGCCCCTTCACCCGATGGGGTTTCGTCTGCCCGCGCGATTTCAAACGCATATCAAGAGGCGGGCCGCCCCGATGGGATTATCTACATTAACGCGCATGGTACAGGCACACCACTCAACGATGTTGCAGAGACACAGGCAATAAAGTCCGCTTTTGACGGCAATGTCAAAAACGTGCTTGTCAGCTCGACAAAATCTATGACAGGGCATATGTTGGGTGCGGCGGGCGCAGTCGAAGCGGTTATTTCCGTCAAAGCAATTACGGAAGGTGTAATCCCGCCAACGGCAAACCTACATGAGCCGGATCCTGAATGTGATCTCGACTATGTCCCGCTCGTCGCCCGCAAGGTTACGCCCGCGCTCACAATGTCGGTTTCACTGGGCTTCGGCGGCCACAACGCCTGCTTGGCGTTTGCACCGCACGAAAATTAGGAGTTAGGAGTTAGGAGTTAGGAGTTAGGAGTTAGGAGTTTTTGCTAAATTAGAAATAATAATGCAGAATTGAGAAATACTATTGATAGTTTATACCGCTTTTTTCTGCATTCTGCATTATGGTTTATTATTTAGAATACATTTCTGCATTCTACATTATTATTTCTGCATTTGCGGTCGAAGACCGCAGCAGGAGTTAGGAGTTATTATGGATTATAAAGACATTAAGGAATTGGCGAGTTTGATGAATGAGACGGGGTTGACGTCGTTGGAGTACAAAGCAAATGGCGCTTCTATTAAGCTCCGCAGAGGGGTTGTTGCTGAAACAGCACCGCAGGTTTATGCACAGCCTGTCGCGCCTGTTATATCGGAGCAAACTGTCGCACAGCCTGAAGGCGGCGGGTTTACAGTCAAGTCGCCAATGGTGGGCGTATTTTACTCTGCCCCGGGGCCCGATAAAGAGCCTTATGTTTCCGTGGGCGACGAGGTTCATGTCGGCGATATCCTCTGTATTATTGAGGCTATGAAAATCATGAACGAGATCACAGCCGAACAGGACGGGGTTGTTTCTGAAATACTCGCCTCGGATAAGGACGTTGTTGAATTCGGACAACCGTTGTTTAGGATTAGTTAGGATTGTTCAATTAGGAATGATGAGTTAGGAGTTAGGAATTGTGGTCGGGAATTTGATATTAGATTCTTGGTTACGTCTGGATTGCCGCGTCGCTGCGCTCCTCGCAATGACGGGGTAGGTAGGAGACGGGGGGACGAGTTATGATTAAAAGCGAGATAATGGCGGTTTTGCCGCATCGTGATAGTATGCTGCTTATTGATGAGGTTGTTTTAGATGACGGCAAGGCTCGGGGCAAATATACCGTCCGTGGCGACGAATGGTTTTTGGATGGGCATTTCCCCGGGAACCCTGTTGTTCCCGGCGTGATTTTATGCGAAATATTGGCGCAATCCGCCTGTGTTTTACTCTCAGGCGAGGATATAAAAGGCGCGACTCCGTATTTCACGGGTATAAGCTCGGCGAAGTTCAAATCACCCGTAAAACCGGGCGACATTATTATTACCGAATGTATTATTACAAAATCAAAACCACCATTCTTTTTTGCGTCAGGCACTCTAAAAGTGGGCGAAAAACTATGCGTAAAAGCAGATTTCTCGTTTGCGCTGGTAAGGGAGTAACGCTATGTTTTCAAAGATTCTGGTCGCCAATAGGGGCGAGATTGCGATAAGGATTATTCGTTCGTGTAAGGAAATGGGTATCTCCACAGTTTCCGTCTATTCAGAGGCGGACAGGGAGTCGATCCATACCGCCCTTGCAGACCAAAGCCTTTGTATTGGCACAGCCTCATCTTCCGACAGTTATCTTAATGCTGAACGTATAGTCAGCGCCGCGCTTGCGACCGGGGCTGAGGCTATACATCCGGGATATGGATTTTTGTCCGAAAGTATTCAACTTGCGGGGCTTTGCGAGAAACATCATATTGCGTTTATAGGGCCTCCTTCAAACGTTATTTCCAAAATGGGCGATAAAGATGCCGCCAGAAGTATCATGAAAAAGGCGGGCGTACCAATTATTCCCGGAACACCTATTTTGAAAGATGCCAACGAAGCTATCAAAGCCGCGAAGAAAATTGGATTTCCTCTTATGATAAAAGCCCGCGCGGGCGGCGGCGGGAAGGGGATCAGGCTCATTCACAAGCCCGAAGAAATCGAAAACGCTTTTCTGTCCGCGTCACGCGAGGCTTTGGAAGCGTTTGGCGACGGCGCTTTGTATATCGAAAAATATGTAAGCCCCGCAAAGCATATCGAAATACAGCTTTTAGCTGATGAATACGGTAAAGTAGTATGCCTCGCCGAGCGCGAATGTTCAATTCAAAGGAACAATCAAAAACTTCTCGAAGAAGCCCCATCCCCCGCTGTGGACGAAAAACTACGCAAAAAGTTGACCGATGCATCCATAAAAGCGGCAGATGCGGTGGGTTACATAAACGCGGGTACGGTCGAGTTTTTGCTGGATATGGCGGGTAATTTCTATTTCATGGAAATGAATGTCAGGCTTCAGGTCGAACACGCTGTAACAGAACAGATAACAGGTCTTGATATCGTAAAATGGCAGATACGCGTTGCGGCGGGTGTACCCCTTGATTTTTGCCAAAAAGATGTTATTATCGCAGGCAATTCCATCGAGTGCAGGATCAACGCCTCTGCGGCGGGAAAAGTCACTTTCCTTCATGTGCCGGGCGGCCCTCGCGTGAGATTTGACACCGCGCTTTGGACCGGATACAACGTTCCGCCATATTATGATTCGATGATCGGAAAACTGATCGTTCACGCGGCGACTCGTGAAGAAGCGATTCGCAAAATGCACGCCGCATTGTGTGAGCTTGTGATTGACGGTGTCCCAAATAATATTGACGAGCAAATCGAATTTATATCAGACGAAGATTTTCAACGCGGCGAGTATTACACAAATTTTCTTGAAAAAAATAGGATTTAGGGGTTAGGAGCAAATTATGGCGCTTAATCAGAAATTTAGGAAAGCTAAGAATGAGCTTGAAAAAGGCGGGCGGCCGACATCGAAACGTGTCGAGAGTGACATTGAGATGAGCGAGACTTGTCCGCAATGCGGCAGGGCCACCCCCATAAGCCAATTATGGGAGGCTCTTTACGAATGTCGCTGCGGGTATTGTTTTCGCATAAGCGCGAGGCAGCGCATCTCATATCTAATTGATACGTTCAGTTTCTCGGAAATGTTTGAGGAAATCGTGAGTGTTGACCCTATCAATTTCCCCAATTATGAAGGAAAGCTGGAACAATACCGCAACGCTTCACGCGAGCCGGAGGCTGTTATCTGCGGCACTGCGGAAATTGGCGGGCATAAATGCGCGATTTTTGTCATGGAGCCTTACTTTATGATGGGCAGCATGGGAGCGGCGGTCGGAGAGAAGATAACTAAACTCTTTGAATATGCCCTCGAAAACTCACTGCCTGTGCTCGGCTGTACGGTTTCCGGCGGCGCGAGGATGCAAGAGGGTATAGTTTCATTGATGCAAATGGCAAAAACAAGCGCGGCAGTGAAACGTCACAGCGAGGCGGGAAACCTCTACATCACTCTATTGACCGACCCCACGACCGGTGGTGTTACCGCGAGTTTCGCGATGCTCGGTGACATCCTCATAGCCGAACCGGGCGCGACGATTGGATTTGCGGGAGCAAGAGTTGTGGAACAAACAGTAAGAAAAAAACTCCCGCGTGGTTTTCAAAAAGCCGAAGTCTTGCGTGAACACGGCTTTTTAGACATGATCATCCCCCGCGCAAAACAACGCCAGCTTATTACAGCACTACTGGCGATGCACTGCATGAATTAGGAATGAGGAGTTAGGAGTTAAGAATAAATGAAAACTGCTTATGAACACGTTCTTGCCGCTAGGGCAAAGGGGCGGGCTACTTCTGTGGACTATATAAAGGGTATTTTCAGCGGATTTATCGAATTTCACGGCGACCGCTGTTTCGCTGATGATCCCGCTGTTATTGGCGGTATTGGGTATTTGGGCGATATCCCCGTAACTGTTTTGGCAACAGAAAAAGGGCGCGACACAAAAACAAGGGTCAAACGGAACTTCGGCACACCAAACCCCGAAGGTTACAGGAAAGCGTTACGCCTTATGAAACAGGCGGAAAAATTCAAACGCCCTGTAATATGCCTCGTTGACACATCAGGGGCGTTCTGTGGAATCGGCGCGGAGGAGCGCGGGCAGGGTCACGCCATTGCGGAGAATCTGGCGGAAATGAGTTCCCTCAAAACGCCTATTTTGTCAATTCTAATAGGCGAAGGGGGCAGCGGCGGCGCCTTAGCCCTTGCTGTCGCAGATGAAGTATGGATGTTGGAAAATGCCGTATACTCTGTAATATCCCCCGAAGGCTGCGCTAATATTCTATGGCGCGACCCGGGTAAAGCCGCAGAGGCAGCGCAGAGCCTAAAACTGACGGCACAAAATGTATATGATTTAGGTGTTGTGGAGAAGATAATCCCCGAAAAAAAGAAATCGGATATTTTGTTCGACACCCTAAAACATGAGATATTGAATTGGTACGCTGAAACATCACGCCTAACCCCTGACGAACTAATCCAAAAGCGATACGAGAGGTTCAGAAAAATAGGGGCGTAGCAGACATTGTCGAGAGATAGCATCGCCGGGAGCATAACATCACCGGAAACATAGCATCACCGGAAACATAGCTTGACACATTTTCTGGTTTGAATTATACTACACTTAGATTTGAGACTTAGATTTGAGCGAGAATCTTGCCCCCGTAGCTCACTCGGATAGAGCGACCGCCTCCTAAGCGGTAGGTAGTGTGTTCGATTCACGCCGGGGGTGCCAAATGCCGTAATCCCAAGGGGTTGCGGCATAAATCTTTTTTGCGGGATATTTCCCTTCTTGGAGGATGCCGCACAGCACAGGCGCTGCCCGGTTTTTTATGAGTTTTTTCATGTTGCCCCCGGATTGGCTTGATGTCGGTTGAAAAACTTGTTGAAATTCAGAAGTTTTTATATCGCGATATAAAAAGTGTTGATATATGCCTCCGTATTGTGGTATACTATGCCGTGAAACGGGGTGTCATCATGGTTCAGCGAAAACAGTATATGAACAAGCTCATCAACATGAAAGATGAGAAAATCATCAGGGTGATAACGGGGATCCGCCGGTGCGGAAAATCAACCTTGCTCCTGATGTTTCAGGAGTATCTGAAGCAACACGGCGTGGCCGATGGGCAGATCCTCTCCGTGAACTTTGAGGATATGCAATATGAGCCCCTGCTGGACTACCGCAAGCTGTATGAGTATGTGACGGCACGGCTGGCGGCGGGGAGAAAGACCTATGTGTTTCTGGATGAGATACAAAGCGTGTCGGGCTTTCAAAAGGTGGTGGACAGCCTGTATATCAAAGACAATGTGGATGTCTATATAACGGGCTCCAACGCCCATCTGCTCTCCGGCGATTTGGCGACCCTGCTCGCCGGGCGGTACATTGAAATCAATATGCTGCCCCTGTCTTTCGCGGAATATTTTGAGATGAAAGGCGGCGTCAAGCGGGACGCGTTCACGGATTATTACCTGAAAGGCGCGTTCCCCCAGGCGGCCGCCATCGCCGATGACGGGATACGTTCCGACTATGTCCGCGGCTTATACAACACAGTGCTGCTCAAAGACATCGTCGCCAGAAAAAAGATCGCCAACGTGGAATTGCTGGAGAGCGTGACGCGTTTCCTGCTCGACAACATCGGCAATATCGTCTCCTCCAACAAAATTGCGGACAGCCTGACTTCTTACGGACGTAAGACTACCTCCATGACCGTGGAGAATTATGTATCCGCGCTGCTGGACGCATATGTCCTGTACAAAGCGACCCGGTATGACGTAAAGGGCAAGCAGCATTTGAAGTCACTGGAGAAATATTACGTAGCGGATATCAGCCTGCGGCACTTGGTTTTGGGCGAGCGCAACCGGGATATCGGCCGGATACTGGAAAACATCGTCTTTCTGGAACTGGTCCGGCGCGGATATACCGTGCGGATTGGCAAGGTAGGCGAAAAAAAGGTGGACTTTGTGGCGACGGCAGGGGACCAGCGGATGTACTATCAGGTCGCTGCCAGCGTCCTCGACCCCGCTACCTTTGAGCGTGAGTTCGCTCCGCTGAGGCTCATCAAGGATCATTACCCGAAGTTTGTTCTGACCATGGATGATCTGCCTTCCGGGCAGGACGGCATCCGTCAGATGAACATCGTGGATTTTCTGCTTGAATCCTGAGATTAAGTAGTGTGTTCGAATCGCGCCGGGCGTGCAAAATGCCGTAATCCCAAGGGGTTACGGCATAAATCTTTTTTGTGGGATATTTCCCTTATTTACCGAGCAGCCAATCCAGCGCGTTTATCTGCCTGATTCCGTTGTGTGAGGTTTCCGGCTCAACATCAAGCGTCAATAAAAACTTGGGATTGTGATCCGTTATGCTATCAAGGGGGCGAAGCTCCCGGGCAAGCGTGTTTTCATCGCGGACGGTAAGCGCGGCTTGGTAATAGGATACCCCGTTTTCATCGGTAGCGACAAAATCCACTTCAGTGGTTCCGACTTTACCGATTTTAACATCGCAGCCCCTGCGAAGCAGTTCGAGATAGATCACGTTTTCAAGAGCACGCCCCATGTCTGCCTTTTGTGAGCCTAACAAATAATAACGCAGACCGATATCCGCGATATAATACTTTTCACCCGTTTTCAGATATTGCTTGCCTTTCACGTCAAACCTTCCGGTTTTGTAAAGGATGAAGCTGTCACAGAGAGCGGATAAATAGCTTTCAACCGTATGCGCCGATATTTTTTTGCCGCCCGACGTCAGTGTGTCGGCAATGCTTTTCGCGCTGCTTATATTGCCGATATTATCGAACATGAAGCGTATCACGCTTTCCAAAGCCGAAACATCGGCGATATTTTTTCTTTTCACCACATCCTTGAGAACAACAGAGGTGTATATGCCGTCCAAATACGCTCTTATATCTTTCGGCTTGCTAAGCTCCAGTGCATAGGGAAATGAGCTGTTTGTAAGGTAAGACGTGTATTTTTTTTCTAAGTCGGTTTTGTCGCCCAATGCGGAAATGTACTCGGCAAACGACAGCGGAAGCATTTTTATTTCCACATACCTGCCGGAAAGCAGCGTCGCCAATTCGCCGGACAGCAAATAGGCGTTGGAGCCGGTAATATAGACATCGCAGTTCTTTTTGATGAATAGGCTGTCAACCACACGCTGCCACTCATCGACGTGCTGAACCTCGTCCAATACGATGTAATTCATTTTATCGGGGAGCAGCCGTTCTTTGATGTGAGCATACAAGACTTTGCGGTCCATCAGGTTTTCGTTATCAGCGTCCTCAAAATTTATCACAGTAATTTGCTCTTCACAAACGCCGCTTTTTTGCAATTCGTCTCTGAACAGTTCAAGCAGCGTGGACTTTCCGCAGCGGCGTATTCCCGTAACAACCTTGATCAGCTGCTTGTCCTTGAAGCTGATGAGCTGATTTAGGTATTCGGTTCTTTTTATCATATTCAACCCCTCCGTATAAAGTATAATTCAAAAACCGCTGCTT